>JAEEGL013510382.1_pt1 | contig 13846 bp, 10 predicted proteins | sample 9134231 | NCBI WGS metagenome assembly JAEEGL01 (sample SAMN16246548, study PRJNA631951) | gut metagenome | biome: gut microbiome; feature: rumen; material: fiber-attached | host: Bos | place: Iran: Karaj | collected 2018-10
CAAAGCAATACACCTTTTATCAGCTAAATATCGGCTAATTGTTAGCCAATACTACATACCTTGTAGCAGGACCAGAACCATCTTTCCTACAGAGGTCTGCATTCACCATCTGTTGCAGGTCGTTTTTGGCTGTCGGATCGGAAATCTTATAATTCCAATATTGCAGATAGTCTTGCTTAGAGAAACTACCTCCTACTTTCTTTGTGGCTATATACTCAGTGATTCTGGCATTCAACCTAACAACATTTGGTGTGCGATATATGGTTAGTTTCGTTCTTCCGTCCATACATTCCCATTCGGGCAATTTACGCTTCAAATCATTCATCTGGTCATGAATCAGTTTTAACCCTCTTCCAGTCTTTTCCATTTTCCCGTCGACATAAAATATTTCTGCCATCAACGGATTTCTTGGGGTGGACACATGAGGCTGCACCACATTCTTTTTCTTTATTAGGTTCTCTGGCATTGTTCCAGGGTTGATAACCTCAATTCTGTCTGCATAGATGAATATAAGCACTTCACCCGTTGTGTTACTCATGTCCCGATGAATCAGAGCGTTCGTTACAGCCTCGTCCAAAACATCCTGCGGATATTCCGAATAATCTTTTCTGTCCCATTCCTCATGGTGAAATTCACTAACCATCGGCATTCGATTTAGGAAGTAATCACTTGCACGCTTTGACAATTCCAGCAGATTCCCTTCCATCACTACTGTATCTTCATACTGGCTTGCTGTCTTTCCTCCCAGCATCACCTGTATCCGCATCCTGCTCTGCGGAAGGAATCTGATGGCTTCAACTCCGAACATAGCCATTGCTCCATTCTTTACATTAGGAGTATCGACTAATTGCAGATTGCCAAGAAGTTTTTCTGGAGTGTTGTTACGCTCGTCCAATCTGCCTCTTTCCAACCCTTTATTAACCACTTCGCACATGAGTTCTACATCCAAGTCTTCCCATTCAGCATCAAGGCATGTGCTCTTCTCCCATGTAGATGATGATTCCATAGACCGCCTAATCAGAAGGTTCACCTCATCGATGTTAGGTCTGACAATCTGATCTCCAACCATAGTGTAGTACTTCGAATCGTATGAATATGGTTGTAGTCCTCCTTTCATCACCGTAACTAAGACAACCTGACCGTCTTGATAATCTTCCGCATGAACATAGACCAACGGCAAGGGCTTAATTCTCGTAATGGCATTCTTTTGTATGTCGTTAACTATAGCATCGGCATCAACAGATACCCTCGCACCATCATCTGAAATGCCAACGACAATCCATCCTCCTTCGTTGTTCAGGTAGGCACAAACCATCTGCATGACCATTTCTGCATCATATCCTGCCAACAGTCTTAATCTATACCCCTCAACTTTCTGAGTGAGCAAAGCATCTATAAATCCTATATTACTCATGACTTCCTATCAATTGCTTTATTCGTTCAACATCCTTAAACTGAGCTTCTACATGCAGCATCACGTCCTGCATATTCCTATACTCTTGCACCCAATTACCTTTTCTGCTTTTGGGTAAAATGTTATTCTGAATAGCGGCATTATACAACTCTATACATTCAGCATGAACGACTCTATTGGGACGCTCTACTACGCTTCCGTCACTTCGTTCTCTCTTTACAGAGTTTGGTATGTCACCAGTCGGTATCTTCATTAGATTTGTAAACTGACGTGCAAAGACCACCCGATAGTCTGCCAACACGAACCGTGGCATGTTTACCTTGAAAGCCACCTCAAACTCCTGTGTAGTGATAGATTTCTCTCCAGGTTTCAGGATGCCTGTACCAGCCAGAGGCCTGATGAATCCAAGGAAAACATTGCATTCCTCTACTCCCTTTAGGCAGTTCTCCAGATTGCTCAACTTACTGTCAAGGGGAATTGTTCCCTTGTGCGACATCATCACATCGTATCCATAGCCGTCCAGTGTGGAGTACACCATGTCCAACTGTGACTCAAAGTCATACACCGTTGATGACACGAACACCTTTATATGATTCCTTTCTTTGTACATTTCTTATGTCATTTGTCATTATAACGTTTTTATCCCATGTTCTATTGTTTGCGGAAAAGGATCAGAAGAACCTATGAATTTTAGTCTTTTATCCAAATGGCATTAAACTTCTGCAGTCTCATAAAATTGTTTATTATCTTTCTATTTCTATTTTTTTGAAATTCTTGAAAGATGGATGGTGTTTGTATTCCCATCGTGTTCCAGATGGTATATATAATATACAATTCTCGTAGTCTACATTCTGACACATATTCTTTTTCTCTTCTTCATAATCTTCATAATAATCATCCGCTTCATATTTGTAATCTAACATATAGTCATAACTATCGTCACGCCCCCAAATATTTCCATCAATTTCTCGTGTGTCCAACCTATCAATATGCATATGTATCGTTGAAAGGCTTTTGCATTCGCCAAAAGCAATCCACCCAATTTTCTCTACGCTTTTAGGAATAACTAGTGACGTTAATGATTCGCACCAATAGAATGCTTTCTCCTCGATGCTTTTTACTCCATATGGTATAGCTATACGTTTTAATGAGCTACAGCAGGAAAAAGCTTGTTTCCCAATAGTACAAACACTTTCTGGTAAAATTATAGAATCCAACAAAGCACACCCACAAAAAGCACCATCCAAAATTTCTTTAACTCCATCTGGAACACGCACTGAGGTTAATGAACTGCAACGGGCAAAAGACCTTTCTCCAATTGATTCTAAACTATTTGGCAAATCAACAGTTTCCAATGATTCACACCCATCAAAAGTTCCACTTAATCTATATACTTTAGATGGAATTACAATATGTTTTAATGCAATGCAATTCTCAAAAGTATAATCTAAACTCTGTATATCAGAAGGAAGTCTAATTTCTTGAAGGCTAACACACTTATTAAATGTACTGTAACCCATGTCAACAATGCTATTTGGTAAATCAATTTTGTTTATGGATTTGCAGCCAGCAAAAGTATTGCCTCCTAATTTCTCAACTCCATTTGGTATCGTAACTGTTTCTAAAGATGAACAATCTTCAAACGCACCATCCTCTATTTTTGTTACGTTGTTCGGTATGTCTATATTACGCAAAGAGCAACATCCATAAAAAGACAAACATCCTATAACCTCTAAATCAGTTGGTAGTCGTAGCTCCTGCAAAGATTCACAGCCATAGAAGGTACAATTCGGGATTACCGAAAGACTATTGGGTAGGAAGACCTTATTAAGTGATGAACAACCATAAAAACAATATTCCCCAATAGTTTCAACACTATCGGGTATATCTATATCCTGCAAAGCGGAACAGTCTTCAAATGCTTTTTCCTCGATATTTGCTACACTATTAGGTATGTCTATACATTCTAAACATGTACAACCTTGAAAGGTGCTCTTTCTGATGATTTCAATAGAATTTGGTATATCTACACTTTTAAGTTCTTTACACTGATAAAATGCCATTTTGCCAATCGATTCTACGCTCTTTGGAATATCGATACTCTGCAGGCCACAATTAGCAAATGCTCTTTCCCCTATCTCTTTTACACGGCAGTGAATTATAACCTCCTTTAATGAAACGCAATACTCAAAAGTATGACTGTTTATTTTGTGGACATCATCTGGAATATTTATCTTTTGTAAAGCACTACACAACCTAAAAGCACTATCCCCTATTTCTTGTGTTATACTAGGCAAAGAAACGCTTCGCAATGATTTGCAACCCTCAAAAGCCTTTTTGCCTATATGAATAAAGTTCGAAGGAAGTTCGATTTTCTCCAAAGCTTCACAAAAACTAAATGCTTCTTCTTCAATATACATTATTGTTTTGGGTAAACAGACACTTTCTATTTTAGTGCTTTTAAAAGCTCCGCAACAAATATGTGTTATTCCTTCTTTAATAATTATATGCTTATCGGGAAAAGTGTTTTTGGGAAGATAATCATTAACGGTCTCGATTTCATTATATTTATACAATGCCTTTCCTGCGTAAATGATTCCTCCCTTATGTTCCCATTGAGTGCCTACGAAAGCTCCACGTCCAATATAATCAACACCATCGGGGATGTCTATGCTTTGCAGATTGTCGCATCCAAAGAAAGCACCATCTCCAATTGATTTAACTTTATCGGGAATGATAATATTTGTCAAACAACGACAAAATGCAAAAGCAGAAGCACCGATTTTCTCCAATGTACTAGGTAAGATGACAGATTCAAGATAGCTGCAATGATCAAAAGCATCATTTTGAATTTCTTTGACACCTTCGGGAATACAAACATTAATAAAAAAGCTGTCTTTGAAAGCCTTTTCTCCAATGACCTCTATGCCTTTAGGTAATATTAAAGCGTTGTCGCTATGATAGTGACACTTCATTCCTTTTACAGTTCTCCCATTATTACTAATAATCAATTCTGATTCCATTATCATGCTTTAATAAAGATAATATAATTGTAATTATAATTATAATGCCATCATTGATGAACTCTCAGAAGAAGGTGTCCCTACGTTTTTGAACAAAATTCTCTTTGTTCTTCTGTATTAAAACACCAACATATTTCATAATTACTGTGTATTAGAGGAAAACAATAAATCCTTTGCTTCCACGTCTAAGTGATTAGCAATCTCATATAACTGTTCCACCGATGGATGAACCTTATTGGTCATCCATTGCGAAACTGTTCCAAGATTACTGCCAATCTGCTGTGAGAGCCATGTTCCAGTCTTATTCTTCTCTGCCAAGACAGATTTGAGGCGATTATATTGGGTATATTCCTTCATGTTAGTAGAAATATTATTTATAGGCATTTCGTGTGCAAATATAATAAATTTGTTGCATGAAAACTAATATAACCAGATAAATCAATGTAAAAATGCAGAAAAAGGACGAGGAGTTTGCTCTCGTCCTTCCAAAATTGCAATAAAACATCATCGTCTGTAAGTATCATCTCTATTTCTTCTTGATGTCCTGCTACTGTCGTTTCATGAGGTGTACTATGCTATCTCGTATTTCGGCTTCCTGTTCCATTTCATAACAACGACTGACAGAATCCTCATGGTTGATGTCAAACTGCCGACACCTGTTGGCTTCATGTATTAGTAGCCAGGTTGTGAGTGGCTTTCTTGTGCTTGTTGGGTTACGGTAAGAAACCTAACTACTTCTTTATTCCTCCCAAAATAGCATTCAGCCTAAAACTGAACTTCCTCGTTTTTTATCACCTTGCCTTTTGTTTACAGTCATTCTGCGTTATTCTTCCAAAATCGCTTCTTTGTTAAAAGTTTTTTCGTATCTTTGCCATCTAAGATGGAGAAATTACTCTGTCTTTGCAAAAAAAGAAAACGAGTTTCTTTGTTTTGCCCTCGACTTTTCGTAACTTTGCCGATATGAAGAAAGCAATTGTGATGGGTGCTTCATCGGGGATGGGGTACGAAGTGGCAAAGATTTTGTTAAAGGATGGTTGGCAAATAGGTGTTGCTGCCCGTCGTGTTGATAAACTATCAGAACTTGCAAAGGAGTTTCCAAAACAGGTTTTGACAGAAGGAATTGATGTGACGGATGAAGATGCGCCACGGAAATTATTGAGCTTGATTGAGAGAATGGGTGGGGTAGAACTATACTTCCACGTTTCGGGAATAGGGAAGCAAAATCCTGAGTTGGAGGAAACGATTGAAATGAATACCGTCCGCACTAATGCTCTCGGCTTTACGCAAATGATTGACACCATATATAATTATATGAAAGAGCATGGCGGTGGCCATATTGCGGTGATATCCTCTATTGCTGGAACAAAAGGATTAGGGCCAGCACCTTCTTATAGTGCAACGAAAGCATTCCAAAACACTTATATCCAAGCTTTGGAGCAATTGGCGAATGGACATCGTTACAATATCCGATTCACCGATATTCGTCCAGGATTCGTAGATACGCCCTTGTTGAGTGGTGGAAGTTATCCTATGTTGATGAATCAACAATATGTAGCAAGGCAAATCGTGAAAGCCTTTTATTCCAAGAAACACGTCAAGGTAATTGATTGGCGATATGCGATATTGACCAAATGCTGGCGACTGATTCCCAACTTTATTTGGCGACATATCAAATTATATAGGTAATTTATCAGAATCCGAATGATACGGTTCGTGGATTTACCTTATCTTTGTAAAAAAATAAACTTAAACTATTAACATAATGAAAAGATCCTTTTTTTATTTACTGCTATGCGCGGTTTGTCTTGGTGTTAATGCCAAGAAAGTGAAAAAACAAACACAACCTCTATGGCCTGATGGTACACCGATAGCGGAATGGTTTAACGACACGACAAAGGTTGACGTGAATACGCTCGGCAAGAAATACGTGATTACTGAATACGGTGTAAAGAACGATAGTACAATAGTTCAGACAGAAGCCATCCAGAAAGTCATCGACCTCGCTGCTTCTAATGGCGGTGGAGTTATCGTTATTCCACGAGGAACATATCTCAGCGGTAGCTTGTTCTTCAAACAAGGCACTCATCTCTATGTGGAAGAAGGCGGAACGTTGAAAGGTAGCGACCGTATAGCTAACTTCAAGATTCAGGAAACTCGTATTGAAGGACAAACGTGTAAGTATTTTTCTGCGCTCGTGAATGCTGATGGAATAGACGGATTCGTGATAGCAGGAAAAGGAACCATCAATGGCGATGGCCGTCATTATTGGGAAGAATTTTGGATTCGTCGCCAATGGAATCGCGAATGTACAAATAAAGACGCACAACGTCCTCGCTTGACTTATATCTCTAATTGTAAGAATGTGACCGTGCAAGATGTTCATCTGATTAATTCTCCTTTCTGGACAAATCATATTTACAAGAGCGACCATGCACGTTATATTGATTGTTATATCTATGCTCCCACAAGTGGAATTAAGGCACCCAGTTCAGATGCCATAGACATTGACGTTTGTCATGATGTTTTGGTGCATGGTTGCTATATGAACGTGAATGATGATGCCGTAGTTTTGAAAGGCGGTAAAGGTACATGGGCAGACAAAGATGCCAACAACGGACCTAACTATAACATTCTCATCCAGAATTGTCATTACGGTACAGTTCATGGTTGTCTGACATTAGGTAGTGAATCGGTACATGATAGAAACGTGATTATCCGTAATTGTCATGCTGATAATGCCAACCGTGTAATATGGTTGAAGATGCGACCTGACACACCACAACATTATGAATATGTAACGGTAGAAAACTTCACGGGAAAGACGGGTAGTTTCCTCGTGGTTCGTCCTTGGACGCAATTCTTCCAACCAGAGAATCGTGAGGATATGCCTCTCTCTACGTGTAATAATATCGTAATGAAGAACATCAACATGGAATGCAAGAATTTCTTCGACGTTGGTGCATCTGATAAATATAAGCTCATTGATTTTACGTTTGAGAACATCGACGTGAAAGACCAAAAGAATGCTTTTACCAAAGACATCATCGAGAATACTATCATCAAGAACATGAAAATTAATGGAGTAGAAATCAAATGAAAAAGTTAGTTGTTTTATCATTGATGGCATTCGCCTTGAATGCACATGCACAAACTTGGGATTTAACGCAAGAACAACCAAGATATTCTGACGCTACGGGATATGGTTATGATTTCACGGCTTCTCCAACAAAGAAGTCAACATCTCCTTTTTATTTCTCTGTCAAGGTGCCTGATGGAAATTACAAGGTAACAGTAACGATTGGTTCAAAGAAGAAAGCGGCTGAAACGGTTGTACGTGCAGAGTCTCGAAGACTCTTTGTAGAGAGTACGCCGACAAAGAAAGGACAATTCAAAACGTATTCTTTCATCGTGAATAAGCGTTCTCCTTATATTAATGAGAAGATGAACGTGCGCATCAAAGACCGTGAGAAAGGTTCGTTGAATTGGGATGACCGTCTCACATTGGAATTTAACGGGCCCTGTCCTGCCGTGAAGGAAATCAAGATTGAACCCAATAACACCTCAACGACAATCTTCCTTTGCGGAAACTCTACGGTTGTTGACCAAGATAAAGAACCTTGGGCATCATGGGGACAAATGATTCCATGTTGGTTTACGGATCAAATCGCTATTTCCAACCATGCTGAGAGTGGTTTGACGGCTTCTTCATTTATCGCCCAAAATCGTTTGGAAAAGATATTGACGATGATGAAAGCAGGCGATTACGTGATTTGCGAGTTTGGACATAACGATCAGAAAGAGAAAGGTCCAGGTTCGGGCGCTTATTACAACTTCGCTTTTGCTTTGAAGAAATTCATTGACCAAGTACGTGCGAAAGGTGGAACGATTATCTTTGCCACTCCAACGCAACGACGCGCTTTTGATGATAGCAAGACGCATATCAAGGAAACTCATGCCAACTATCCCGAAGCTATGCGGGAAGTAGCAAAGCGTGAAGGAGTGCAAGTGATTGAGTTGCACGACATGACTCGTACTTTCTTTGAGACATTGGGATTCGAGAATAGCAAAAAAGGATTGGTGCATTATCCTGCTAATACTTTCCCAGGACAAGAAAAGGAATTGGCAGACAATACCCACTTTAATCCTTACGGTGCATACGAAGTGGCAAAGATGATTGTGATGGGAATGAAGGAGTTGAATCTCCCCATCGTGAAGTATCTCAAGGACAATTGGGTGAATTACTCACCGGCACAACCAGACGATTTCAATCAATTCGTTTGGTATCCTGCCGTGTTGATAGACACGTTAAAGCCGGATGGCAATTAACAATACAAATACAAAAATGATTATACAAAACATGATTGAATGATGAAAAACAAACAAATGCACTTGGAAGAAGAGGCTGCACGATGTTTGCTTTGTGTAAATGCTCCTTGCAGTCAGGCATGTAAGAATGGCGATCCTGCTCGTGCCATTCGTGCCATTCGGTTTGGTAATCAACGGTTGGCTTCCCAATGGGTTGATAAGTGTACGGATGAGGATTTGGAGAATGCCGAACAAGCTTGCATTCACTACGACCGTCCCATTCGTATCAAAGAAATGCTTCGTTCATTGGATACTTGTCCTTCTAAACAAGAAAACAAGCCCAACCTTGCCATTGACTTTTGTGGTATTCATTGCGAGAATCCATTTTTTCTTGCATCATCAGCCATCTGTACAAACTATGAGATGATTGCTCGCGCGTTTGAAGCTGGTTGGGCAGGAGTGTATTATAAGACCATCTGCATGCAAGATATCAAAGAGGTATCTCCTCGTTTTGATGCCATTCATCGTGATGCTACTGGCGATTTCTATGGTTTCCGCAACATGGAACAGTTGAGTGAGAATCCAACACGTGTGGATTTTGACATCTTGAAACGCTTGAAGCAAGACTATCCATCCAAAATTGTTATTGCCTCTATCATGGGACAAACGGAAAGGCAATGGATTGTGTTGGCACGAATGGCTGAGAAAGCGGGTGTTGATGCGATAGAGTTGAATTTCTCTTGTCCGCAGATGCGATTGGCAGGTATGGGTTCTGATGTGGGGCAGAATCCAGAACTTGTTACTTTCTACACGGCATACGTAAAACGCAATGTGTCAATTCCTGTCATTCCGAAGATGACTCCCAATATCAAGCACATGTCGGAGCCAGCGATGGGGGCATTCTTTGCTGGTGCAGATGCTATCTCTGCCATCAACACCATCAAGAGTGTTACGATGAATGATCGTTCTACCGTATCGGAAAAGAAAACCGTATCTGGTTATTCGGGACGGGCCGTCAAGCCGATTGCTTTGCGCTTTATCCTTGAATTGGCTAAAAATCCCGTACTGAAAAACGTTCATTTGAGTGGTATCGGTGGTATCGAGACATGGCGCGATGCATTGGAATTCATTCAATTGGGATGTCGTAACGTACAGGTATGTACGGCTGTTATGCAATATGGTTATCGTATCATCGACGACCTTATCATTGGTATGCAATCGTATATGCAAGAACGAGGGATAGAAAAGTTGGCAGACATTGTCGGTGAAGAACTTCCCAATTTCGTAACGGCATCAAATCTTGACCGAAAAACCATCGTATATCCCAAGATTGACCGTGACCGTTGTATTGGATGTGGACGTTGCTATACTTCATGTCAAGATGGTGGTCATCAAGCCATTGAGTTTGATTTCGACACACGCCAACCTCGTATCGTGGGTTCACGTTGTGTTGGTTGTCATCTCTGTCGTTTGGTTTGTCCCTCTGGTGCCATTGGAACAACCAAACGTGTGAACAAGAAGTAATTTCATACACCTTATTTATATATAAAAGGAAAACCGCCTAACGAAATGATGTTAGGCGGTTTCTTTATGACTGAAATCTAAACGCTAATCGTTAAATGAGTTGTTCGAGTGCTTGTGCCAATTGGTCAGGACAACTGGTGGGTTTGCTTCCACATTTGATGCCTTTCAACTTCTCCTTGATGGTTTCTGCCTTTTCACCTTTTATCAATGAACAAATGCCCTTGAGGTTTCCATTGCATCCACCAATAAACTTCACGTCTTGAATGATGTTGTCATCATCCAAAGAGAGTTCTATGAATTGGCTACACGTACCTTGTGTCTTATACAAAAGTTGCTTCATGCTTATTCAGGCTTCATATTTGTGTAAACCGTCTGAACGTCATCGAAGTCTTCCAATCTCTCAATCATCTTGTCGATAGTCTCGCGTTGTTCAGGTGTTACGTCCTTCAAGTCATTAGGAATACGCGTAAACTCAGCACCAGTTACTTCGAATCCCTCGCTTTCAAGATGCTTTTGGATTTCGCCAAAACTCTTGGGGTCTCCATAGATGGTGATTTCGCCCGTTTCCTCATCCTCGTCAAACTCGTCTTCTACACCGTAGTCAATCAAGTCGAGAATAAACTCGTCCATATCCATTCCGTCCTTTTTCTTGAACGTAAACACGCTCTTGTGGTCGAAAAGGAATGAAAGGCTACCCTGTGTTCCCAAGTTACCATTGAACTTGTTAAATACCGAACGAACGTCACCTACGGTACGAGTGGTGTTGTCTGTCAAGGTGTCAACGAAGATAGCGATTCCGTGAGGACCATATCCCTCGTATGCTACTTCCTTGTAATCGCTTTGGTCTTTACCCATTGCGTTCTTGATGGCACGCTCGATATTATCTTTCGGCATGTTTTCGCGCTTAGCGTTAGCGATAATGGCGCGAAGGGTAGGGTTCATGTCAGGATCAGGACCACCTGCTTTTACGGCAATGGCAATTTGCTTGCCAATCTTTGTAAACGTCTTGGCCATGTGTCCCCATCTTTTCAGTTTCGCTGCTTTGCGATATTCAAATGCTCTTCCCATTATATATAAAATTAAAGTTAATTATCTTGGATGGGAGTTTAAGAGTTGCAAGGAGTTCAGGAGTTCAGACAATAGCTCTGCTAATAGAGAAACTAATGTCTGAACTCTTTGAACTCCTATAATCCTTGAACTCCTTCATTGTTATCATCTCAGTTCTGCATTCAACTTGCTCTTCAGGTTGGCAATCAACTTATTCATGATTGCATCAATCTGCTTGTCGTTCAATGTCTTTTCCTCATCTTGTAAGATGAAGTTCACGGCATAGCTCTTTTTGCCTTCTGGTAAGTTCTTGCCTTCGTAAACGTCGAACAATTCCACTTTCTTCAAGAGTTTCTTCTCGCTCTGACGGGCAATCTGCTCAATCTGGGCAAACTCAATGTTCTTGTCAATCAACAATGCAAGGTCGCGACTTACGGCAGGATACTTGGAAATCTCGTAATATTCCACCTTGTTCTTGCGGATAGCTTTCATCACGTTGCTCCAATGAATGTCGGCAAAATATACTTCATTGGCAATGCCGGCTTCCTTTTGCAATTTATGTGCGATAATACCTATCTCAGCCATAGTCTTTCCGCCACGGTTCTTGATGATGAGCGCTTTCGAGAAGATATTGTTGTCGTTCTTCTCGGCAACCAACATATTGGGCAGGATTCCCAAGCGAGTGAAGATATTCTCCATGTAAGCTTTCAGTTCGTAGTAACTGCTTTGCTCATTGGGATGAATCCAACTGCCTTCCACGCGCTTACCCGTTACCCAAAGACCTAAGTGCATCTCCTCTGTGTATGCTCTCATCGGATTCTCGTCGTCTTTCTTTTCGGGATTATAGTGATAGCAGTTTCCGAATTCGAAGAATTTCAAGTTTGGATTCTTGCGGTTGGCATTGCGAACGATACTTTCCAATCCACCGAACAACAATGTCTGGCGCATCACACCAAGGTCTGCACTCAGGGGATTCATCACCTTTACGGTAGTCTCCTCTGTATAAACGTTCAAACCTGTATAATAAGCGGTCTTGGTGAGTGAGTTGTTGAGTATTTCGTTGAATCCACATCCTACCAACTGTTCACTTACCAAGTCTTGCAGATGATGGTCTTTGTCTTGTTCGCCTTGTACGGTCAACGAACCTTTCAATTGTTGTGGGATTTCCACATTATTATATCCATAGATACGCAAGATGTCTTCCACCACGTCGCAAGGACGTTGCACATCTACGCGGAATGCGGGTACGGTCAACTGAATGCCGTTCTCGTCTTCTGCATCGATGGTCATTGCCAAACTGGTAACGATACTCTTGATGGTATCCTTGCCAATCTCTTTTCCTATAAGTTGGTGAACGTAATCGTATTTCAAGTCAACTTTGAAGTCGGGTAGGGGATTAGGATAAACGTCCTTGATTTCCATGCTTACCTTTCCGTTTGCCAATTCCTTGCAGAGAATGGCAGCTTGTTTCATAGCATAGACGGTTCCATTGGGATCAATGCCACGCTCGAAACGATAACTGGAATCGGTGCTTAATCCATGACGACGCGCACTCTTGCGAATCCATGTGGGATGGAAATAGGCGGCTTCCAATACCACGTTTCTTGTTGTTTCGTATGTTCCACTTCCTTTTCCACCGAAGATACCTGCAATACACATGGGTTCTTCTGCGTTGCAAATGCTCAAGTCGTGTTCGCCTAAGATATGTTCTTCGCCATCGAGCGTAACAAACTTTGTTCCTTCTGGTTGGGTTCTCACCACGATATGATGACCAGTTACCATGTCTGCATCGAAGCAATGCATAGGTTGTCCGTAGGCCATCATGATGTAGTTGGTAATATCCACTATGTTATTGATAGGACGAAGGCCGATAACCTTCAATTTGTTTTGCAACCATTCAGGACTTTCCTTCACGTCGCAATCGGTGATGCTCAAGCAAACGTATCTCTTGCAAGCCTCTGTATTCTCGATAGTCACTTCGATAGGCATATCGTGGTTATCTACCGTGAATGCATCACAATCAGGACGATGCAACGATGTCTGACAACCGTTTTGCACGAGCCAAGCGTATAAGTCGCGAGCCACTCCCCAATGAGAGAGAGCATCAGAACGGTTGGCGGTGATGTCTATCTCGATTACCCAGTCACTTTCCAAATGATAGTATTCAGCGGCAGGAGTACCCACAACGGCATCTTCTGGCAATACGATAATACCAGAATGGTCTGTACCAACACCAATCTCATCCTCGGCGCAAATCATACCATTCGACTCAACGCCACGGAGTTTCGATTTCTTGATAACAAACTCCTTATCGCCATCATACAATACACAACCCAAGTCGGCTACAATCACCTTTTGACCAACGGCAACGTTAGGCGCACCACAAACGATTTGTTGTGCTTCGCCTTTGCCAAGGTCAACCGTTGTTACATGCAAATGGTCGGAATTGGGGTGCATCTCACAGGTGAGCACCTTACCTACATACAATCCTTTTAATCCACCTTTAATAGTTTGTACTTCCTCCAACGAACCC
>JAEEGL014789487.1_pt1 | contig 13846 bp, 8 predicted proteins | sample 9134231 | NCBI WGS metagenome assembly JAEEGL01 (sample SAMN16246548, study PRJNA631951) | gut metagenome | biome: gut microbiome; feature: rumen; material: fiber-attached | host: Bos | place: Iran: Karaj | collected 2018-10
TAAATGTTCATATCCAACACTAGGATCAGCAAGATGAGTAAATTTTTCATCTCTAAATCTGTGAAATGCTTTATTTCTTATTTCATTATTTTGAGCAAAATCTGGATGTTTTTTTATTCCTATCCTCTTGTTAAGGGCCTCTTTTTTATCTCTTAAAAGTACTCCATTAAACAATCTAGGAATAAACTTTATCTTCTGAATGATTGAGTATCTTTTCTCATAACGAATTAGTTCATACTCAATTCCTCTTTTCTCCAGCATTTTAGTCGTCGCAAACGCTTGTAACATACCACCATAATTCTCATGAAAAAATTTGATACAAACTCCAACCATACTTAATGCACTCCTCATTCTAAAATTGCTCAAAGCATAAAAGCAACAAATATAATAAACTACTTTTCTTTAAATCATAGTAAAGCAAAACTCAAAAATACACCCATCCGCAAAAGTATACACTATCACAAAAACAGTGACAATCACTAGACTGTAGAAATCTTTAAAAAAATTTTATATTTATTGGCACTTTTCACAATCTGTATTCCTATAATACACATATAATCAATGAGCAGTCGCAAAAGATTGCAAAGTTATTAAAGAATTCCTTTAATTGAATGATTATCATTTCATGTAGAAGATAGTCCGTTAAACATACAAGAATAGTAGATTGCCAAAAAAGGATGCCAAAGAGCGCACAAAAGGACATGCCCTGCTTTAGAGCAGAGTAATCTAATGTGCAGTAGCATAATTTGATATTCTTATATGTTCAACGTCTGGAAGATATCGCACTCACAGAAGTTCATGGTCTAAGCATGAATGACAGCGCTTCAGATACGCCGTCTGTGATCACGACTGCTCCGGATGGAGCAAGAAATTTCATATCTATTTACAACGCGAGATAAAATATCACTTAAAAGATTTTTTGTAAATAATTTTTTGTAAAAAAATAATATATATGCAAAAAAGGTGTGGAATTCTACAGATTCCACACCTTAGCATAATACTCTTTATTTCTGCATCTGAGCTGCAATATCAGCGTCTGCGATTTCCTCACCGGTCTTATTCTTGAGCTGCTCCATAGAAGCTGCAGAAAGGCCATTATTAACTGTAGCGCACATGTCACAGGTACTGCACTTATCAAGGTCTTATGACGGATTACCCACCACTTAGGAACCCATATATATTTATGCATTGCAGGTGAAACTGATCCGATCATCCAGCAGTCTCTGTCACAGCAACGAACCTTGGCACGAACTGCCTCAGCCTCTTTTGAGTTCCAAAGCTCATCCCAGGACTGCTCGTTAAGGTTACTCATAACCTCTTTATCCTTAGTTCCGTTACATGGCATTACATCGCCGTAAGGATCGATGAAGAAGGTGTCAAAAGACATATCACAGGGAAGAAGTCTCTTCTGGCCATAGATGTAATTGATAAGTCCGTGGTTGAAATAAGCTCTGAACCACTTCTTAGGGCTCTTGCTGGCAAGGAGCTCATTTACAAGGTTCTCAAAGTTCTGAGCAACCATTGGACGATCCTTGATGATGTTCTTAGCTTCTACAAAATAGAAACTGTTGTGAAGAGATGCTGTAGCAAACTCCATGCCCATCTCATCAGAAAGCTTGTAAAGCGGAACAAGATCAGGAGCATTCTTATCCTGAACTGTCATACCAAATCCAACATCAGTCATTCCCATCTCACGGAGTTTCTTAAGAGTCTGGTATCCTCTCTGGTAACCATTCTCAAGACCTCTGATCTCATTATTTGTATTCTCAAGACCTTCGATAGAGATACGAATACCAATCTGTGGAAATTCCTTACAAAGATCTACGATTCTATCTGTAAAGAAACCGTTAGTTGAAATAACGATACGATCCGATTTTTTGTAAAGCTCACGAACGATATCCTTGATATCTGTTCTGATAAAAGGCTCGCCACCTGTAATATTGGTGAAATACATCTGAGGGAGTTTCCTTATTGTCTCAATTGAAATCTCTTCTTCAGGCTTACTTGGTGCCTTGTATCTGTTGCACATTGAGCAACGTGCATTACATCTGTAAGTTACAATTACGGTTCCGTTTAATTTCTTCTCTGCCATTACATTCTCCTCTTAATTATAGGTATTCATTTACCTATGTAGTATTCTCTATCAAAAAAAGTCATAATCTCGCGAAATTATACAACCAAACTTTACGTTTTTCAATTGACAGATAACATAAAATACTTCATCATTTCTTGTCTATTTTATGCACTTTTATAACTCGTTAAGTACATAAAAATGACAATATATAACATTAAAAATGCATACATATTCCCTGTTCCCAGCATCGCCAGCAGATAGCAGGAAATAGCTAATTTATAATAACCATTCTTGCGAGCTTTTAGAATCATATATATAAACAAAAGACTCATCCCAATTAATCCCATCAAGCCTTCATCGCAAAATGTTTCAACAATTCCCATATCATATGAGTGGACAACAGCCCATTTTTCATTGTCTTTACTAAATTGCCAATAATATTGGACATCGCCTCTGGCCTGCGCTCCGGAGCCCAATCCGAATAATGGATTGATCTTAGCGGTATAGTAAATCCCAGTCAATTGCCTGGTACGCGATATCGTTCCGCCTCCATTCATTCCATATCCTTCAGTATTTTCAGGGGCGCCCTCATCCAAATCAAAGTCGAATCCGACTATATTTAGCAAGGCCTTGCCATTTCCCACATAGAAGTACCTATAATTTTCACTATAAATACTGGCCAGACACATAAATACCAGCAAGAAGACTGCAACAATTGATGCATTCTTTAAAAACAAGATACGTCGTTCTTTTTTCTTAAGAATTAAAGCAGCATAAATAAAAAGAATTGCAATCAAGAACAGCATATCCGATCGTGAGCCTGAATGTATAATCGCCAGGACATCCAAGCCGCTAATAACAATGAATCTCCTTTGCCGTGTATTCTCATACAAATAAAAAATAAACGGAAGCATAAGAACACACATATTGCCATATACTGCAGGTGCATTCATAGTCGTTGTGGCTCTTAACAGCCCCAACCGATAATAATGCATGTTGACCACGAATCTATAAATTGTATAAAGCGCATCGAAAGGTCTGATATCAAACAAGCTCTCGCATATTCCTACTACAAACAAGGATGTTGCTACATATACAACAACCTTTATCAATTTTATGATCTCTTCTTTTGACGGATCAAGGCAATAGAAAGCAATGAGCAAAAATAGTTGTTCAAATACTATCTCTAAAATAGTCTTAAACGCCTGCCCATAGGTTGTAACATAATATAGATTCGATACAATTCTGAGAAAAAAATATCCTGCCAGGAAATATTTTTCTCTGGTAAGGTTCGTAATAATCGGTTTCAGTTCAATATTTCTTTTCCTGTTGATAAATACATAGATATAGAATATAACGTATATCGATCTGGCAGCAGTAATAAGTGGCGCTGCCCCTGAAAGCTCTATTCCAAAATAACTGGGTAGAAATAACATGCATGGTACAAAAAAATACAAGTATTTCTTTTTAATAAAGCAATATACACTTGCTACTGTCAAAGCAATTGAAAATGTACACACAAAAAACAGATCAAACATCAGTGGCACTCCTTATGCTTCGCGCAAAAAGCCTCTGCCCATCTCTCGGTAGGTAGAGGCTTAACATCAATCCCTTCTAAATAAATCCCTTGTATATACCTTGCTCTCTACATCATCAAGGCAACTGTCATAACGGTTTGCAATAATCGAATCGCAGCTGTTCTTAAATCTCTCAAGATCATTTACTACAAGTGAACCAAAGAATGTCTGATCATCAGGAAGTGTTGGCTCATAGATGATTACTGTAGCGCCCTTGGCTTTAAGGCGCTTCATAACACCCTGAATACTTGACTGTCTGAAGTTATCACTGTTGCTCTTCATTGTGAGTCTGTAAACACCAACTGTGATAGGACGCTCTTTTTCAGCATTCCACATTGAGCTTGCTGTATAATATCCGGCCTTTTCAAGAACTCTGTCTGCTATATGATCTTTTCTTGTTCTGTTACTCTCAACGATAGCTCTTATAAGATCTTCCGGAACATCCTGGAAATTTGCAAGGAGCTGTTTGGTATCCTTAGGCAGGCAATATCCGCCGTAACCAAAGCTTGGGTTGTTGTAGTGAGAACCAATTCGTGGATCAAGACATACACCATTGATAATATCTTCTGTTGATAATCCCTTAAGCTCTGCATATGTATCAAGCTCGTTGAAATATGAAACACGAAGTGCAAGGTAAGTATTAGCAAAAAGCTTAACTGCCTCAGCCTCTGTGAATCCCATTGTAAGTACAGGAATATCCTGCTTCTCAGCACCCTCTACAAGAAGATTTGCAAATGTCTCTGCCTTCTCCTTGCTGTTCTCGTCGCAACCTACAATAATACGGCTTGGATAAAGGTTATCATAAAGAGCCTTAGACTCTCTGAGGAACTCAGGGCTGAAAATGATCCTGTCAGTCTTGAACTGTTCTCTTACTTTCTTGGTATAACCAACAGGAATAGTTGACTTAATTACCATTGTTGCATTCTTTGAGCTCTCAAGTACAAGCTGAATAACAGCCTCAACTGCTGAACAGTCAAAGAAATTCTTCTGCGGATCATAGTTTGTAGGCGCAGCAATGATAACATAATCTGCTTCTGCATAAGCTGAAGCGCCGTCTGTTGTAGCCTTAAGCTTAAGCCCTCTCTCCTCATGCTCAGCCAAATACTTCTCAATATAATCGTCCTGGATAGGGCTCTTCCAATTGTTGATGAGCTCTACCTTCTCAGGTATGATATCTACTGCTGTTACATCATTGTGCTGTGATAAAAGCACTGCCAAACTAAGTCCAACATAACCGGTTCCTGCTACTGCAATTTTCATCTCTAAATTCCTTCTTTCTCTCAATACTTTTTTATCTTACGTTAAGCATTATAAATCATTAGAAGCTTTTCCAGATACTCATCTATATTATCAAAGCTAAGGTCCTTACACGCTTCATGCATCTGCCTAGCCTTATTATCATCCTGCCACAGAGAATGGATAGCATCACACAACTGATCAACATCTCCGCTGTTATATAAAAGACCTGTCTGTCCAACTTTTATAAGTTCGGGAATTCCTCCGATATTTGCTCCAATTACAGGTGTTCCGTAGAGCTGTGACTCCATTACGGAGAATGGACAGTTCTCATACCACTCAGATGGATATACAGACATCTTGGCTTTCCTGATGAGGTTTTCAAGATCCTTTCCACTTTGGAATCCTACATTTTTGATATTAGGAACTCCGGCAAGCAGATCCTCCAAAGGTCCCTTTCCTGCAAAAACAAAGTCAACCTCAGGCATTTTCTTTGCTGCTTCGATCAGAGTTCTGATACCCTTTTCTTCAGAGTATCTTCCAAAGTAAAGAACATAGTCCTCTTTCTGTATATCTACCCATTCGATTTCATCAATAAAATTGTGAATTGCAACAGTTTTAGGAGCAAAAAGAGGATTGCTGTCGAGCTTGCTCTTCATAAACTCACTGCAGCATATAAACTTATCTATATACTTATAAGTTCCTTTAAGCTTCCAGAAAGTTGCTTCCATAGTTCCTATCGCACTCTTTGCAGTGCTGCCGTGGATGCATTTTCCTTTTGTACAATTAATAAACTTGCCGCTAAGACACTTCTCGCAGTTCTCATGAGTATTCGGATTGTTGCACATATGGTTAGGACAAACAAGCTGATAGTCGTGGGCAGTAAATACAATCTTGCAATTATGATTCGTCTCTTTTCTCCACTTAACAATTTCAAGAATTATTGATGGAGTAAGCTGATAGTTGAAGTTATTAAGGTGAACTACATCAGGCTTAAAATCATCAAGTACAAGTCTGATCTTCTGACGGGCATCCTTGGAATAAATTGTCTTTAAAGGATATGTCATCTTCTCAAGCTTACCGGCATTGTGAAAGTCCATGTCCTGAGTATAAGCATTTACCCTGTTTCCCACGCATCTGCCTTCATGTTCCATTCCGAAGAACTGAACCTCATGGCCTCTTGCGGTTAAAGCCTCCCCTAGCTTAAAAATATATGTCTCTGATCCTCCATTAGGATAAAGGAACTTATTTACCATCAATACTCGCATACAGTCTCTCCGTAAAGGGAATCATAAATCATGTTCCCTTATATTAATTTAAAAATCATCAATTGCAATCATCCGCAAGATTATACAGCTAAATATAATTCTTGGCAATTGACAGTATTAAAAAAAAAACAGGATTATATAGATAATATTATGTTAATTTTAACAATTTTTACCTAAGAATTAATATTATTTATCCATTACCAATAAGGGATGACATGAAAAAGCCATAGTAAATGCAGTAAAGCGTTTACTATGGCTTTCCGGTTACTAATCGCAATCCAGTAATGTCAACGTATCCTTATTTTTAAGAATTTTAATACAAGCCAACCAGCAGCGATCACGCCAGCTGTAGCAATAGCAACAAATACAGCTGCAGGAACCTTTTTAGGAGTTACGGGTTTATCAGTAAGCGGAGGTTTTTCGTCATTAATTGTCTTGATTGTATGTTCTGCACCTTTATTCACTTCTGAAGTAGGCTCATCTGAGGTTAATGATTCATTAGTGTCTTTCGCCTCATTACTATTCTCAGTGTTCAATGAAGATGTATCAGTATTCTCATTGTCAGGCTTACCAGTCTCTGCATCTATGTCTTCCTTTTTATTTGCATTGTTTACATTAACAACTTTTGCTTCACTTATTCTTACATCTCCCAACACCGCTTCCTGTGACTGATTCGCATTTGAATTCACCTGTATTACTGATGCCTGCGCTCCACCTAGGGGCTGAACAGCATTGGTAGCAACGCTCTCACCATCCGTCGAAGTTGGAGCAGTATTGCCTACATCAGCAATATTCCCAGGATCAACTCTTTGTGCATTATCCCGTTCGTTCGATGTTGGTCTTGCTTTTATCTGCTCAAGCTTTTTTTCAGCGCTTGCCAATGATTCTTTTGCCGTCACAAGAGCAATCTCCGCATCCTCTTTATGCTTCAACGCATTCTTAAGATTTGTTTGTGCTGTATTATATTTTGCCGTAGCTTCATCAAGTATTGTTTGAGGAACAGCTGCTGCTTCAAGTGCTTCAACTGCTTTCTTTGCACGATTCACAGAATCAAGGGCTGCTTTATATGAATTTGTTGCCTCAACAACAGCTGCTTTGGCTTCTATTGCCTCATTAAATGCTTTACTCCTATCCAAAATAACACTATTAAAGGTTGCATCTGAAGATTTCAAGAGTACATTATCAGTCTCAGCAATACTATAAACTTTTTCTGTTTTAGCTTGCGGATTCAGGTACTTAGTGCAATCATAATACGCCCTATAGGCTAACTCATCCTTTATCGAATATCCTTGATGAGTATACATTACATACTCAACTTTATACTCCCAAGTCGTATTACCTTCTTGATCTTTAACCTCATCAATTCTCTGTTCTTTTACCCACACGCCATAATTGGTATCATAAGCTTCATCAAGAATATCATCAATAGCTTTTTGCGCTTCCGCTTCAGTAGCACAGCTTCCGGTCTTAGAATCGACAACGGATACTTCTGTCAGTACACGATATCCCTCATACTTCTCTAAAGCAATACCTGTTACCTCATGTGTTATTGGAACAGCCTCAGTTATTTCAATTACACATCCACCCGCGTTTTCTGATATATGTAAATATTCTTTTTCAGCATCATCAAACCAATTACTTACACTATAATCTACAACATAATCATACGATGACGAATCTTTTCCCTTAAGGGTCACTGTGACTTTACTTTGTTTCTGATATGAATTAAGAACGTCATATACAGACTCGCCTTCTGCTAATTCTCTTAATGTCACTTCGTTATTATAATCATCAGTTATTGAAAATGTTTTCCTCGTACGAGTTTCTTTACCATTTAATCTGCTCGTATACTCGATATATGTTTTTTTCGGACGCCCTTGCTCATCTCGTTCATAAATAGCATAATTATATCCTTCAGTGCTCAGATTCTCTTCCTCAAGTTGTTGAAAATCTATATCTGATGCATATAATCCCAAATCTCTATTCTTTGGATCAATATAAACAGAGATCATCCAATCATTGTCTTCATACTCATTGCCATCCTCATCCACAAATACCGGAGCAGGGCTCCTGTCAATAAATTCTCCTGCTTTGAATAAAGTCCTGGACATAGGTAAGAACATGATTTCCGTCTTATTTTCTTTAATTGTATATAAAAGAGTAAAACTCTCCGGCGTAAGCTGATAACCCTCAGACTCAAAGCTATCACCATACTGATCTTTCAATTCCTTTATAAGCAAATCAGCTGCTTTTTCAGCTTCGGACCTTCTAGTAAAACCAGATACTGTCTTAGTATATTCAGTCTTTGATGAATACTCAACATTATATTGTACTGACTTAATCTCTGCGATATCACTTCCAACCAATTCATATGAAATGCTTGTATCTGCATTTTCAATCGGAATAATACGCTTATAGTTTATATAAACTGTATTATCATCTGAATCTTTAACCGTTGCAGAAGATCCTTCAGTAGGTAATACGTCTTTTTCAGAAATCACCTTAGATGAAGCAGTATCAATAGCATAGAATCCTTCATCCACATCCTCACTGTTTTTATAAATCAGATAAGACGTAGCAGACTCCTTAAATGTATTTCCATCTTCGTCAGTAAGTACAATCTCCCTTTTCGGAAGAACTGAAATTTCCGATTCTTTAGCTGAAATGCTCTTCTCCGAAATTGTAATAATACCTTCATCATCGCAGTTATAGTTTATTTTCCGAGTGACCTCTTTGCCATCAACTGTAAAAGTAACATTCTTGTAATCTATATTCTCATACACAGGTTGTGGCTTACCTTCACTATCGTACTCATAACCAACAATAAACTGTTCTGAAGCATCCTTAATATCTACTGCAGAGTTTTCATCAACTTTATCAATCAGGTAGTACTTTATTATAAGTTCTGATAATGCATTAACTATTCCTGAATACTTTTCATCTGAAGAAGACATGCTCGCCAATTCTTCGTTCAGCTTGTATATTTGGTTGTATGCCTCAAGCTTATTCGCATTTTTCTCTAATTCTTCAGTTATCTTTGCGTTCTTTTCTACGTTTTCCTGTGCCTCTAAAAGCAAAGATTCCGCTTCAGAAACTTTTTCTTTTGCACCAGCAAGAGCTTTGTCACTGGCATTTTTATCAGCCACTAAAATCTCATACTCTTTGGATGCAGTCTCAAGACTGCTTTTAGCAGTAGAAAGATTATCTTCAGCTTCCTTGAGTTTATCTCCGGCTAATTTCAAATCATTCTCTATGACCTGTATTGCTGTTGTAGCATCATCTACAGATGAAGTATCTGCACTGATACTTTCGTCATTCTTGACAGCATCTGCCGAGGCTTCTTCAGATGCAGAAAAAGCTTTCTCCGCATCCGCAAAGTCATCTTCTGCAAGTTCTACAGAAGCTATCACTTGAACATCATCGCTCATTTCTTTACTCAGATTGTCGGAGGCTGTCTGAACATCTCCTGCAGCATCCCTTAACTTATCTACCGCTATATCGACAGCTCCTTCTGTATCATTATAATCTGTCCCCTCAACTTGATCAGCTTTTTCCACCTTTGTAGATACGGTCGTCAATTCTACCACCGCATCTGTAATCTCCATTTTTGTATGTTCATGAGTTGGTGTGTCAGTCGACTCTTCATCTTCTATCGACTTGATAACGGCATTTTCGGAAGCATCAGCATCCATAGTTTCCTTCAAATCGCCTTCAGATAATTCTTCTGCAAAAGCGACTACAGGATTAAGGATCATATTCGCACTTATCCCGATGGTCAGAGCCTTTAATATCTGTTTGTTTTTCATTCGTTTTCCTCCATTGCAAATGGAATCAAATTTTAATAATGCAACCAAATTCAGAAAACTAATTTCATTAATAAAGCAAAAAAATAATACAAAACTTACGTCATGCCGTCAAGTTATCACTTTAACGTGGTGCATAGATGCGGTGATCTAATGCAGAATTTGTTTCTGTTGCCTATAGTAATCCAGCAAAGTATATAGATATTGGTGATATAACAATAACATGCTGAATACCGTTAAATTAGAAAAAATACTTTAATGAACTTTGACATCAAAGGATTTCCAAACTTTATTTTTTATACCATCAATTATTATGTTATATACTTTCTAACATCTTCCGCCATAATATCCTCGCCGAATTTCCTCGCAAACATATACTGACTGTCATTACACAGCTCAAAAAACTCTTCTTTTTTGAAGGTATATGGCTTTCCACGATTCCAATCCGTCAGCCTCAGGTTCTGGTACTGCACCTCTTTATTTTTGAAACCATACCAGTTATCTCTATAGGGAGACATCTTAAGCATAGTCTGGATAAAGACTTCATCAGCACAATATGTCTGTTTAAAGTGCTCACTGATAAAAGCTTCCTTTTCCACAATATATTTGGAAAAATCCCCGGTAATACTGAACCAGTTTGCGCCTTTCCCAAGATCCTTTTCAATATCTTTTACTCTGTTTACACCACAAGCTTTCTGAATCAGCATCAGTAAATCCCTAAAAAGCTTGACCGGATCATGTCTCCTGCGCCCTATAAATTTCTGGAAATAATAGTAGGTCTGCAATCGCTCTTTTGCCCAGGAAAAATCATCAAAAGAATCATAATCCACAAATTCGCATCCATTGTTGTCGTCAAAAAACTTGTGAATTTCCTCCTGCGACTTGAGTGGCATATCTACCGCGGACACCAGGTGGAGATAATCATATTCACCGGTATTGACCGCCAGCTTGATCAGTGAAAGTTCTGCCAGTATCTGAGTATAATCTCCCCAATATATGCTGATTGGCTCAGCAAAATGAATCTGCTTAACAGAACATTCCTGTAAAAAAGTTTCTTTATTAAAATCTTTTGCCTTTGCATCGATGAGAAGAAAGAAATCATTTCTATCATCATTTATGACATCAAGTAGAAATTGTAGCTGCTTCCAATTGTTATGTGCAATAATTAAATAAGCATGTTTCCCCATAGGTTTCCTTAATAATCTGTTACGATTCATAATATAAAGCAAAAAAATAATACAAAACTTGCATCATTCCGTCAATGATTTTCATATATTTGATGGAATGCTTTGCGATTGGGAAGCAATTTACGGTGATGACTACAAAAAGCGTACTTTGGGCGATCGTTTCCATCCATACGGAATAGAAGTATACAATCCCTACAGCTTAAAATGATAAGGATTATACCTGCCATTTGTCGCTGATTCCAGAAAGATTTTTATAATTGGCGTTTCATTTGATTCTGATACTAGAAAGCTTGTTGGTTGGGAAGTAGCTGAGTAAGTATGGAAGTCAAATAGATTTTCCAATCCTTTTCTCAACACTTTCCAAAATCCCCTGCAGTGTATCCACACCTCTCGGTCTCGCAATTTGGTAAATCTGCACACTTTTTGCAATCTTAAGGCATTCCTGCATATATTCAGGCGAAATTCCCCACATTTTAAGATTATCCTCGCCCCTATAAATGTTCCGGAGAACAGCCTTAAGTTTCTCAGCGCCGGTAATCTCACGAACAGTTATATTAGTGAGCTGCGCATCGTCCACCACCAGTTCGAACAGATACATAAAATCTGCACCCTCCGGCAAAAAACCTTCTGAAAGCCGCACAGCAAACTTGTCCCGGTCCTCGCCGATGTAAATAAGCTCAGAAAGGTCATAACCGTGCTTCAGTGCTGCATCTCTGCAGAGCTTCTTCTGAGGATATGCCATGTTGATATGTGGTATACCGTCATGTACAGTCACTGCGCAGACGTCATCTGCAATGAACTTGTATCCTCGTTCCATCAGTGCGTCCAGTACAGTGGATTTGCCGACCCCGGACACGCCGGTGATTATAATGCCTGCATTGCCACCGGACACATCCCTGCCATCAGCCGCATATCCGGTACACTCTGCATCCACGCGAGCTATCGCACCTCCATGCAAAAGCACCTGCTTTCGTAGAAACATGCAGTATCCGAAAGCACTTCCAAGCAAAAAGCACTTCACTTTCTCTTTAGTTGCGCTATCCAATGCCGATACCGTTATCCTGTCTCTTTTGACCAGGTAATCTCCCACTCCCGGGATCCTGATAGCCAGTGCGCTCCCTGAAATAGCGGAGCAGGCCTCATCCGGCTCTTTTTCGCAGAATATGCCAATGACCTCGGATGGCATAGCCCCGGCTACAACCTCAACGTCAGCTTTTCCTTCAAAATCTTTGCTATAAGCTTCTTCTATTTCAATTTCAGACTCTACATTAAGTCCATAAAGCAGATACCTGTAACTCATTTATCCCCCTGATAAAAAATGTGCATAACTCAGTAATCCGGGCGTTTATATGCGTCAATCACAATGATCACATACAAAACCTGGCAACAACTCCATATCCTTCACCGTCTCCACCTGTCACATACATTTTTCCGCAGCGAAGCCAGGAATGTGCAATCATTTTCCCATTCTCATCTTTACCTACGCCAAGGTACAAGGTTGTCTTTATCCCTTTTCTATGCAGCAGGAACCTTGCCGTCAACGCCCTTACCAGGCACTTACTCTCCCACGGTGTCCTGTCCGAAACCCTGGTCACTTCCTCAGACACTTCATAAGCATATCTGTAATGCCATTGCTCCGTTTCATCTGGTGACTCGACATCCCTTTGTCCCCAACTCTTTTCCAGGTTCTTTGAAGGAATCAGCAGCATCTGCGCCCTGTAAAATGCCGTCAGGTACCAAATTGCCATAGTCCTTTTCACACTAATCTTCTTCATCTAAAAGTCCAACGCTCCCAAGAAGTCCCAGTCTTGATTCAACAATTTCCACCTTCTGCATTCCGGAATAGGACTCATTTCCCCGATTCTCGAAAAGCTGCCAGGCAATCTTATGCAATCCTCTGTGCAGCCATGCAATCGGCAGCAACACCGGATAACGTTTTGCATACTCATATCTCTCGTTCAGTTCGTCTTTCCCGGGGAAAAGATATGTGATCAGCCGGGCTGACTTACTTTTTTTAACAGTTGTTCTTTCGCCCACCAGATAAGGCTCCATCGTGGCTGTAAGCTGCCAGGATTCGCCCCTTTGCTGCTTCTCATCTCCGATATAGATAAAATCAAGCAAAAGTTTTTCCAATACGCTCTCATCAGCTTCAGCTCTGTGTCCGCGCATGATCTCATCATTCATGCCGAACCTGCTGATACATATTGAAAAGAAGTTTTCGCAAAAAGTAGTGTAATTGCACCGATCCATCCATTTCCAGAAAAATCCGGAGTCTATACTTTCCATATTCTTATTGATAAAAAGTGTGATATCCGTAAGGAATCTGACGTTTGCCCCCTCAAGGACAAAATGCTTTACCATATGGAACACAAGATATACCAGGTGTTCATTTACACCAAAGCTGCGGATTTCTCCCTCCTTCAAATTTACATTTATTCTGTGCCCCGGATTGTCTATGCCAGCCCCTTTAATTATTTCTATCTTGGAACCCTTATAGTCTTCAAAAACACTGGTATGAAGTTCTATCTTATGTCCGGTTCGTTCATTCTTGTAAACATAAACCTTCTCTTTTGTCTCATGCTCCATGACCACATAGCCTCTTTTTTCAATCATGGCGCTAACCTTTTCTCTGTCGCAGGGATCAACCAGAATATCTGAGTCAGACGATATCCTGTAAAGTGGGCCCGGATAGCAGGCTGCA
>JAEEGL016327694.1_pt1 | contig 13846 bp, 23 predicted proteins | sample 9134231 | NCBI WGS metagenome assembly JAEEGL01 (sample SAMN16246548, study PRJNA631951) | gut metagenome | biome: gut microbiome; feature: rumen; material: fiber-attached | host: Bos | place: Iran: Karaj | collected 2018-10
CCAAAGCGCTTAAGCGCACTAAGTATTGTTGTTGTGTCATTTCTCGAATTGGTTAAAATTAGTACATGAAATTAATTCGTATTGTTTTATGTTACCTGCAATATAATCAAGTGCCCGTTTGAATTTCTGACAAGAAAATCTTTCCGGGCACCCGATATTGCAGCATATTGTAGGCTTGTTCATCTTACCGTGTAATCAGAGTTATACATTGCCGTGATGGTCTTAATCTCTATCCACTCTTCGTAGGTGAGCGCAGTATCTTTCTCCTTTTCAAACCTTTCGTTCTCCCTTGCTTCCTCTTCGTCTCTCTGCAGTTTAATACGATACTCTACAAGTTCATGCCAGAATGGTTTGAGGCAAGCAAGAAACTCTTGTGGGTTAGGCCTGGCAGACTGATATATCTTGCCATAGTCACCTCGTTTGAAATACTTTAGGAACGTAAGAAACTCATGAAGATTCATCTGTCCGAATACCTCATGGTCTAGGATAAGTTCTGCAGTCTGCATTATCTGACCTTTCGATGCAGTATCATAGATACCCAGGAAAGCAAAAGTCTCTGCGATATGGAACCTCAACCACATCAATGTAGCCTCTCGAGAGAAAAAGTTAGTCACATCAAACAAGGTTGGTGCAGGACTGCTTGCAGCATCTTTGATAGTTGCAGGAGGCGATTTATACCTTGCAAATACCTGTACGGAATAATCCTCACCAAACCTTGTTAGCGCATGAGTAAGCGAATCATTACTCACCAGCAAGGATTGAGGCAAGTTTGTCGATACGTTGTTGTTCGATGGTAGGTTTGCTGTTTCCATTATTCCTGTATATTAGTTCGTCATTCCAACATTTATTGCGTAAGAAAGTCTCAGGATTCTTGCGATACTGCTTGTCCGGCTGAGCCTGTTTGTAGAGAGGGATATAAGCAAGGCAATCACGTTTTTCTTGCATTGATAACTTATCCCAAAGTTTTTCCGCTTTAGGCTTTCCTACCTTCTTATCGTATAGGCTCCAAAACGCATCAAAAGAAGTGCTTATTGCCTCTGCCACAAGCTCTTGGTAATTATCACCACAGACGATATGTATTTCAGATGTAACATGATCCTTATCACCTAGGATAATTCCTGCCTCAAAGAAATCTCTACACAATTTCTTAACATAGTCAATGCGATATTCAATAAGCATTGATTCCAAAGCCTTGTCAATGTTCTGTGACTTAATACGCCACCGACCATTAAACATCTTGTCTATCTGTCCCTGTTCCATTTATTCTATCTTCATAATGATTACAAATACACCTCCAACTTAGGAGAGTGCAACGTGACTCAGTCCAATAAGGACAAGTACCTAGAATAGGTTCACCCTTAACGCTCAGTTTCTCCGGCTCCATAACTGGAGTCACGTTAGCACAATCTCCGCAACAGACTAATGCATGTTTTGTCTTAGCCATAAGTTAGAATGGTAAATCATCTTCTGCCTGTGTGTTATCAGATGGTGTTGGTTGGGCTGTCCGTGCTGTCTGTTCAGCGTTATAAGCAGGTGGAATACTCTGTGCAGGCTGCTGTGTCTGCTGCTGAGTATCTTCTTTCTTTCCTCCACATAGTTGCAGTGTCTGGGCAAACACACTGATATCAACACCGATGTTGTTGTTTGACTGAAACATCTTAACGACCTGTCTGCCCAATACAAAAACCTGCTGACCCTTCTTTAGAAAAGGCAGAATATGGGGGTTGTGACTTGCGAGAACAGAAACCCATGTAGTTGTTTCCTGCTCGCCTTGCTTCTCGGTACTTGCTACGGAAAATGAAATGTAGTCTTTACCATTAATGTTTTTTACCTCGGCATCCTTGCCGATGTTTCCGATGATGCTTGCTATAATCATAGTCTATTAAATTTATCTTGTTCTATATACCTTAGTTCATGCAGAATACTCAAAATACGCTTCTTAAATTCCATTTCGCACTCAACAGGTATGATGACTTCTTCGTCGTGTCCTGGCATAGAAACACCAATCTTTAATCTACCTTCAATAGATATGCCCCTATCCAATAACTTGATTGCCATATCAAGTGCGTTTAAAATACATTGCGACCTTGCCGCTTTTTCAAATGTTTCTTTATCCATCGTCTAATTGGAAAATTTCTTTTGTTTCTTCATTAAGCATATCGAAGTGCGTCAGTATATCGACAACATGAACGTCATAAACTTCCTTACCCCAAAATCGGCGATTACTCTCCATGACAGGGGCAATTTGTTTCTTTAATGCCTCGATCTGCTCACGTTCCATAACTCTGTGTCTTTTCTATCTGACGTTCACAATACCTAATTGATACTTCGTCGCTCTCATAAGGAATTGGAATGCCGTTGCTCTCTGCGAATGCGATAAAGTTATTGATAGCATAAGACATTTCTGAACGGTCTAGATCTGCACTACTCTTAAAGTATTCAACCTTGCGCCCGTTATGGTCTGTGAGTTCTGCCAGGAATACGCGCCTAGCGGCAATCTGTTTCATATACACATTTTCTGCCTCATACTCGGTGCAATGATACTGATGCGCAAAATATGAACAGATGAAATGATAATAACGGTTCTGTTTGTCGCTTCGCTTTGGGACGTATTTCTTTAAATCAATTTCAAATCCCTGCTCCTTTGCCTTGTTTAGCAAGTTAAGAGCTTCAAGATAATCCCTGGGGTATGAGGGTTTGTAACGTGCCATTTTTATCTTTTCTTTGAATTAAAAAACCATAGGTTAGGAATATCTCGAAGTCAGTCTTTAGGTCTGACTCAAAGCCTTGCTCTCTTAGTACTTTAAACATAAGACGAGTCAATTTCCTGTGGTCTCTTGCTTTTTTACTCATACAAAATTGGTAGTCTTACAAAGTGTTCGTTGTCTGGTGTGTTGAAAGTGGAATCCCATTTTCTGTAAATCACACTCCAAGAAGAATCGAGTTCAATATGAAACTCTTCTTTGATTGCCTCCCAATACCTAGCTTGATCCTCGAATACATACAGGCGATTTGAGAATGAGCCACCTCTTGCAATCGCAGACTTAACATGAGGACTCTTTATAAACCTAATGAAGCGCTCCCAATCATGCTTATTCTTTGGCGCAATATTGATACCACTGATAAATGTAAATATCATAGCCAAATCGAAGAAATTTATTCTCCCAAAACACGAACCACTTGTATAGATATATAGATTCTTTACGTTAGGGAATTGTTTGCGAATCCTGTGACATAAGCTCAACAGAAAACGTGAGGCGATAAGGAAAGGCTCACCGCCAGTAATACATACGGTAGTAGCCTCTCTTAGGTTCTCTGCAGTTACACTCGGCAGGTTATCCAGGTCATATAACTTGTTGCAGCACATCGGGCAGTTATGGTCACATTTCGTAGTGACTAACAGATGATAAATTTGTTCGTTCATACCTAATCTTTGTTTAGTTCAATGACAGCCCCTTTCTCTGCTACGTAAGTAGGAACACCAAAAGAGCCTGCTACAATATTTCTGAATGACAGGTGATTTGAGTTACGTTCTGATAAGTGGCAGAGTGTTATTGTCTTTGCCGATTTATCAGCCTCACAATCCCGTAAGTATCTAATGCAATAGTCAAGTGACATGTGGGAAGTCATGATGCGGTCTGCCTGTGGCTGCTGTATCTTTCCACTCCACACACTTTTTTTCAGTAGTTCATCAGAGTAGTTGGCCTCAATCAAGAAATGGTCAACACCTTTTATCGTCATTCCTATCTTATAGGAATCTGTGCTAAAAAACAAAATACCCATTTGGGGATGGCGGATTATATAGCCAAATATTTCTACATCATGGTAGTTAATAAATGGCACCACGTCAAACCCTCCTATGTGGTAGGTTTTCTCCGGCACCATTTGAACGTGGCTACCAAAGGCAAAGTTCTTTTTCTCCATGAGAGACTTATTGCCGTATATCGTTATGCCATTCTTTGTATAAGATTCTGCATACTTAGCATGATCCCCATGTTCGTGAGTGACAAGACACCCCACTACCTTGTCTGTACGAAAGTCTATTGCGCTCTTAACGCTTTTAAGCACAAGGCCCGCTTCGAGCAGGAGGATTTCTCCCCCTGCATCCAAAGCGTAGCCATTACCTGCGGAATTACTCCCAATAACTATAAGTTTCATGAGATAATCTTGATTACCCCTAAAAGGATAAGGAGTAAGATAAGTAACGCAATGGGAATCAGTATAGGTGACAATACCCACCACCAAGACCAATCAATGTAATGTGTTAACTTCAATACGATAAACACGATACACAGGAGGCCGCAAAATCCAATGCCTCCACTACTACTATTTGTTTTTGCCATGATAAAAATGTTTTTTTTATTTCCCGCATGTGGGACAGTTAAACTCTTCAAATTGACGCTGATTTACTTCGTCATAGATTTTCCAATCAGTACGATTGCAGTACTTATCAAACATAGGTGTAGCGACATCAGTACCTTCTTTGGTGAAACAATGGATGGTACCATCCTTATGAAGATACCAATAACCGCCCCACTCTGGTAGAGCAATCTTTTCACCTGCGTACAACTTTGTAAGAGCCTCAGAGAATGTCATGCCGCCCTCATAGTCAGACAGGCGAACACCTTCAATTTCGGCCCTTTCTTCCAGAACTTTGAGGTAATCAGCCATTGCACACAGTTGTGAATCGTACATCTTTCGTGGGCAAGTCGGTTTGAAAGGCAAAGTTCCCTTATCCCACTTCTCGATCATTTCATTTAGTTTGGTGTAACGAATCTTAACCTGAAGATACTCGGCAGCAAAACGCGCCTTGTAATAAGAGGACTTCATAAGTCCTTCTGTATCCTTTAATTCTTTCATAATTAGTATTATTTGTTAAAAGTTAGGTCTGTCGTTTGGCTCTGTATCGACACCATCATTAGTTACTTCCGTAGCCTCAGCATCAACGACATCATTGTGGAATACACTATTAGCGTTAATAGTGGTGCGTGCTGCGCTATTCTCTTCGTCTCTGGCCTGCTCAGCGGAAGTGCCCATATCCTGGCTTTCGTCCATACTAATTGCCTTCATCATTTCAATAGATAGATAACCCCACTTTGAAAGAAGATGGCGAAGGACTGTTTTAGTTGCCATAGCGTTATAGTCACCATTCCAACCTACCTGATTACCCTGTGGCAGTCCGTTGGAAGATTGGTCTTGTGCCATATCAATAAGTTCGTCAACTGTTGGCGGGGTAAAATCCTTACGAGGCTTATAGGCCGCTGCATACTTTAATGCGAAGTTTGCCATTTGCTCTTTTGTCATATAGAGCGTCTTTGAGAATCCGTTCAGTAACTCAAAGTGAGCAAAGTAGCCGATAATCTTGTCTGATGTAGCAACTCCTTTAAGGTCGATGGCACCTGTAAGTTTATCCTTGCAGCGTAACTCTCCCTCATATACCACATCAGCATTGATATTCTTGTACTGGCCTGTACGCATAGCCAACTGAACATATCCGCGATAACCAGGAATGAATGTCGGTGTAGGTACTGCAACCCTGTTGACCTTATCCCAATTCTTATAAACCACGATATATCCGTAGCCCAACTGCTTATTCAGAGGCAGTTTGAGTGATGCAGCCTTGACAGCCTCTTGGAATACCAACTTCGGATCACAAGCCTGCAACTGCTTATCACTTGAAAAGACCTCCATGAGAGACGTAGCAAACGTGCCGGCATTCTCTTTAAGCACCTGCTGTAGTTGGTCTTGTGCATAGTTTCCATCAAGAATTTTCTTGAAGGCCATAATATTTTGCTGCTGTGGTGTAAGCGCAGTATTATTACTTACTGCTAATTGGTTTTCTGCCATATTAATTAAACCTTTCCTTACGTTTGTTGATTGTTTTTTTCTTGTGTTCTCTTTTTTTTCTGTTCCTATCTATCTCGCAAGGCTTGGCTCCCACGCATACGCAATGGTTGCCAAGCATCTTGCTTCTTTGATAGAATCTGCAGTTAGAGCATTTCATTACTCCTTCTCAGCGTTCTCGGAAGGATTAACATCTTCGTTCATGTAGGCCTTAATCTTCTTAAGGCGCTCAATGATTGCCTCATGCTCTTCCTGTTCATCGAACTTCTGAGACAGACGGTTGATAACTGATGGAATGTCGGTTGCAGTAGCAATGCTTGATGCTATGCGGGCCTTCTCTTCCTCGATGCGGTCTAGTGCATCATAGGCATTGTCAACTGCCGTGTCAATTCCACGTTCAAAACGCTTCTGTTTACGCTCCAACTGAACGGCTTCCAACTTGCCCTTAAGGGCTGCAATAATTCTCTTCATGATAAAAAGTGTTAGTTGTTAAAATTAAAATTGATTTTCTTACGCTTAATGCGTATGTCTAATTTCGAATCTTTAATAGTTGCTGGCGCCTCACAATCCCGCCAATGTACAAAATCTTTGCACATGATGCCTTGAGGTGCTAACCATCCCGGTTTGGCAGACGCATGATCTGATAGAACACTGGCTCGTAGATTTGCCTTTTTCTGATATGACTCAGCTTTTATTAAAGCAAGTTCGCGAAGACTTTTTGGTTCTGCCATTCTGTATCTGATTGAACCATCCGCATCAACGTATGCTTCCGGTAATTCAAGCACTGGTTTGCAGTCTTCCAATGATTGAATGGCACTCAGAATCGGCCTGTCTCGTTTAAAATCCCCATCCTTAAACATATTATACTTGTATTAAGTCTGATGGAAATGCCTGCAATCGTACCTGCTGACCTGTTGTTTGATAGATGTTAAGAATGCTCTCAGCATTATCAATGATAATTGGGGCATAAGAGCCATAGAATCTGCTGAACGTCTCGCAAATATCAAGTCCCGCGTTGATTCTGCCTGCTTGGTTAAGTCCAGAGTGGTAAGCAATGCCATTAACGTAACATTCGCACGCAGGTTTGTCAAACGAATCGCCGCCGTTGTTGACGGTTTCAAACAATCTCCACTGAACAAGTTTAAAATGCTTGTTTATACGTTCCTCGAGCACTTGGTTCTGTCGTGTCTGATACAGAGTAGCGATATCCTCTTCTTTCTCCAATTCAGAGAGTTGCTTAACAAGGTCTTTCTCTTCCTTATTGATATCCTCGATAAGCTGACTGATGCGGTTGTATTCACCTTTCAATGCCAACTGCTGAGTGTGGCTACAGAAGTTAGTGTAGATGATGGCACGTTGTGCTTTCAAGTCAAGAAGGGTAGCCTCGTCTGATTCATCATCAGTAACAAGGGAGAGCTGGCCTTTGAGTTTCGTAACCTCAGAAACAAGTCTGTTGTATTCCTCATTCTCCTTAAGTCGATCGTCTTTACTCTTCACAGTATCCTTCTCCAACTTAGCCTTGTTTGAGAATATGGTGTTAATATTCTCCTTAATATCTTCAAGAGACTTAGTATCGTCTACAAGTTTCTGCTCATACTGCTTCAACTCTTCCTCTGATTTGGCCTTAAGTTCGTTGTTCTTTCGACCCTTTTCATTAATCTCCTGCTTACGTCTCTCGAGATCAAGGTTAAATGCCTGGCGCATCTTCTCTCTCTTCTCTGCAACCTGCTCTTCGGGCAGATATTGACCACATGTAGGACAGAAACTATTCTCCTTATCAAAGACAAACTTTTCTGTAGGCCATTGAGAAAGCAACTGTTCCCTAGTCTTACCACACTCTTCAATGGTTTCCTTGCAGCGTTCAATCAGTCTCTTGTCAGCCTCAATAGTCTGCTCTAACAATCGCTGATTGGTAAGAGCCTCGTTAAACTTGACAGATTCAGCATCAATCTTTGAGCGCCATTGCTTATAATCTTCCGAGTATGCAGCCATAACGGTTTGCTCAATCTCCATGACCTTATTGTTTGTCTCGTTGATCTGCTTGCGTATCTCGTCACGCTTGATATCGGCACCATTACCTTTCTGTAGGGCAGAAATCTTTTCATCAATCTCGTTAAGTCTCTGTTCTGCATCAACCTTCTTTACCTCGATTGCATCCCAGTCTAAAGATTCTGGCAGAGCCTTGTTCTGCTCTTCTAGACGAATGGGGATGCGCTCTAGTTTCTCTTTGATACCTTTAATCTTGGACTTAATACCCTTAAGATGTTCCTCGTTACTCTCATGCTTGACGGCAAGCACCTCATGGACATACTTCTTAAGTTCCTCATTTTCACCATAGATGGCAGAGATACCTACGTCAGATGCAAAGTTAAGCAGCAGGTCGCGCTGGTCTTTCCAATTCAGAGAGGTAAAATAGAGAGGATTTGTTATGGCTTTGAAAATACGCTCGTCAATGAGAGAGGCAATATACTTTTCATATTCGTCCTTCTTGTATGATTCTCCGTTAACATAGTACTCTACGGTATTATTCTTAAACACCGTTTCATCAGAGCCATGTTTCTTTATCCATACCTCCTTGATGGCACGCTTCAGAGTAACCTCTAGTTTTGTACCCTCATGTTCGGTTACAATAACCATTTCTACATAATGGTCAAGATGTGGGATAACCTTTTTGTCCTTTGAGGTCTTGAATAGTTCCAGGTCACTTTTTCCGTCTGAGGTCTTACCAAACAGGCAGAATGTGATAGCATCCGCGATAGTTGTCTTACCCTGACCATTACCGCCACGAATTGTTGTAATTTCCCTATCAAAGAAAAACTCCTTAAAGCGAAAACACTTGAAGTTTGTAAGGGATAACTGTTTGATTCTGATATCCATCATTATTAATATTAATGTTAAACTTATTTGATTTGGTATTCAAATTTTTTAGTCTCGGCCTTGTAGTGCTTAGCAATGTTCTCTAACTCAAAACTATCTAACCTGTTATAGATATTCTTGGATGATTCAAGCATTTCTACTTTACTCTCTCCAATCTTATCTATAAGACCTCGCCTATAGCCTTGTATATTACCTTCATCGAACCTGTTACATTGCCTACATTGTGCATTGCAGTTTAATTCGTTGAAACGTAAGCTCATGTGCCTGCGATTGACGTAGTGGCCATTGTCTGCCTGGTCAATAGGTATAACCCTTCCGCATGATATACACTTGATATACTTACCTTTATATATCTGAGCGTCTCTTGTTCTTATAAACAAAGAGAAAGCATTGTCGGCATTACTCATAAGTGTTGCCCTGGATGCTCTCCTTTTTGGTGTTTTAATCTCAGATATCTCAAACTTACTCTTCGGCTTTGCCTTCGCCCTCAGTGGTGTCTTTCTCCTTAGTGCCATTTTCTACAATATCCTTATACTCTTCTTCTGTAAGATGCTTGTGCATGGCAGGGTTCTGACGTATGGCGTCACCTGCAGCCTCGTTTATAAACTCCTTATCAGAAAACCTGTTTAATATAACTTTAATTGCCATTTGACAATGTTTGTCACTATTCAAGTCAACACTACCCTTTACATTAGAGAAACTCTTTGTGACTATATCCCAGTGGTGAAGTACTGCTGAGAGACGCGCAGCATCAAAATTCTTATGAATATTGAATATCGTCTGTGATTGATACTTTTTGACCAAGGTATCATACATCGCTGTTGCGACCTGAAGCAAAGCGTTTACTGTGAATATCTTTGCGCGTATATCAGATGCAACACTTTCATCCTGTTTCAGTTCTTTATCTATCTTAGCCTTGACAGAGAAATACAACCTCATGCAATCAGGATAGATATTATGGGTAGCATTGTTTGTAAGGTCAGACCAGATAGCGAAACGATCACCAAGAGCCATACGAGCCCTACAATGATATCTATCAATCTCTTCTGTGCACTTCTTTGCGTGCAACTTGACATTCTGTTTAAGCATACCGGCTTCTTCCATATCATCATAGACATCAAGTAGCCACAAAATGGCACTCTGGTTTGCAGTTCCTACAATCGGCCAGAAGTTCCGGACAAATTCGTCATGCATTAAACTTGCGTTATCCGCTGACAGATGGGGTAGTAAATTATTCTTCATTGAAAATTTCTTGTGGCTCATTATCCTTTTTAATATAGGAAACAAGCCGATGGTTTATAATGTGAACTTTTCTCATAATGTCCTCCACCTGTTGAGGTGGGGCATGGTGAACGACGGATAGTAGGTGCTCATATAAGGCATCACGACGTCGTACTAGTTTTCTTCTGGATGAAATAACTATCATATATAGGTGGTGCTTGTTTCTAAGGGAAACCCGCGGCATTCACATGAGGCAGGTTGAAAAAGAAATTAATACACTAAAAACAAATATTAAATAGCGAAAATTACAATACTAAAAAAAATGATATCAAGATGAAAATACTTTTGTGGTCTCGGTGAGGCTCGAACTCACGACCTTCACATTATGAGTGTGCTACTCTAACCAACTGAGTTACAAGACCTGATAATAAAAGATGCCCGCATCCTTCGCAGGTAACAGGCACCAAAATGTACGTATGTCAATACCAAAAAAAAGAAATAATCTAGAAACCTGCGGCCTTCACAGGTGGCAGTACAAAAAAAATTTTTTAAGATTACTAATTATTCAACTCCCTCTGCATTAGTGGCTTGGGACACTCACCTACACACTTGTAGGGGCTGCATTAAGGTGGTGTGCGGCCAGCGTAAGAGGCTCTTTTATAGTGGGCATACCACACACACCTTAGTTTGTGCCTTATATATTGTTCCAAAATGTCAAAGAACGAAAGGAATAAATCCTTGTGGCTCTGGTGAGAATCGGACTCACGACCCGCAGATTAAAAATCTGCTACTCTACCACTGAGTTACAGAACCTTTTTGGAAACCCGCGGCCTTCACAGGTGGCAGGAAACCATAATGACTAGAATGAAAAAAAATTTATTACTTATCACTACTAAACCTAAAAACGACACCCTCGCCTGGGTGAAACCTTATAAAATATGAGAGTTCTTTAAATGTTCGTATAATCTTCAAAAAGTGTGCGCTCTAGGAAAAATACACGGGACTTATCCGAACTACCCTTCTTGTGGGTGAGTTTATCCTTGATGTGATAGATACGATCCCTTGTCAATCCCAACTTGTCGGCTGCTTCCTGTGGGGTAAGCCATACGTCCCCATTCTTGTCTGTAATCATATATTATTGGTTGATAAACTTGTTAATAAAATACTGCTGTCCCTTACCTGTTACCATTGTGGTGAAGTTGGAAGTCATAACACCGTTTTCCGTATGCGCTCCCTCCTTGATAAAGAACAGGCCTTGCTCAACGTAGCGCTGCATTGGCTTATTATAGTTCTGTCCGTATGTGCACAGGTAGCCGTTATCACGAAGCCATTGATACAGTCTCTTCTCACCTATGTTGTAGCCGTTTTGCTGAATGAGCTTGGCAAGGTCACGGATAAGGATATTTGTCTGTGAGCCTGTAACCGCATCGGCGAAAACAACCTTTGGTGCCTGTACTCTGGTAACCTCTTCAAGAAGAGCAACCTTATCCTCAGCCAACTTCCTCTGCTGCCTCTCTTCCTTAAGTGCAGTAAGCAACTTAATTCCATTGTCCGGATCGGCAATGATTGAATCAATGGTAGCCTCAGTTGCATATATCCCATGCTTTCGTATTGTTGGCAGAACATCTTTTGTCAGCCAGCGCTTAAACTCTTTTGCAGACTGCAACTTTGAACCTAAAACCAAAGCATACATACCAGATTCGTTAACGTAGGTCATTCTCTGTATAACCTCCACATCCCACTGATTCTTTGTAGGGGTGTCACGTTTCGTTACGTCCCACTCGTCGCAATGGTCTGCAACTGCCTTTCGACCATTAGCATAGCCTAGTGCCCTACACAAATCCATAGCACAGAACAGAGGCTCTTCACCGTTATTGGCGATTCGTACTTCACCAAAGCGTGGGTTGTTGAAAATCTGGATATCGGCCATACTTATTACTTTAGGTTCTTACGTCTCACATTCTCGGGATTAACGACCTCGATAGTGATAGTATTTGTTTTCTTTTCAATATGGCAAGTCCAGGTAAGACCATCCTTTCGAGGGTGTCTAGCCTTGGCTCTTGTCACAAGGTTCTTAGCAGACTCACAAGCGGCAAATGTCGGCAGAGTTACTTCCATTTTACCGAAAGCACCCATGTTGATAATGTCCGTTGTACTAACTCTATTTGCTATCATGCTTTATGAATGTTCCTTAAATTAATATAATTATTCCTCAAAAGCATGGTGGTCTCACGGAAAAACCGTATATTTGCAACGTCACTTACTATCTGCGGTTGTTTAACTTCCGTGGAGCGCCATACTTTATGGGGCGGTTGTTTTACCAAACCGCTGACAAAAGTACGGAATATTCCGAATATTACCAAATATTTGGCGAATAATTAATAAATACTAAGGAATATTTACAAAACTTTGCATTATGGAAAACAAGAGGTATCCTGAATTTGCTGAGTATTTCAAGGAAATGCTTCGAGAGAAAACACCTTCCTTGTCACAAGAAGAGTCTGCAAGAATGCTAGGAATAAGCCAAGGCACACTTTCCAAGATGAAAAGTGGAATGCTTTTGCCTTCTGATGATTTAGCGGGTAGGATTTCTGCAATAATGAGAGTGCCGGACTTCCTGGAAAAGGTACGTGAAGCCCGCAGGGAGTATGGCGCAATGGCTTTGCGTCAAGCAGACAAGACAGAGGACGTAGTGATTCTACCGACTAGGCCAAGGCTACCTGTATATGCGTCAGCAGGTAGGCTATCAACCTATATTGAAGGGGTTATGCGTAGTCAATGCGAAGAGTTGCCTCTTATAAGAAACGTATCTGAGTATGATTTTACGATGTTTATCAAAGGCAATTCTATGGAACCAAAATACGAGAGTGGTGACGAGGTCGCGCTAAAGAAAGCGAACCAGATCATCGAATGGGGAAAAGATTATGTCCTGGACACAGAGGATGGTGTGATTTTCAAAAAAATATATGATGAAGGCGATTCAATACGCTGCGTATCGTACAATCATGATGAATATCCAGACTTTTTAGTGCCAAAAAGTTCTATTTATGGTTTCTACAGATTCATTGCCCTTATAAGAGCATAAAATTTCGCCTAAACGATAAAATATAAATTCGTATTCGTTCTTTGAAATAATATTTTTGCAACGAGAAGAGGGAGGGAGTAATGTATGGTTCCTCCTTAATAGGAGAAACCAATGCTTGCAGACGATTTTCGGGCAGTCGTAAGCAGCCTATCACCAAGCAACGATGAATCGACTATCGGGTATTTCGGAGTTGCTTCCGCTTCGCTGGCATCCCGATTCAGTTCCTGCCATTGCCCATTGCGTTACCCCCTTGGGCATCTACGAGTTGCGGGGTGGAGGATAGCGTCTCTTACTCGTAGTGGGAAATAAAAAGTCCCCATCAGCCCGTGACTTCTGATAGGGACTTGAGACCAACAGGTCTATATGTCTTATGACAACATTTCTACTTCACCTTGTCACTCACGGATTGACGATGCAAAGTTAAGGCGAATTTGTTTTCCATGCAAATATCATTAAGATACTTTAAAGCATGGAAGAGATTAAAACGCAGGGGAAAACCTGTAAAAACGAGGTGTTACCAATATGTTACCTCGTCCTCTATCAACCCTCTTGAATAAGTGGTTAAGTTGTTGATTATCAGAGAAGAAAAGAAGAATGTAGAAAAATCCCAAGCGGATCACCAAGAACAATCCGCAAGAAACTGAATAACAGTCGCTTGCGGATTTTTGCATCTATAAAGATTTGTACCTTTGCACCCTAAATGGTTTCAACAATAAGAAAAATGAAGGAAATTTGAAAAAAAAATTATCGTTTTGCTTAGTTTTTCGGTTCGCTGAATCGTCCCTGTAGTGTATGACTGATTAAAAAGTCTGTTTATGA
>JAEEGL016793938.1_pt1 | contig 13846 bp, 23 predicted proteins | sample 9134231 | NCBI WGS metagenome assembly JAEEGL01 (sample SAMN16246548, study PRJNA631951) | gut metagenome | biome: gut microbiome; feature: rumen; material: fiber-attached | host: Bos | place: Iran: Karaj | collected 2018-10
ACTGGGAATACTCGATTCCCCTGATATTCGGAGCAACGGAAAGATAATACTCTTCATAATAGAGCGGAATCATCACAGCATCCGTCAGAAGAATTTTTTCAACTTTTGCATATTCCGCTCTTGAACCTTCAAGAGTAAGTTGCTTTTCAGCTTTTTCAAGGGCATCATCGTACTCCTTGTTCTTAACGGGATATTTCGTTATGTCTGTAGACGAAAAAAGTTCAAAAAATTGTCCTATTGTAAGTTGTCCGATATCTATCGGCACAACTGCTATATCGTAATCACCTTTTTTTACCTGGCTTATAAGCTGCTTTTCGTCAAGCTGCAAGATAGCCGTCTTTATTCCGAGGACTTTTTCCCACTCTGCCTTGACCCCTGCCATATTGAGAGCATGAGGCCCGTTTACCGTCGTGTATATTTTTAGAAGGGGAATACCATCCATTCCAAGCTCTTTAAGTGCAAGCTCTGATTTTTCAGCCGCTTTAGCAGGATCATAATAATAGATCCGGAAATAACCTTCAGTAGCACGATAATCATCGCCTATCAGCAGTTTGCCTGTTGATACAGATTCTCCGGCATCGGTAAGATTTCCCGCAAGATTTGAAAGATAGCTGTCTCTGTTGAACGAAAATGCAATTGCATTCCTCAGATTATCGTTTTGCAGGAGCTCGCCACGGGCATTTATAATCACAGCCCACAGCCTGCCGTCATAGGAAAACAGGCTGTATTTCTCAGAACTTGGGAGCTGATCAAACGGCAGAACGGCAAAATCAGACTTTCCTGACGTAAACTGGCGTTTAATGTTTCCTCTTCCCGTATACAGATCGATACCGTAAAGCTTTATGCTATTCAGGTCGTGATACTTTTCGTTTCTTCTCAGCGAGATCTTTTCTTCATTGTCCCATTTTTTTATATAGTAAGCCCCGTTTGTGAGAACATGTTCCAGGCTCAGACCGTATCTTCCCTTTGAATTTTCAAAGAATGCCTGATTACATGGCATCGCAGCCGTTTTTGAAAGAGCAGTCAGGAAATCCACATCCGGTCTTTCAAGGTTAAACTCTATCGTAAGTTCATCAGGCGCAGAAACACCTATCTCCGAGATATCTGATTCTCCCGACAGGACCCTTTCAGCATTTTTTACTGCCGAATAATCCCCGGCATATGGTGACGGAGAAACAGATGAGAATATCCTTTTAAAGGCAAACAGAAAATCAGATGACCTTACAGGATCCCCGTTGCTCCACTGCAGATTGTTCCTGAGCATGAAAGTATATCTAAGTCCGTTGTCCGAAACCTCATATCTTTCAGCCGCCGCAGGTGAAAATGAGCCGTCGGCGTTCTGACGCAGCAGCCCTTCCATCGTATTGTACAGTATCAGTTTGAATTCATCGTTCGTAACGAACTGGGGATCCAGGTTGGTCACGGGAGAAGACAGATCTCCGGAAATAATAAACGTATCCTCACCTGAAGAGCATCCTGTAAGGATGAAGGCTAGCAGCAGTAATAATACCAGTAATCTATTTCTCATCTGTCACATTATATGTTATATAAAGATATCGAGGGCTGCCATGGCGATTCACGGCAGCCCCCAGTTTTGTCAGTAACTATATCAGTTCAATAACAGCCATCTCCGCGCCGTCGCCTCTGCGGGGACCTATACTAACTATGCGGGTATAACCGCCGTCGCGCTCGAGATATTTGGGAGCTATTTCTGAAAACAGTTTATTTGCAACGTCTTCCTTCGTTACAAAGGAGTAAACCTGACGTTTTGCATGAAGATTGTTGTCTTTAGCAATGGTTATCATCTTTTCAGCCATTGCCCTGACTTCTTTTGCTCTGGTTGCCGTTGTTTCTATCTTGCCTTTTTCAAGCAAATAGGTCACCATTGCTCTCAGCATGGCTTTCCGACTGTCGGTCGGCCTGCCCAGCTTTCTTGTGCCTGGCATCGAATTTCACTCCTTGCTGTGTTATTCATCGCCCTTAGAGAGGTCAAAGCCCAGTGAATTGAGCTTTCCTACTACCTCTTCGAGGGACTTTTTGCCGAGATTACGTACTTTCATCATTTCTTCCGGCGATTTATTTATAAGGTCATTTACCGTATTGATTCCTGCGCGTTTAAGGCAGTTAAACGCTCTGACAGACAGGTCAAGCTCTTCAATGGTCATCTCAAGGAGCTTTTCTTTTCCTATCTCTTCTCTCTTTTCAAGTATCTCGGTAGATCCCACTTCATCCGATAGCTCGACAAAGTGGTTGAGCTGCCTATTGAGGATCTTGGCTGCCAAACTAACCGCTTCCTTGGCCGATATGGTTCCGTCTGTCCACACCTCTAGAGTGAGCTTGTCATAGTCGGTTATCTGCTCTACCCTGGTGTTTTCAACGGTATAGTTGACCTTTAATACCGGAGTATAGATGCTGTCGACGGGTATCGTTCCGATTGATGCTTTATCAAGCTCCTGGCTCTTATTCTTTTCAGCCGAAACATAACCCTGGCCTTTCTTCAAAGTAATCTCCATCGAAAGGCTTCCGTCTTCGCTCAGTGAGGCAATATGCATACTCGGGTCAAGTATTTCCACCTCAGAATCGCAAATGATAGATGCTGCCGTTACTTCACATTCACCGTTAGCTTCTATCCTGACGGTTTTGGGCTCATCGGTGTATAACTTTGCCGTAAGGCCTTTGATATTGAGTATTATCTCTGTAACATCTTCTTTTACGCCCTTGATTGTAGAGAACTCATGCTGTATGCCGTCAATCTTTACTGAGATCACGGCAACTCCAGGCAGCGAGGAAAGGAGTACTCGCCTTAAACTATTGCCCAGCGTAGTACCGAATCCGCGGTCTAAAGGCTCTGCAACAAACCTGCCATAGGTACCGTCAGAGCGCATTTCGGCGGTTTCGATTCTGGGCTCAATAATCTTTACCATAATATCAATTCCTCCACATCAACAGACTGCTAACAGCGTCTGTCCTCTGATTCGCTTTCCCTGACGACGTTTCAGCTTATTTGCTGTACAGCTCGACGATAAGACGTTCTTCAATATCGAGATCAATATCGTCTCTCTCAGGTGCTCTTACAACACTGCCCTTAAGAGCTTCTCTGTCAACATCCAGCCATGTGGGAACAGGGCGTGCAGACATTGCTTCTAAAACTTCCTTGATCTTTTCGGAACCTTTGCTCTTTTCGGTAACTGCAACAACATCTCCTGCTTTGAGAAGTATCGAAGGGATGTTTGCCTTTTTGCCGTTCACCGTGAAATGATTATGAAGTACAAGCTGCCTGGCTTCTTTTCTGGATGAAGCCCAGCCAAGTCTGTATACTACATTATCCAGACGGCTTTCGAGGATCGCCAACAGATTCTCGCCCGTTACGCCGCTTTTTCTTTCTGCCATTTCGAAATACTTTGCGAACTGGCTTTCAAGAACGCCGTAATAACGTTTTGCTTTCTGCTTCGCACGAAGCTGTATACCATACTCGGAAACTTTTTTACGGCTTTTGCCATGATCGCCGGGAACAGTACCTGCTCTGCGCACTACAGCACATTTATCGGTATAACATCTTTCACCCTTTAAGAAGAGCTTCTGACCCTCGCGGCGGCAAAGCCTGCAAACAGCGCCGGTATATCTTGCCATATATATTGCACCTCCTGATAATCGTTATACGCGCCGTCTCTTAGGCGGACGGCATCCATTATGGGGAATCGGGGTAACGTCTTTTATCATGTTTACTTCCAGTCCTGCAGCCTGAAGAGCACGAATGGCAGCTTCACGACCTGAACCGGGACCCTTGACATATACTTCCACTACTTTAAGTCCGTGTTCCATGGCAGCTTTTGCAGCTGTTTCGGCTGCTGTCTGAGCTGCAAACGGCGTGGACTTTCTTGATCCGCGGAAACCAAGGCCTCCTGCAGAAGCCCATGATATCGCATTGCCCTGCGTATCGGTAATGGTAACGATAGTGTTATTGAAGGTGGACTGGATGTGCGCTGCGCCTCTTTCGATATTCTTGCGCTCACGGCGACGGCGTACTGTCGTTTTTTTAGCTGTTGCTTTAGCCATTTTTTATCCTATCCTCCTTATTTCTTCTTGTTTGCGATAGTTCTCTTCGGTCCCTTGCGAGTACGCGCATTTGTTTTCGTGCGCTGACCGCGTACAGGCAGACCCTTTCTGTGACGAACGCCGCGGTAGGAACCTATTTCGATAAGGCGTTTGATATCAAGAGCGGTATTTCTTCTGAGGTCGCCCTCAACAATAATATGCTTATCGATATAGTCACGCAGTTTACCTACGTCCTCTTCGGAAAGATCTCTGACTCTGATGTCAGGATCAACACCGGTTGCGGCTATGATATCGTTGGCGGTCTTGCGGCCAATACCGTAAATATAGGTCAGGCCAATCTCGATCCGTTTTTCACGGGGAAGGTCAATACCGGCTATACGAGCCATACTTTTTTACACCTCCATAACAATCATTCTAACCCTGGCGCTGCTTATGCTTGGGATTCTGGCAGATTACCATGACTTTTCCCTTGCGTTTGATTATCTTGCATTTTTCGCACATGGGTTTTACGGAAGGTCTTACTTTCATCTTGAAACTACCTCCATCCGAATACCGGAAAAACACCGGCAGATTTGTTTACTGGTTCTACTTTGAACGCCATGTAATGCGTCCTTTGGTAAGGTCATACGGCGATATCTCTACTGTGACTTTATCCCCGGGAAGTATACGTATGAAATTCATACGAAGCTTACCGGAAATATGTGCCAGTATCCTGTGCCCGTTGGGCAGTTCTATCTTAAACTGTGCATTGGGCAGTGCCTCAACGACTTTACCTTCGATCTCAATGACATCATCCTTGGCCAAGCGGTTAACCCCCTTTTATCTCTCATTCTGCGTGTGGGCAACGAGTGCCAGCTGCCTGCGCAGATCCCTGTCGGTTTTGACTGAACTTAAGTCTATAAATGCATCTATGCCGGATAAATGACTGATGTTTTTCGGCTTTGGCGATAATAGCTTACGTTTTTTACCGTCTGCGCACAACACCCTGCCATCTTTGGCTCCTACAACGACCAACAGGCATCCTCTGTCGCGGCCCGCTCTCGAAACTACTACAATACCTTTTTGCAGCATGGACCTTTCCTCAAAGTTTTGTCAGAATAACAGGTCCGTTGTCTGTTATTGCAACCGTATGCTCAAAATGTGCTGACAGGCATCCTGTTTTTGTCGTGACCGTCCACCCGTCTTTACCATTCAGTATTTCCCAACAGTCCTCATTTACCATTGGTTCTATTGCTATGACCATACCCGGTATAAGCCTCAGGCCTCTGCCGGCGGTACCGTAATTAGGCACCTCAGGGTCTTCATGGAGATTCCTGCCGACACCATGTCCGACATATTCCCTGACGACTTCAAAGCCGTTCTTTTCAACATGGTTCTGAACAGTGCTGCCGACATCTCCCAGACGATTGCCGGAACGGGCTGATTCAATTGCAAGATAAAGGCTTTCTTTTGTAACATCAAGCAGGTGCTGGGCTTTTTCGCTTACTTTTCCGACCGGGAAAGTAAAGGCACTGTCTCCGTGAAAACCTTTGTAATGCGCTCCCACGTCAACACTTACTATATCGCCTTCCCTGATGACACGCTTCTTTGAGGGAATACCGTGGATAACCTCATTATTGATGGATATGCATGCACTTGCCGGGAAACCCCCGTACCCTAAAAATGACGGCGTGGCTCCCGCGGCGGTTATGACCTTATGGATAACCGAGTCCAGCTCGTATGTGGTCATGCCCGCCTTTATTGCTTCGCCTGCTGCTGCCAGGGCTGCCGCGGTAATACGCCCGGCTTCACGCATGGCGGATAGCTCCTCAGTTGTTTTCAAAACAACCATTACTATGCCTCCAAAGCTTCAAAAAGAAGCTTTGTTGTCTCTGAAACGCCCTGGGTCCCGTCTATCGTACGCAGTATTCTGCGTTCGGTATAGAATCCCTTGAGCGGTTCTGTCTGTTCATGATACACTCTGAGCCGTTCTTTTACAATCTCAGGGGCATCGTCTGCTCTTACTTCCAGCTTTTCACCGCACACATCGCAAATACCCTCGGTACGAGGTGCATTGTTCACGATATGATAGGTAGCTTTGCATTTAGGGCATACTCTGCGTCCGGTCATTCTCTCGCAGATCACTTCATCCGGAACGAATATCTCTGCCACGCAGTCGACATCGATTCCCATTTTTTCAAGTGCCTCTGCCTGGGGAATTGTGCGGGGAAAACCATCGAGAATAAAACCTTTCTCACAGTCCGGTTCGGCTAATCTGTCCTTAATAATCCCTATCACGACATCATCGGGGACAAGCTTGCCCTCATCCATATAGGACTTTGCCGCCAGACCCATCGGGGTCTTCTTTGCAAGAGCTTCACGGATTATGTTTCCGGTGCTGATTGTCGGAATCGACATGCGTTCAGACAGGACATCTGCCTGAGTACCCTTACCGGCTCCCGGAGCTCCGAATAAGATTATCTTCATTATGCTGTCCCTCCATTACTCAAGGAATCCCTTGTAATGACGCATCATCATCTGGCTTTCCAGCTCTCTTACGGTATCAAGCGCAACACCTACTACGATGATTACAGAAGTGCCGCCGAGCGAGATATTCATACCGAACAGCGCACCGAGAATTATCGGAAGTATAGCTATGATGGCCAGGAAAAGCGCGCCCACCAGAGTAATCTTCGTTACAATCCTGGCTATGAATTCGCTTGTAGGCCTGCCGGGCCTGATACCCGGAATCATACCGTTATTCTTGCGCAGGTTATTTGCTATCTCCACGGGATTATACTGTATTCCAACATAGAAATAGCTGAATGCAATTATAAGGATGAAGTAAAGTATCGCATAGATCGGCTTATCATAGTTGAAAAGCGAAAGGATGCGGTAACCTATGCTGGGATCCTCAGGTACCGACGGATATACAAATCCGAGTATCGTCGAAGGGATGGAAAGAATAGCTGAAGCGAATATTACCGGCAGAACTCCGGACATATTTACCTTTATGGGAATATGCGTGGACTGTCCGCCGTACTGTTTCCTTCCTATGACACGCTTCGCGTACTGGATCGGTACACGTCTTTCTGCATTTGTCATAACTATAATAAAAGCCATGACAAGAACAAAGATGATGATTACCACAGGAACGAATACATAGTACTTCGTATATCCTGCTGCGGCAAGTTTAAGATACTGCCACATGGTCGATACGACTGCCGGTCCTCTTGAAACGATACCTGCAAAAAGGAGTATGGATATACCGTTGCCTATTCCTTTATTGTCTATCTGCTCACCCAGCCATACCACCAGCATGGCGCCTGCCGAGAAGGTAAGGATTATGATGATGGCAGCAAATATATTGTATCCGGCAGAAGAATATCTTGATATGGCTCCCATGTTGCGGAGCATAAAGAAGTATGCCACTGACTGGATAAGAGCAAGGGCAACAGTAGCGTAGCGGGTGATCTTTGCTATCTTCTTCCTTCCCTCTTCTCCCTCTTTTGACAACTGCTCAAGCGCCGGGATAGCTACAGTAAGCAGCTGGATAACTATGGAAGCCGTGATGTATGGGGAAATAGAAAGAGCAAATACTGTTGCTTTTGAAAATGCACCGCCTGTGAGGATGTTGATATATCCCAGCAGGTTTCCTCCCGAATTGACCATCGACTGAAGTGCCGTGGGATTGATAAGCGGGACTGGTATGGCGCATCCCAGTCTGAATAATACGATAATGAGCAGCGTAAAAAGAATTTTCTTCCTTAAATCCGTTATTTTCCAAGCGTTTTTTAAGGTTTCTATCATGCTACATCACCTCGGCCTTTCCGCCTGCCTGTTCGATTTTTTCTTTGGCAGTTGCTGAAAATGCCGCTAGATTAACTGTAAGTTTGCGGTTAAGTTCACCGCGTCCAAGTACCTTGACGCCGTCAAGAGTATTTTTGAGAAGACCCGATTCTACCAGAACAGCCTCGTCAATCGTTGCGCCGTCTTCAAAAAGATTAAGATCTTCAACATTAATCACTGCATAGTGCTGTGCAAAAATATTGTTGAATCCTCTTTTAGGCAAACGCCTTGCGAGAGGCATCTGTCCACCTTCAAATCCCGGTCTTATAGTACCGCCGCTGCGGGCTTTCTGGCCCTTATGTCCGCGCCCTGCAGTCTTTCCGTTTCCGGAAGCGTGTCCTCTGCCCTTGCGATAGCTGTCACGGGATGCACCGGGAGCAGGTGAAAGTTCATGCAGTTTCATGGTCGTTGCACCTCCTTACTATTCTACCTCGGTTACTTCGATGAGGTGTGAAATCTTGAATATTTTGCCTCTAGTAGCCGCATTGTCAGGCTGAATAGTTTCAGATCCGATCTTGCCGAGTCCGAGTGAGCGGACAGTGGCTATCTGATCGTCTTTGCGGCCGGAGAGACCTTTAACAAGCTTTATCTTTAACTGTGCCATATTGTTCAGTCCCTCCCTAATCCATTATTTCTTCAACGGTTTTTCCACGGGTCTCGGCAACCTGAGAAACATCACGCAGAGAACAGAGACCGTTGAAAGTGGCCGTTACAACATTGCATGGATTATTTGAACGCAGTGACTTCGTACGAATATTGCGTATTCCTGCTACCTCAAGAACTGCACGGACAGGTCCGCCGGCTATGACTCCCGTTCCTTCAGGGGCAGGCTTCATGAGCACGCGGCCGGCACCGAATTTGCCTATAACTTCATGAGGTATGGTAGATCCCTTAAGAGATATCTTTCTGAGGTTTTTCTTTGCATCCTCGATGCCCTTGCGGATAGCTTCAGGTACCTCTGATGCTTTTCCAAGTCCGAATCCGACTATCCCGTTGCCGTCGCCGACAACTACAAGAGCCGCAAACTTGAATATACGACCGCCCTTGACCGTTTTGGATACACGGTTTATGGAAACTACCTTTTCCTTCAGGTCGAGCGTGGAAGCGTCAATTAAAGCCAAATGAAATCCCTCCTCTTTCTTAGAATTTAAGTCCGCCTTCGCGGGCACCTTCGGCAAGTTCCTTTACTCTGCCGTGATAAAGATATCCTCCGCGGTCAAATATCACCGTATCGATACCTTTTTCAAGTGCTCTCTCTGCTATCATTTTGCCTACCCGGCGTGCAGCGTCCTTATTGCCGCCGTAACCGTCAAATGCTTTTTCAACGGTAGAAGCAGCCGCGAGGGTAACTCCCTTGGTATCATCTATAAGCTGCGCGTAAATATGATTGGAGGAGCGAAACACATTCAATCTCGGCCTTTCCGGTGTACCGGAAACCTTTGCGCGCACTCTCTTGTGCCTGTGCAGCCTTGCTTTTTTGCTGTCAACTTTTGTGGCCATACTGTTTTTCACTCCTTTCCTTACTTCTTGCTCTTGCCGGCTTTTCCTTCTTTGCGTATAAGTACTTCGCCCTCATAATGGATTCCCTTGCCTTTATAAGGCTCCGGCGGGCGTTTTTCACGTACGTTTGCCGCAAACTGACCGACTTTCTGTTTGTCCGGTCCCTTTATCGTGATCTTGTTGGGAGAAGGCACCTCGATGGTTATACCTTCGATCTCAGACATTACTACCTGATGCGAATAACCCAGATTCATAACCAGGTCATTACCCTGTTTTGCTGCACGATAACCGACTCCGGCAACCTCCAGCTTCTTCTCAAAGCCTTCGGAAACTCCCTTGACCATGTTGTCGATAAGCGTTCTGCTCAGTCCGTGGATCGAGCGTGATCTGGGCTCATCGTCAGGACGGGTAAGACTTATGACTCCGTCCTTAAGTTCAACAGATATCAGGCTGTTTATATCCTGCTCAAGAACACCTTTAGGGCCCTTAACAGTTATATGCGAGCCGTCAATGGTAACTTCCACTCCGGCAGGCACTGTAATAGGTTTTTTACCTATTCGACTCATTTCAGTCCGACCCCCTTACCAGATGAAAGCGAGAACTTCGCCGCCAACCTTTTCGCGACGAGCCTGCTTGTCGGTCATAACACCCTTGGATGTCGAAATAATAGCTATACCGAGGCCTTTCATGACCCAGGGAAGCTCTTCGCATCCTGCATAGATACGCAGGCCCGGCTTGGATACCCTGCGCAGCCCCATTATGACCTGAGATTTGTTGGGGCCGTATTTGAGCGTCATTTTGATTACGCCCTGCTTACCGTCATCAACGACGGTGTAGCCTTTAATATAACCCTCTTCCAGAAGGATCTTGGCAATGGCCTTTTTCATATTGGAAGCGGGAATCTCGACCGTATCATGCTTTGCTGAGTTCGCATTTCTTATACGTGTCAGCATATCAGCGATTGCGTCGGTGATTTGCATACCGTCAACCTCCTTTGCTCCTGCTTTATCCTACCAACTGGCTTTCTTTACGCCGGGAATCTGGCCCTTATAGGCAAGTTCCCTGAAGCATATGCGGCATATTCCGAATTTACGAAGATACGCATGAGGCCTGCCGCAGATCTTGCATCTGTTGTAGGAACGGCTGGAAAATTTCGGGGCTCTTTTCTGTTTAACTTTCATTGATACTTTTGCCACAGTATTTTCCTCCTCTACTTCGCAAACTGAGCGCCCAAGAGCTGTATCAGCTCACGTGCCTCTTCGTCGGTTTTGGCGGTAGTGACAAAGGTTATATTCATTCCCCTGACCTTATCGACCTTGTCATAGTCTATCTCGGGAAAGATAAGCTGTTCTTTAAGTCCCATAGAAAAATTGCCTCTGCCGTCAAATCCGTTTCCGTTGATTCCGCGGAAGTCACGTACACGCGGAAGTGCTGCGTTGAAGAGTCTGTCTACGAACTCATACATCATATCTTTTCTGAGTGTTACCTTCGCTCCTATTACCATACCGGCACGAGGTTTGAAGTTTGCGTCAGACTTCTTTGCCTTGCATATTACGGGCTTCTGTCCGGTGATTTTGGAAAGATCGCCCATTATGGCATCCATCATCTTGGAATTGTCGCGAGCTTCACCGCAGGAAACACTTACGATAACCTTTTCAAGTTTGGGGATCTGCATCACGTTTTTGTACTCAAATTTTTTCATCAGAGCAGGTACTATCTCAGTTTCATAAAGCTCTTTCATTCTTGCCATGTCAAACCCTCCTCACCTAAAAAGTCTCGCCGCACTTGGGGTTTTTGCACATGCGTTCTATTTTATTGTTGGACATTACCTTATGGGCAGCTCTGGTAGGCTTGCCGCACTTGGGGCAGATAAGCATTACCTTGCTGGCGTACATTGCGCCCTCTGCTTCCACAATACCTCCGGGATCTCCCACTCGACGGGGCTTGATATGTTTTTTTACCATGTTGATCCCTTCGATTATTACCTTCTGCTCTTTGGGGCTTACCTCAAGCACCTTGCCCTTTTTGCCCTTTTCCTTACCGGAAAGCACTACAACGGTGTCGCCGGTCTTAACATGTATCTTGTTCATTCAGGCGACCTCCTTACAGTACTTCGGGTGCAAGAGAAAGGATCTTGACATAATCATGTTCACGCAATTCTCTTGCTACCGGTCCAAAAATACGGGTACCCCTAGGGTTCTTATCATCTTTGATAATTACTGCCGCGTTCTCGTCAAAGCGAATGTAAGAACCGTCGGCACGTCTGAGTCCTTTTGCCGAACGGACAATAACAGCCTTGACTACATCGCCTTTTTTAACGGTTCCGCCCGGAGCTGCTTTTTTAACGCTAGCCACAATGACATCACCGATATTGGCATATCTCTTTCTGGTACCTCCAAGCACACGGATACACATAAGTTCCTTGGCACCGGTGTTATCGGCAACCTTGAGATAGGTCTGCATCTGTATCACAGAGCTTTCCTCCTTTTTGAAGTGATTGATCCGTTTCCCCGGCATTTTATAACCGGCAGACCTTGATTTAAACTACTTCGCTTTCTCAATAATCTGAGCTACGCGCCATCTCTTATCCTTTGAGAGGGGGCGGGTCTCCATTACAAGAACCTTGTCACCGATACCGCAGCTGTTGTTCTCATCATGAGCCTTCAGCTTGTAGGTACGTTTAACAATCTTTTTATATAAGGGATGAGCTACCTTATCCACTATGGCGACGACAACGGTTTTATCCATCTTATCGCTTACGACGGTGCCGACCCTTGTTTTTCTGAGGTTTCTCTCGTTGCTCACAGCTTTTGCCTCCCTTTTGGCTTACTGCACACTTTTCAATTCGTTTTCCCGCATGATGGTCTTAACCTTGGCAATATCTTTCTTGACCTCTTTAAGCCTCATGGGGTTATCAAGCTGATTGATAGCGTGCTGGAAGCGAAGATTAAAAAGCTCTGATTTAAGATCCTTGAGCTTCTGTTCAAGCTCGGTAGGACTGATCTGTCTGATCTCGGAAGTCTTCACTATGCTTCACTCCCCTTTTCCTGATCTTCACGCTTGATAAAGCGGCATTTAATCGGCAGCTTATGCATTGCGAGCCTCATGGCTTCACGGGCCAGCTCTTCGGATACTCCGCCGATTTCAAACATAACCCTGCCCGGCTTTACGACAGCTGCCCAGTAATCAGGCGAACCTTTACCTGAACCCATTCGGGTCTCAGCCGGTTTTGAAGTTATGGGTTTATCCGGGAATATCTTTATCCATACCTGACCGCCTCTTTTTATATAACGTGTCATTGCTATACGAGCGGCCTCTATCTGATTTGCGGTTATCCATGCCGGCTCAAGAGCCTGCAGACCGAAATCACCGTTGGAAACACGATTTCCGCGCATTGCACGGCCTTTCATACGGCCTCTGTGCACTCTTCTGTATTTTACTCTCTTAGGCAGAAGCATTATCTGCGCCCTCCTTCCCTTTCCTTACGGGGCGTTTTGACGTCAGCCAGTACCTCTCCCGCATAGATCCAGACCTTGACTCCGATCTTACCGTAGGTTGTATCCGCTTCGGCAAAACCGTAGTCTATGTCGGCTCTAAGGGTCTGCAGGGGAATAGTTCCTTCATGATAATGCTCCGACCTTGCTATCTCAGCTCCGCCGAGACGTCCGGATACCTGCACTTTTATTCCGCGGGCACCGAGGCGCATAGCGCGCTGTATAGCCTGCTTCATAGCGCGGCGGAAAGATACTCTGTTCTTAAGCTGAGCGGCAATGTTCTCGGCCACCAGCTGCGCGTTTTTGTCGGGCTGCTTTATCTCAACAACATTGACAAACACGGCCAGCTTATTTTCCTTGCCCTTGTTGATGAACTGTTCGCACTTAAGGCGGAGTTTTTCAATCTCCGAACCTCCGCGTCCAATGACTATACCGGGACGGGAGCAGTGAATGAAAATTCTTACCTTCGTGGCGTCCCTTTCTATCTCAATACGGGGAACACCTGCCTCAAACAGCGTTTTCTTCAAATACTTGCGAAGGTTGTAATCTTCGACCAGGATATCACCGAAAACACTGTCATTAGCAAACCAGCGGGAATCCCAATCTTTGATTATACCCACTCGAAGGCCGTGGGGATTTACTTTTTGGCCCATAGTTTACCTCCTATTTCGGTTTATTCCTTTTCTTTTACGGCAATGGTTATGTGCGATGTTCTCTTTAAAACGCGGTAAGCTCTTCCCTGTGCACGGGGACGGATCCTTTTAAGGGTGGGACCCGGCGTCACGAAGCATTCCGACACATGAAGATTTTTCTTATCCATATTAAAGTTGTTATCTGCATTTGCCATTGCAGATTTGAGCAGTTTACCCACCGGCTCACAGGCAGCCTTGGGAGTATACTGCAGAATTGCCAGAGCCTTTTCGCAGGGCTGGTTTCTTATCATATCCAGCACTATCTGCACCTTTCTC
>JAEEGL010033557.1_pt1 | contig 13845 bp, 15 predicted proteins | sample 9134231 | NCBI WGS metagenome assembly JAEEGL01 (sample SAMN16246548, study PRJNA631951) | gut metagenome | biome: gut microbiome; feature: rumen; material: fiber-attached | host: Bos | place: Iran: Karaj | collected 2018-10
AGCTCCGGTTCCTCCGGCTTTTCCGCCAGCTTGCCGAAGCCCTTGATGGTCTCGTCGGCGATATCATATTTAAATATGGAGACCGTGACGGTACGGTTGCCCTCGATGACCTCCAGCGCGCCGTCGGAAAGGTCCACGGCATTGACGATGCCCACGTGGCCGAGACGGCTGCCCTGGCCGAAGAAGATCAGATCGCCGGGCTGGGGATCGTACTGCCCCACCGGGAAGTAGAGCTCCAGCGCGGAGAGCTTATCCGCCAGTCTCTGCACGATGGCGTCTCTGGGCATGGACTCGGCGGGGATGCGGGCGTAGTTCAGGCAGAAGGACACGAACATGGCGCACCAGTCGCCGTACGCGCTGCCGTACCAGGCGCCGTAACGGGTATAGCGCATGACGCGGTCATCGTCGCCGTAAATGAAGTTGCGCTCGCTGGCGGTGTAGCCCAGCTGGCTCCTGGCCACCATCAGGAAGTCCTGGCGCCAGTCCTCGGTGTACTCCCTGTTGGCGAACATGGCCTCCCACTGCCAGGGGTATTCCCTGTCGGCTTCGGGATCGCCCTCCGGGCGCTCCGTGGGCTCGGGACTCTCGCTGGGCTCGGGGCTGGCGTCGGGGTCCGGGGTGGCGTCGGGGTCCGGGGTGGCGTCGGGGTCCGGGGTGGCGTCGGGGTCCGGGGTGTCGGTGGGCTCCGGCGTGTCGGTGGGCTCCGGCGTGTCGGTGGGCTCCGGCGTATCCGTGGGCTCCGGCGTGTCCGTGGGCGCGGGAGTATCGGTGGGAGCGGGCGTGGGCGTCGGCGCCTCGGTGGGCTCCGGCGTGTCGGTGGGCATGACGATGCCCGGCTCTTCGTCCGCGGCGTCCGCATCCAGGGACATAGCCGGCATCATGAGGGACCAGACCGTGGTAAAAAGCACGACCACGGCCAGCACCCCGCCGATCCAGCGGCGAAGAACCGAACGCTCCATATTGGGTTCTCTCTTCTTATCCATCGAATCTCTCCATACGTCTCATCGTACGACGCCTATGCTCCCGAAGGGCCAGACACACAGGATGATCCTGCCGACCACCTGCTCGCGGGATATACACCCGATGGTGGTACTTCTCGAATCCACGGAGACCTCCCGGTGGTCTCCCATGACAAAATACCTTCCCTCCGGGACCTGATAGGGCAGCTCGATATCACATTCGCCAAACGCCTTGGCGTCTATATACGGTTCGTCCAGGGCCACGCCGTTGACGTACACGGTCCCGTCCGGGGTGATGTCCACCCAGTCTCCCGGCCGGGCGATCACGCGCTTCACCAGGATCTTATTATTATAATAGAATGCGACCACGTCGCCGGTGTCCATTTTGTCGTTCTTGATCGCCAGGACGACGCTCTCTTCCTCCAGCGTGGGCGTCATGGAGGAGCCGTAGATCTCCAGCACCGGGAGCATGAGCACCGCCACCAGCACCGCAACGGCAGCCACCACCAGAAGAGAGAGGATCGTGCTGCGCACCGCCCTGCCGAAGCTTTTCCGGTACCGTTCCTTTTTCAGCTCGCCCTCCAGCAGCTCCAGGGAAGGAAGCTCCATCGAAGCGTTGTTTTCGTCCATGGCTTCCATCTCCTTTCCGCCGGATCGGCCAGATAGGCTTGAGTAAAAACGCGTCAACTCACGTTAACTTGAGTATTGTTTATTTGGCCGCAAAAACGTGGGTATTGGAGCGTCACTTTTTTTCTTTGCTTCGGAACAGCGTGTTCTTGCGCCGTTCCCGTTGGCTCGGAGAGCCCCAGGAGGTGGTCTTGCTGAATTCGTTCCAGTCCATGGAGCCGGAGACGTTTTCGGTCCGCGCCGGGGGCTCGGGATCCTCCGCAGGGCCGTTCTCCGTTTCAAGGGCGGCCGGCACGTTCTCGCCGTCGCCGCTCCGCTCCCCCGGGGCCGCAGCTCTCAGATCGTCCCGCTCGCCGCGGAGATCCTCGATCTGCTGCTCCTGCACCCGCAGCCGGGCGCGAAGCTCTTCAATGAAGGCGTCCTTCTCGGAGAGCCGCTCACGCATGGTCCGGTCGGCGGCGCGAAACCCTTCCAGCCGCTCCTCGATCTCCCGGTCCCGGCCGGCTCTGACCGTTTCCATCTCCCCGTTCAGGGTCCGGATCGCCGCGTCCTTTTCGTCCAGACGGCCCCCGAGCTTTTCCAGCAGCGCGTCCTTTTCATCCAGGCGGCCCCTGAGCTTCTCCAGCTGGGCGTCCTTGTCGTCCAGCTTCTGCTTCAGCCGGGCGATGGTCTCCTCCTGCTGGGCGGCACGGGCTTCCAGTTGAGAGACGGACTCCTTCAGCCGGGAGACTTCCCGCACCTGAGACAGGAGCATCTGCAGCAGATCCTGGCGGCTCAGCTTATGCATTTCCTTCTCTGTCAGGAGGCCCATCCCCTTCCCGCCCACGGCGAAAAACATACCTATCGACACTATACCTATTATAAAGCATCTTATTATATATCGATTTACATAAGATTGCAAGAATTTGTTTTCAAATTATCATTCTTTTTTCAAAACGGCGCGGGTCCTGTCGCGGAGTTCTGCCTCTGCGGCCGCTTTTCCGATCTTCCGTTCGTATCCTGTCAAATAAATCAAGGGATCGACTCCTGCGGCGGATCGATTTTTTATATTATATCTTCCTGCGTATCAGACGACGCCAGAGGCTTTTTGTTCTCGCCCGGGCGCGGGGGGGCGGAAAATGATCTTTTCTCCGCTCTCCTACTGGCGCAGGGGCTCCGGATGTGTTATAGTGACAAAGGATCGTCGGAAAGGAGGAGCGCCATGTTCAGACTGTACGGCCCTGCCAGGGCGGAGAGGATCGTCTCGCAGCACGAGGCGGAGCTCCGGGAGTGGTCCCACCGGTACGGCATCCCCGCGGCCTATATCATGGCGGTTCTGCGGAAGGAGATCGCCGGGATCGACATTTTCGACCCGCTGGCGGATCTGGCGGTGTGGTTTTACTGGCTACGCTATTCCCTGCACCGGGGACTCAAGAAGCTGGGGCTCGTCCGGAATGCGGAGCCGCTGTTCCGTCGGGGCCCCTTCGGAAAGCACGACAGCTCCACCGGCTTCGGGCAGATCTTCGCCTGGGTGGGCATCAACGCCGTCAACTACGCCCTGGACCGTGGGCTGGACACGCCGGAGGGTCTGGGCGTCCCGGCGGACCGGCGGCTCTCCCCCCACGACCCGGAGGACCTGCGCTCCGTGTGGAAGCGGCTGCTCCGGGACAGGAGCTTCAACGCCCGGCTCTCCATCCTCAATCTCGTATCCTGCGCCGAGGAGATGAACGGCAGCACGGATTTCGCCCGGTATACGCCGGAGGAGATTCAGCGGACGCTGACCCGGTACAACGCAAACGTACGGACCGTCACCGCCTACGGTAGGGAGACCTACCGGTATTATCTGGCGTATACAGAGGAGCCGAACGGGCATGAGAGCGTATAAGCATTTCGTTTTCGACCTCTACGGCACTTTGGCGGACATACATACCGACGAGTCCCGCCCCGCCCTGTGGCGGGCCATGGCGGAGCGGTTCGCCTCGGAAGGCGCGGCGTACTCTCCCCGGGAGCTGCGGGAGAGCTATCTGGGGATCTGCGCAGAGCTGACCGCAAAGGCCGACTCACCCTGGCCGGATATTCGGATCCCGGAGGTGTTCGCCAGGCTTTACGGGGAGAAGAGCGTCAGCCCCGGCTCCTTCGCCGTGCGGGAGACCGCCTTGGAGTTTCGCCGCTTGTCCACCACGCATCTGCGGCTGTATGCCGGGGCAAAGGAGCTGCTCTCCTCTCTCCGGGACGCCGGACGGGGGGTGTATCTCCTCTCCAACGCCCAGCGGCTGTGGACGGAGGCGGAGCTCCGCTCCCTGGGGCTGTTGGATCTTTTTGACGATATCGTGATCTCCTCGGACTACGGGTGCTGCAAGCCGGATCCCCGGCTGTTCCGGGCCCTGCTGGAGCGGAACGGGCTGGATCCGGCGGACTGTCTGATGATTGGCAACGATCCCGCCGCCGATATCCGCGGCGCCGCCGGGGTGGGCATGGACGGGTATTTCATCCGTTCCGCCCTGACTCCCCGGAACGGCCCTGCCCCGGAGGTCGGGGCGGTCTGTATACAAAACGGCACGGATCTCTCCCTGCTCCGGCGGCGGCTGCTGCCGGGCGGGAGCCGGCCGGAAAGGAGTAGACCATGACATTCTTTCGCATCCTGGACACGCTGGCGGAGTGTTCCTCCGGAGAATTGTCGCCCGACGTCCCCTTTGCCGCTGTGCTCACCGCAGCGGAGTGGGCCAACAAGATGGAGTTCTTCGACATGGGTATCGAGATGGATCTCGATCTGAAGGCCATCCGGACCACCCGGGCGGAGGTCAACTACGATTCCCTCACCGGGAGCTTCTATCTGCCCTGCCGGGAGGATCTGTCCCGGCCCGGCTCCCGGTTCGCCTTCGCCCTGGATGAGAAGGGCGTGGTGTTCATCGACGACGGGGACACCGCCCTGGATATCATCCGCCGGGTGCAGCGGACGAAAAAGTGGAAGCTCCCCTCTCTGGAGCGGTTCCTCTACGATTTTCTGGAGCAGATCATCCATGCCGACGCGGACGTTCTCGCCCGGTACGAGCTGGAGCTGGATGAGATCGAGGCCTTCCTCACCGACTCGGACGAGGCGGAGACGCTCCAGCGGCTCAACGACGTCCGGGGCAACGTCCGGGAGCTGCGGATGCATTACGATCAGCTGATAGATCTGGGCCAGGAGCTGGAAGAGAACGAGAACAGCTTTTTCAAGCCGGACAATCTCCGCTACTTCCATCTCTTTACCGCCCGGGTCTCCAATCTGCGGGATATGGCTCTTTTCGTCCGGGATTATTCGGTGCAGCTCCGGGAGTTTTACGAATCCCAGCTGGACATCCGGCAGAACAGGATCATGACCATCCTCACAGTGGTCACCTCCATCTTCATGCCTCTGACGCTGATCACCGGCTGGTACGGCATGAACTTCCGGTATATGCCGGAGCTGAACTACCCCTGGGCCTACCCCGCGGTGCTGGGGCTGTGCGCGGTGATCGTGGTCGCCTGCCTTGTGGTTTTCCGGAAAAAGAAATGGCTGTGACGGATATGAAACAGGAAAAAAGCTGCGGCGCCGTCATTTTTTACGAGGCGGCCGGGCGGCGGAGCTATCTCATCGAAAAAATGCGCCAGGGGCACCTCTCCCTGTGCAAGGGCCACGTGGAGGGCAGGGAGACCGAGCGGGAGACCGCCCTCCGGGAGATCCGGGAGGAGACCGCCCTGTCCGTGGAGCTCCTGGACGGTTTTCGAGAGACCACGGCGTACAGCCCCCGGCCGGGCCGGTGGAAGACCGTGGTGTTCTTCCTGGCCCGGGCAAGCACCCCGGACGTGCGCCCCCAGCCGGAGGAGGTGGCGGAGCTGCTGTGGCTGCCCTTCGGGGAGGCCGCGGACGCCCTCACCTTTGAGAGCGACCGGGAGGTGCTCCGGCGGGCGGAGGCGCTGCTGGCGGGACGGGCAGAAAAAGCGGCCCCGGCCCGGCGATCATTTCCTGAGAGGAGCGAATGACATGTTTCGTGAAATGCTGCGGAAAAAGCAGGCCCTGTCCCGGGAGGAATGCCTGCGGATCCTCACAGAGGAAAAACGAGGCGTCCTCTCCGTGCTGGGAGACGACGGCTACCCCTACGGCATCCCTCTGGATCACTATTACTGCCCGGAGGACGGGAAGCTCTATTTCCATTGCGGCAGCGCCGGCCACAAGCTGGACGCCATGCGTGCCCACGACAAGATCTCCTACTGTGTCTATGACCAGGGTCGTCGGAAGGAGGGCGACTGGGCGCTGACCTTCCGCAGCGTGGTGGTCTTCGGCCGGGCGGAGTTCACAGAGGACCGGGAGAAGATCTACGGGATCTGCCGGGCTCTCAGCCGGAAATTCATGACCGACGAGGACGCCATCGAGGACGAGGTCCGCCGGGCCGGACCGCGCACCGTTCTCTTCGCCCTGGTCCCGGAGCACATGACGGGCAAGACCGTCCACGAGGCTTGATACTCATTCATAAAGCTGCGTATAAAAACACCGTCCTGTTTCCGGTTTCGGATAACGGGACGGTGTTTTATTATCTGAGGGCGTTTATCCTACGCTCCCCACGTCGTATCCCTGCTGACGGAGCCAGCGGTCCACGCTGAACTCCGCCGCGGACATCCGGTCGCGGACGTTGACCTCCCGGAGCATAAGGGCCTCGGCCACCGCGGCGTAGGGGCAGATCCGCGCCAGCTTCTTCTCCAGCCCGGAGGGCGCCTCCTCCCCGTCGTAGACTCCGAAGGGCAGGAGCTTTTTCTCACCCAGATCCACGCCCTCCAGGAAGGAGTAGAGGATCATGGGCCAGTCGTCGTACCACACCGGAGCGCCGATGACCACGGCGTCGTACCCGTCCAGCTCCGGGAGGCTGCCGCCCACGGCGGGCCTGGCCCTGGCCGAGAGCTCCTCCTGAGCTACGGCCATCAGCTCTTCCCGGTCAAGGGGATAGTCGCCCTTCGCCGGGACGATCTCGTACAGATCCCCGTTCAGCTTTCCGGCCAGGAGCTCCGCCGCAGCCGCGGCCTCCCCCCTTTCGCCCGTCGCGCTCCCGGGGGAGAAATATGCCACCAGCACCCGCTCCGGCACCGGCGTGGCCGTGGGGGCCGGGGTCTCGGTGGGCGCAGGAGTCTCCGCTGGAAGCGCCGCCTTTCCTCCGCAGGCCGTCAGCCCCAGGAGCAGCGCCGCCGCCAGGCAAAGGGCGATACGTTTTTTTCTCTTCATGGCGAGTCCGCCTCCGTTCTGCAGCTTTTTTCAGGCGTTGAACACGTATTCGTCCATCCGGAGGAAGGCCTCCTCCACCCGGGAGCGGGGCAAAGCCAGATTGATCCGGACGTGGCAGGGCCCGTGGAACATGGCTCCGTCCTGCACCGCGGCGCCCACGTCCCACAGGGCCTCCTCCAGCTCCCGCAGCGTTTTCCCGTGGGCGGCGCACCAGCCGGAGCAGTCGGCAAACAGCATGTACGTCCCCTGGGGCACGGAAACCTCCACCCCGGCGAAACGTTTCCGGATATACCCGCAGGCGAAGTCGGCGTTGTCCGCCAGCACCCGGTTGAGCTCATCCAGCCATTCCGCGCCCTCGTCCCGGTAGGCGCCGATCAGGGCGTACATGGACAGAAGGTTCATCTCGTTGTAGTGGGAGAGGGCGGCTTCCTTTTCGATCCGGTCCCGGAGCCAGTCGTTGTATACGATATGATAGGCCCCCGTCAGTCCCGCCAGGTTGAAGGTCTTGGAGGGGGCGTAAAAGGCGGCTGTGCGCTGCCGGGCGTCCTCGGATACGGTCTGGAGCGGGATATGCCGGAAGCCGGGCCGGATGATATCCGACCAGATCTCGTCGGAGATCACGTATACGTCGTGACGGCGGAAGATCTCCATGGCAGTTTCCAGCTCCTGCCGCTCCCACACCCTGCCGCAGGGGTTGTGGGGGGAACAGAACACGGCGGCGTGGATATGGTTTTCCGCGATCTTCCGCTCCATATCCTCAAAGTCCATGCGCCAGACGCCGTCGCCGTCCCTGCGCAGGGGCGAGTGGATCAGATGAAAACCGTTGCTCTCCAGCGCGCCGGTGAAGCCCACGTAGGTGGGCGAGTGGATCAGCACGTTGTCGCCCCGGGAGCAGAGCACCCGCAGCGCGGACACCACGCCGCCCAGCACGCCGTTTTCATGGCCGATGTGCCGCCTCTCCAGACCCGCGACCCCGTGGCGCCGTTCCTGCCAGCGGATGATGGCCTCGTAGTATTCGTCTCTGGGCCGGAAATACCCGTACACCGGGTGCTCCACCCGCTGCCGGATGGTCTCGGGCACGGTGGGCACCGTTGCAAAATTCATGTCCGCCACCCACATGGGGATGGCGTCGAAGCCCTCCCGGGGCGCGCCGGGGGCGAAGGAGGATGCGCCCAGAGCGTCCAGGGCGACGGCGTCCCGGCCCTTCCGGTCCAGAACGGAGGTAAAATCGTATTTCATGGAGCGGCTCCTTGAACCAGTATTCGACGATTATGATAGCACATCGGCGCCCGGAAGAAAAGTCGGTTTCCCCTCTTTTTCGGGCCTTTGCGGCCTGTGGGACGGAAATGCCTTTTTCCGCGAAAAAAGCCTTGCTTTTTGGTTTTCCCTGTGGTAGTATATGTTCCGCGTTATCGCGGATAAATCGATTTTACGTTTTATGAGAATAGAAAGGGTTGAAATCTGTGAACACTCTCACCATCGTCTTTACCATCATCCAGCTGCTGGGCGCCGTTTTCCTCATCGCCGTGGTCCTGCTTCAATCCGGCAAAAGCGCGGGTCTGTCTGGCGCCATCTCCGGCGGCGCGGAGACCTTCTTCTCCAAGGGCAAGGCCAAGAGCATGGACGCCAAGCTCGCCAAGATGACCAAGTGGGTCGCGTTGGTCTTTGTTGTGCTGACACTGGTGCTCAACCTGCTGTAATACGTTTTCCGTTTCCGCCCCGGTACAGCCGGGGCGGTTTTTCTGTTCTGTTCCCCCATTCGGAGAAAAGAACCGCCGGCTCTCCGTTGACAAGTAAAAAACCCTGGTGTATATTGTAGAATATAGCTTATGTTAACCGATCGATCACGATCAATTTCAAGTCAAGGTATGAGGTGCGATATGAAAAAGACAAGGATCGTCTCCCTGCTTGCCCTGCTGCTGGTGTGCGCCATGGTGTTCGGCGCCTGCGCCCAGCGGCCCAAGAATACCGCCGTGGACGTGGGCCCCACCGCCACCGAGATCCCCCAGACCGACGCCGCTCCGGCCCAGTCTGCGGAGACCGCCGCCGCGGAGGCCACGCCCGCTCCCGAAAAAGAAGAGACCGCCACCCCCGAGCCCACCGAGGCTCCCACTCCCGAGCCCACGGCAGTCCCCAACTACACCAACCCCCTCACCGGCGAGACCGCCAGCAAGGATTACAGCAAGCTCCGCCCCGTGGCCGTGATGGTGGAGAACAACCACAACAACGGCATGATCAACCAGGCCGGCATCAGCCAGGCGGCCATCATCATGGAGTTCCAGGTGGAAAAGATCACCCGGAACATGGCCATCTTCATGGATCTGGAGGGCGTGCCCGCCATCTACCCCGTCCGCAGCGCCCGGAGCTACTTCGTCAGCGCCGCCATGGCCTTTGACGCCATCTACGTCCATCGGGGACAGAGCGCCGACGGCGTGGACTTCTCCGCCAACGTGCTGGTCAATTTCACGGACAACGACAACATCGACCTGGACGACACCAACTCCTACCGGATGGAGACCTGGCCCCACATCGGCGAGCACGGCATGGGCACCTCCGGGGAGCTGTTGCTCAACTCCTTTGAGGCCTTCGGCACCCGTACCGAGCACAAGACCGACTCCTTCGATTACGGCCTGCACTTCTCCGAGGATGCCGCGCCCACCGACGGCGAGACCGCCAATACCATCCGCGTGGTGTACCCCGAGAACAAGATCATGAACTTCACCTACGACGCCAGCAAGAACGGCTACACCGGCTACCAGTGGGATACCCTGTACGTGGACGACACCACCGGGCAGGAGGTCGTGTTCCAGAACGTGCTGATCCTTGCCACCCCCGTCAAGGTCGGCGCGGACGACCACTGGCACTCCGTCATCACCACCACCGACTACGAGGGCACCGGCCTCTTCTTCAACGGCGGCTACGTGACGCCCATCAAGTGGAGCCGCGGCGGGCTGGATTCCCCCTTCCGGTTCTTTGACCAGAACGGCAACGATCTGGAGCTGGGCATCGGCCACAGCTACATCGGCTTCACCTCCTCCACCTACGGCGGAGCCACCTATTCCTGATCTCCCCTGATACGATCCATTGACAACCGCCGGTCATCCTGGCGGTTTTTTTTATAGTCGCTATTGACAAACAGTAAAAAGGATGTTATATTGAGGCCAGATTGGTAGGATCAATATTGAGGTGCTCATAAATGGCAAATGGTTTTAATTTTAAGGAAAGTCCTGTTCTCCGAAGTGTTTTAAAGTATATATCCGATAAGGAACTCACCGTCGGAGAAAAGCTTCCCACCGAGCGAGAGCTTATGAAAATCATTGGTGTGAGCCGCAATTCCCTCCGGGAGGCGTTGAAATCACTGGAGGCAATCGGCGTTGTTGAGATTCGCCAAGGCAGCGGTATCTATCTCATGAAAGACGGCCTGGAGCCCGGGGAAAATACAGTTCTTTGGCTCTCTATTCATAAGACTGAAATCATGAACATGATTACGGTCCGGGAAGCGCTGGATCTTCGTGCCATTGATTTGATCCCCGAAGAGATGTACGGCGAAGTACGGCGTCTGCTGAAAGAATGTGTGGCTTCCGCCCGAAAAACAGATCTCTCCAACGAGAAAATGCTTCAACACGACCTTGCCTTTCATAATATCATCCGTGAAGCCGCCGGAAATGAACTCCTCACCAACATCTGCGTAGCTCTTACCGGTGGGATCTATGATGAGCGAAAAGTTCTTTTCAGCCAACCGGAACGGGTAGAGCAGTCCCTCCGTGAACACATTGATATCGCCAACGCCTTTGGCTCCGGAGATATCCATCAGGTCAAGCTGGCGTATACTGCCCATCTGGCAAGCACGCGGATGACCATTGAGCTAACTTCCTGATCCATCAACAGGAGCAGCTCTTTTCCTTCCTCAAATTCATCCTACCAATATCCCACTGTGTCGGTCAACCAAACAACATAGATTCAATTAAAAGAAAAGGAGTGTCACTTATGGAAGAAATCACCGAGCTCCAGCGCCGCATGCTGGAAAAGTATCATCTGGACGCCCTCGTTACCATGACGCCGGAAAACATCACCTATGTCACCGGCACCGCCATTCCCACCCAGGTCACCGTTCGCCAGAGAGAGGTCATCCACATCGTTACCATGGACCACGATCCGGAAGTCGTCGTAGTCAATATCGAAGAGCCCATCATGCGCACCCAGAGCTGGATGCCCCAGAAGAGCATCACTGCCTACAATGAATTTACCGAGAGCCCCATCGGTCTGGCCATCGGCATTCTGCAAAAAATGGGCATGGATAAAAAGCGTATCGGTATTGAATTGAGCTACCTTCCCACCACTGACTGGCAGATTCTGTGCAGGGAGCTCCCGGAGGCAGAGTTCGTCAATGCGGATCCCATCTATGAGGAAATGCGCCTGGTAAAGATGCCTTTTGAGGTGAATCGGATTCTGGAGTTCGGTGGACTGATCGAGGATGTGATCTATGGCGCTTTCTCCAGCGCCCGTGCCGGCATGACGGAGAAGGATATTTACAATATGCTGGTGAACGGCTTTAACGAGATCGGCGGAGATAAGCTGAATATGCCCGTTGTCGCCTCCGGGGAGAGGAGCATCCTTCTCAATGGAGCTCCCACCGATCGGGTACTTCGTAAAGGTGATCTGGTCCGCGTAGACATGATGGGCATAAAGAACAATTATTACTGCGACTGCTGCCGTACCGCTGTAGTGGGAGAACCTGACGAGCGTCAGCGCAACATTTACGCCCAACTGGTCAAGTGCCACGACGATGCCATTTCCAAGATCCGACCCGGGGTAAACAGCATGGACGTTTATAACGAGTTCCGCACACAGTTTCAGAGCTGCGGATTTGAACCCATCGCCTTTCTGGGCCACGGACTTGGACTGACACTTCATGAAGAACCCTATCTGAATCCCTATAAAAACACAGCCCTCAAAGAAAACATGGTCCTGTGCATTGAACCGATACACTGCACGGAAACCGAGGGGTTCCAACTGGAAAACGAGATCCTGGTCACAGCAGACGGACACAGGATGATCACGGGGACAAAGCATCCTTATGACCGGCTGGCTGTCATTCGAGCTGATTGAGAAATGAGGAATACACCATGAAAATCGCAGTACTGGGCGGCGGTCACGGAGGCTTTGCATCCGCCGTAGACCTTACTCTCCGGGGACATGACGTTTCTCTGTTCTCATTTTCCACTGAAAGAGTCAAAGCGCTGAACGCCGGGGGCGGCGTTCTGGAATACGAGGGCGTATGGGGTGAAGGCCGCTGCAGGCCGACACAAATCACCTCCGATCTTGGCTGCGCAGTGGATGGTGCGGAACTGGTGATTATGAACGTTCCCGGAACCGGTCATGAAAAATATTTAGCAGAACTGAAAAAACATCTATCCCGGGATACGGTACTGTACATGAACCCCGGTCACTCCGGCGGCGCGCTCCGGGCGGCGGGGATCCTTGGCCGGGGCCGTATCGCCGAGGCCAACACACTCAGCTATATTGCCCGCAAGACCGGTGAAAACCGGGTCCATGTGAGCAGCGCAGACAAGGCGGTCTCCGTGGGTGTGTTCCCCGCATGCGAGACGGAAGCCGTGATGACCGTGATCCGTCGTGTCTACCCCCATGTTCTTACGGCACGGGATGTGCTGGAGACGACTTTGAGTAATATCAACGCCATGTTCCATCCTCCCGGCGTCATTCTCAATGCCGGCTGGATCGAAAACACCGGCGGCGACTTCCGGTTTTACTTTGACGGGATCACCCCCGCCATTGGGAATGTGATCCGGAAGCTGGACGAAGAACGGCTGGCGGTGGCGTCGGCCTATGGGCTGTCCCTTGTGAATTTCTGTACCGCGCTTTACAACGCGGGCAGCACCACAGCGGAGGCAGCGGCGGCCAACGACCCGTATAAGGCTTGCCAGGAGAGCTATGCCAACAAGTTCATCCGCTCCCCTTCCAGTCTGGATCACCGCTATATGCACGAGGACATCGGGTCCGGTCTGCTTCCCATTGCGGAGCTGGGCCATTTGGCCGGAGTGAGCGTGCCGCTGACCGACGCGCTGATCTGCGCCGCAGAGGCCATGATGGATCGAAACTACCACGCAGAGGGCGTGAATCTGCAGAAGATGGGGCTTGCCGGCAGGAACGTAGGGCAGGTCATGGAATATGTTCAAAAGGGAGAAGGCGCGCTATGAAAATCCTGAATTATGAAATGTATGAGGTAAGCATCCCCACCCGGAGAAAGCATACCTGGGCGTCCAGCACCGCAGATGTCGGCCAAGGCTATGTCATTTTAAAGCTGACCACCGACGACGGCATCGTCGGCTTTGGCGAGGCCACCGCCATGCCCGAATGGGGTGGAGATTTCGGCCGGTATTTCGGGGAGTCCGCCGGAACTACCCGGGTGGTGCTGGAGAAGCACCTCTTCCCCGCCATCGAGGGAATGGACCCCTTCGATATCGATCTCATCCATCAGAAAATGGATCTTGCCATTCGTGGCTACAATTATGCCAAGGCAGCGGTGGACATCGCCCTTTACGATATCATGGGCAAAGCGGTGGACAAGCCTGTTTATAAGCTGCTCGGCGGACAGCATCGCCGGGCGATCCCCATTGCCCACAGTCTGGGTGTGGTAATGGACGTGGATTCCGCCGTGGAGGAGGCCGTTGCCGCCTGCGGTGAGGGCATCAAGACCATTAAAATGAAGGGCGGCCTGGATGTCAAACGGGATCTGGTGCTGATGGAAAAGCTTCGCAACGCATTGGGCCCCGATATCCATATTCTGGTGGACGCCAACCAGGGCTACCCCTCACCCAAAGAGGCTATCAAGTGGGGAACACTCATGGATGAATACGACCTCCAGTATCTGGAGCAGCCAGTGGAGGGACTGATGCAGATGCAGCAGGTCACCCGTGCTCTTCGCTGCCCGGTGTGCGCAGATGAAAGCTGCTGGACCATCGCGGACGCGCTGGATATTATCCGTTTCGGGGCTGCGGATTATATCTCCATCTACACCACCAAGGC
>JAEEGL010334448.1_pt1 | contig 13845 bp, 10 predicted proteins | sample 9134231 | NCBI WGS metagenome assembly JAEEGL01 (sample SAMN16246548, study PRJNA631951) | gut metagenome | biome: gut microbiome; feature: rumen; material: fiber-attached | host: Bos | place: Iran: Karaj | collected 2018-10
AAATGATGAATCAAGGGAATTTATTAAAAGGACTCTTAAGGATGTTATTAATCCATATGATGAGAACACTATGATATTCTATGGCCCTGAGAATGGTAAACATATGTGTGATTCTACTGATATAGTAATAGGAATAAGATATGATGAATTTGCTGATACTGAAGTATCTGATGAAGAATTTCAAAAGAGGTTTTTAGATCAATTAAAATTGATATCTCAATTAGCTACAATACTTGAGGTTGTTGGTTTAGATAAACTTGGTACAGCTGTAAAACTTATTCAATATAATGAAGTTTCTATTATGAAAAAATATCATCAGAAGTAGGTGATTTAGTGGCTAAAAGCGAAATAATTTATTTTGATGATAATGGTAGTATTGTAGATAAAGAAAAAGCTACTAAGGCTGTAATTAGAGAACTAGATGAGAATGGCAATTTAGTTAATGAAATATTTGGGATGATAGATCATACTCCAACTGATATATCAGATGAAGAATTTGATGCTATTATGGAGAGAACAAAAAGATAAGAAGCAAAATTATTTGCTTCTTTTTTTTTAATACTATATAATAAAATTAGGTGGGTTTTATGAGAATAAATATCGATAAGTTAAGAGATGAAATATATAAAGTAGCAAATGATTTATATAGAACAAGATCATTTACAGATTATAAAAGTAAAGTAATATCTTTTTTGTCATTATATCAAACATATATAGATTTAACTGGAACACCTTTAGATTTATCAGTATTAGATAATAAATTCTATGTTCCTTATTTAAAACAAAAACCAGGTCATTTAAAAGAAACTACTGCAACATATTTTGATAATCAAAGTATGCATACAGAATTAGCTAATGTTATACTTATTACATTTCAGCTTAATGGTTTTTTGGATTTAAATAGAGAATTGAGTGAAACAATAATTCCAAAAAAGAAGCAATTAGATATAGTTAGAGGATTTTTGAGTGATTTTGATATAAGATTGTATAATCATTTTAATCATATGCTAGAGTCGGGTTTAATTGATGATAGTGAAGATAAGCTTGATAGTAATACTACTTATTTTGTATGTACTTTAGATAAATCTTATTCAGTAGTAGATAATTGTAAAAGGATTGATGAATTGAGTACACTTATGCATGAGGTAGCACATTCTTATGTACAAAGTGATTCGCTTATTAGATCTAGGAAACAAGCATTAGAATTTCATAAATCATTTTATGAATTATATTCGATGTATACTGAATATTCATTTCATAATTATTTAAAAAAGAATCATATATATATTAGGGATGCGTTACTTACAGAAAATGCTCATTATAGTGCTTTAAGAGCATATTCTAGTACATTAAATAAATGTGGCCAAATAGGTAAGGATACTTTTATTGATACTGATGATTTAAGTTTTATTGTTGATGCTTATGAATATACGTATGCTTTATATTTAGGTCTTTTACTTCATGAAAAAAGTCTAAGTGATAAAGAGGGTACAACTGAAAGAATAGATGATTTTATAGCATATCAAGGGTTATTAGATTATGATAAACAATTAGAAATACTTGGTTTCACTAGAGATAATATAAAAGATGGTAAAATATTATCTAAAAGATTAAAAGAACATAATAATAATTTGAGAAAATATGGTCATATTTAAATATGACTTTATTTTTATTTTATTTTGTGATATTATTTATGTTTGTGAAAGAAGTGGTTGAAATGGATAAAATTATCAATATTGCTGTTATAGCACACGTTGATGCAGGTAAAAGTACATTAGTAGATGCAATGTTAAAGCAAACTGGTACATTTAGTGAAAGAGAAGAAGTAAAAGAACAAGTAATGGATTCTGATACTTTAGAAAGAGAAAGAGGAATAACAATTTATTCTAAGAATTGTTCTATTAGATATAAAGGATATAAAATTAATATAGTTGATACTCCTGGACATGCTGATTTTTCATCTGAAGTTGAAAGAATAATGAAAACAGTAGATACAGTTATATTACTTGTTGATTCTGCTGAAGGCCCAATGCCTCAAACTAGGTTTGTGCTTGAAAAATCATTAGAAGTTGGATTAAAGCCAATATTATTTATTAATAAGATAGATAAAAAGGATGCAAGAGCAAATACAGTTGTAGATATGACTTTTGATTTATTCTTATCATTAAATGCTACAGATGAGCAATTAAATTTTCCTATAGTATACGGAATAGCAAGAGAAGGTATTGCAAGGAAAGAATTAACTGATACAAATGAAGATTTAATACCTTTATTAGATTTAATAGTAGAAACAGTTAAACCTTATGAAGGAAATATCAATGATCCTTTACAAATGCAAGTATCATCTTTAGCGTATGATGAATATATAGGTAGACTTGGTATAGGTAGAATTACAAGAGGTTGTATTAAAGTTGGAGAAGAAATAGCAGTTGCAAGAGTAGATGGAAGTATCGAAAAAACTAGAGTAACTAAATTATTTATAAATGAAGGAATAAAAAGAGTTGAAGTAAAAGAAGCATATTATGGTGATATAGTTACAGTTGCTGGTATTTCAGATATATCAATTGGTGAAACAATATGTGATAAAGATCATATTGAACCAATGGATATGATACATATAGAAGAACCAACATTATCTATGAACTTTTTAGTAAATTCAAGCCCATTTGCAGGTAGAAGTGGTAAATTTGTAACAATAAGACATATTAAAGATAGATTAGATAGAGAATTAGAAACTAATGTTGGTTTAAGAGTTGAACCATTAGAAGGATTAGATGGATATAAAGTATATGGTAGAGGGGAACTTCATTTATCTATTTTACTTGAAAATATGAGAAGAGAAGGATATGAATTATCTGTTAGTAAACCAGAAGTAATATTAAAGGAAATAGATGGTGTAATGTGTGAACCTTTTGAAAAAGTAATAATTACACTTCCTGATGAATATTCTGGTACAGTAATTAATGCATTAAATGAAAGAAAAGGTATTTTAGAGAGTATTGAATCAAATGAAGGATATACTAAACTTATTTATTTAGTGCCTACAAGAGGAATAATAGGATATAGAAGCGCATTTATAAATACTACTAAAGGTGAAGGTATAATGGTTAAGAGTTTCCATTCCTATATGCCATATGTTGGTAAAATACAAGGTAGAAAAAATGGAGTACTTGTATCTATGGAAAATGGTAAGACTATGGGATTTTCTTTATGGAATTTAGAAGACAGAGGAACTTTAATAGTAAAACCTGCTACAGAAGTATATATAGGTATGATAGTAGGTATACATAATAGAATAGAAGATTTAAATGTAAATCCTTGTAAGAATAAACAACTTACTAATACAAGAGCATCTGGATCAGATGATGCTATAACTCTTACACCACCTAAAACATTTACATTAGAAGAAGCACTTGAATTTATAGAAGATGATGAATTAGTAGAAATTACACCAGATGATATACGTTTAAGAAAGAAAACATTAGATCCAAAATTAAGATTTAAAGAAAATGGCAAAATTGAATAATTGCCATTTTTTTATGTTATAATAAAAATAATTATGAAAGGAATAGTTATGGAAAAAGTAGATTATTTTTATCATGGTACAGGAGAATATATTTTAGATGCATTAAATACAATGAAAAGTATAATTACTTCAGGAGCAATTAAATGTAGAAGAAATTTAGGTAAAATAGATGAACCAACATCTTGGAATGGAATTGATTATGTAAGTGTATGTGCATATGACGGTGATTTAGATATTATAGATTCTTCTTTTGGTGGTTGGATACAGTATTGCCCTTGTTTTATATTATCAAATGATATAGATGCTATAAAATGTGAATATACCAAGGACTTTACTGATGCAGGTGGATATAGTCAATATAAAGATGAATGGCATGTAAAAGGTGATATACCAATAGATAAGGTAATCGGTATAGCACTTCCTGACATTGTGTTTACTGATGAAGAAAAAGAATTAGTAGAAGATATAATTAGTGCTGCAAATGAATTTGGTTGGGAAATATTTTCAAGTACAGACGCTTTAGCAGATGATGTAAGAGAAAGATTTAAAGGAAAGAAAAAATAGAATATTGTAATAATTTTTAGTTGTGATATCATATAATATAAATTTGGAGGAGTTATGACAGAAGAATTATTAAAAGAATTAAGAAAAGTAGTAGCGTATAAGAAAACTCAATTAGAAGAACAAAATCAAAGAATAGATAGAATTAGAGAATTAGAAAAAGATGTAGCTGTGAAAGAATATATGAGTTTAAGAAATTTATCTAAATGCCATGCTATGAAATTAGAGTTAGATGATGGAATATACTATAGGGCCTTTGATGAATGCAAACCTAGTGGTAATTTTAGTACTAATGGAATTTACGTATTATCATATGAGGGGAAATATTTTAGGGGTTTTAGAATTAGGAGTTTTAGACAATATACTGATATTGAATCATTTGAAGATAGATTAGTTAGTGAAGAATATTTTGATATGTTTGAAAGTGAGCATGTAATATTAGAAAACGTTGATACTGTAGATGCTAAGAAAGAATTCTTGAAATTAGCAGTAGAAAAAGATCAAGAAGAAGCAATAAAAGTAATGGCTAAGAAGTATAGTAAGAAAAAAGAAAGTAAATAATACTTTCTTTTTATATTATTTGTGTAAAAAAATGTAAATTAAATTTATAAATACTTATCTAGAAATTAAAAATTGTTATAATAAAATTAGGTGAAGTATATGAAAAAAACTAAGTTAATATGTACAATTGGACCAGCATCTAGAGATGAGGAAATATTGAGAGAAATGATAAAGAAAGGTATGAATGTAGCAAGAATTAATTTATCGCATTCTACTCATGAATTCGCAGAGGAAGTAGTTAAAAAAATAAGGAAATTAAATAAGGAATTAAATACAAATGTTGGAATATTATTTGATACTAAAGGTAGAGAGATTAGAGTTGGCGATTTTAAAAATGGTTATATAGAATTAAAAGAAGGAGATGTTGTTACACTTACTCCTGATAAAGCTGATGGAGAAAATGGCAAAATTAATATATCTCAAAAGAAATTATCTTTAGATTTAGATATAGACACAAGAATACTCTTAGATGATGGAAGTATAGAATTAGTTGTAATCGGTATAAAAAATGCGGAAATTACTTGTAAAGTAATAATAGGAGGAATTTTAAACAGTGGATCAACTATAAATATTCCAGATATAGATCTCAATATAGATTTTTTATCTCTTACTGATAAAGATGATATTTTATTCGCATCCAAGTTAAATGTAGAATATATTGCATTATCTTTTGTTAGAAATGCTAATGATATATTAGATGTAAATGATATGCTTATTGGAGAAAGAAATGAACATACTGAAATAATAAGTAAAATAGAAAATCAATCTGCTATTGATGACATTGAGAATATAATAAAAGTAAGTGATGGAATAATGGTGGCAAGAGGTGATTTAGGAGTTGAAATACCATTTTCTAAATTACCGGCTATACAAAAAAATATAATACGTGAGGCAAGAAAAAAGAATAAGATATGTATAGTATCTACAGAAATGCTATCTAGTATGGAAACTAGAATGAGGCCCACAAGAGCAGAAGCTTCAGATGTAGCAAATGCTGTGATTGATGGAGTAGATGCAGTAATGTTAAGTAAAGAAACAGCAGTAGGCAAATATCCAATATTATCTGTGGAGACAATGTGCGACATAATTGAAGAAACAGAGTCTTCATTAGATTATCATAGATTATTATTAGAAAAGTATGAAGAAAAAAATGTAGATAATACAACAGTTCTTGCTTATACAGCAGTAGATGCTTCTAATATGTTAAAATCAAAAGCTATAGTGGTTTCAACAGTAAGTGGATATACAGCTAGAAAAGTAAGTACTTATAGACCTAATTCTTTAGTAATAGTAACAACACCAAGTAAAGAAGTAGCTCAAAGTCTTTCACTTAATTGGGGGTTAATGCCTGTGATAGTAGATAAAGTAAATAGTATTGATGAAATAATTGAAATTTCAAGAAAAGTAGTAGCAAGTGTACTAGATATAGAAAAAGGGGATAAGATAGTAATTACTGGAGGATTTCCTATAAAAAGGTCTAGAGGAACAAACTTTATAAAGATAGAAGAAATGTAAAAACACTCTTTTGAGTGTTTTTTTATTTAAATTTAAGGGAAAATAGTAAATAAACTCTAATAATATATTGGAGGTACTATGAATTACTATAATGAAATAAAAAATAAATTATTAAATAATGAAATATATGAAAGGGTAAAAAATTATTCAAAAGAAAGTAATAGAGTAATAACATATTTTGAAGTAGGTAGATTATTATATGATGCAGGAAGTAAGTATGGGGAAAATATAATAGGTAAATATGCAGAAAAACTAGTTAATGAAGTTGGCAAGAAATATAATATAAAAACTTTATATAAATTCAGGTTATTCTATTTAAAATTTAGAAAATTCTCGACAATGTCGAGAAAATTAAATTGGAGTCATTATTCGGAATTATTATCAATCAAGGATACAGATAAAATAAACTATTACATTAATTTAATAAATAATCAAACTCTATCTGTTAGAGAACTAAGAGAAAGAATAAAAAATAAAGAATATGAAAGATTAGATAATGATACAAAAAGTAAATTAATAAATAAGAAAGATACGGATATAACTGATTTCATTAAGAATCCTATTGTTATAAAAAATACATTAAATAAAGATATAATAAGCGAGAGAGTATTAAAAGAATTAATACTTGATAATATATCTGTTTTTTTAAAAGAATTAGGTAGTGGATATAGTTACATTGATAATGAATATAAGATTAAAATAGGAGAAAGATATAACTATATAGATCTATTATTATTTAATATTAAATATGATTGTTATGTAGTAGTTGAATTAAAGGTAACAGAATTAAAAAAAGAATATGTAGGTCAAATACTAACATATAAGAATTATATAGATAATAATATAAGGGAATATCATAATGAAACAATAGGTATAATAATATCTAAAAAAGATAATAAATATATTATGTCTTATTGTACTGATGAGAGAATATTAAGTAGAGAATATAAATTAATATAAAAAACACTCAATTGAGTGTTTTTAATTTGATACTATGTATATTGTATAAGTATTTCCTTGTTTTATTTGAGCACCAACTTTAGTAGGTGAGTTAGGAGATAATAATCCACTATTATAAGTATTATCTTTTACTTTTTGAAAACTGAAGTTAACGCCTGGATATCTACTTGCAAATGCATTTCTAAGAGAATTAATAGTAGCATCTGCGTTACCAATAGATAATTCATTTTGAAGTATTGCTAATTTCCATGTAGTAGGTTTTCCTTTTGATAAAGTAAGCGTTATAGTTGAACCTTCAGCAACTTTAGTTCCGACATTTCTAGATTGTACATAAACTATATTATTATCATAATTAGTATAATTACCAGTTACAAAGGAACATCTAATTCCAATATTATTACATGTAGCTTGTGCATCACTTTTTGATTTGCCAATAAATGATGGTATTGAAATAGCTTGTCCAAGTGAAACCCTTATATATATAACTGCATCAGGATCTACAGTATCATTTTCATTATAAGAATAACTTATTACTTGACCTTTAGGTATAGAACTATATTCATAAGATTCACTGTATTTAATATTATATTTGTTAGCCCATTCTTTAAATTCGAATAAGTTATTAAACTTTTGCATTTTTATTTGACCTCTTGATATTGAAACTTTTATAAGAGTACCTTCTCCAATTTGTTCTCCTTCTTTAATACTTTGACTTATAACTTTGCCGGTTTCAATATTGCTATCATATATTTCTTCAAACTCTATTTTTAAATTATTTTTTATTATCCAATCAGTAATTTCATTACTATCCATCTTAGTTAAATCAATCATTTTTATTGCTTTACCCTTAGATAATGTTAGTATTACTTTTTCACTGTTTATATTTATTTCTTTTCCACTATCAATATCTTGCTTTAATACAGTATCTATATCTTTATCACTAAATTCATATTCTACTGTATAACTAATACTATTTCTATTTAACCATAAACTTGCATCAAACAATTTTTTATTTACTAAGTTAGTCATTTCTACAACATTTGGAATAGGATCATTTCCTAATGATGCAGTCAATATAATTGATTCATTTCTTCTTATTTCACCATTTTTACTTTGTTTATATATAATATCTTTTTCACTATCGGATTTTTCATAATTAATTTTTACATTTGTCATGAAGTTTTTATTTATATATTGAGAAACATCATCTACATTCCAACCTAGCATACTTGGAAGAATAATTTTCTTATCATAATCAGGTCCATCTGATATAGTTGCTACTATTTTTTTGATTTCTTTAATAAAAGTTCCTTCATTTACATCTAATCTAATTATATTGCCTTTTTCTATATCATCACTAAATTCATATTCTTGCACTATTTCTATATCATTTTCTAAAGCCCAATCTTTTAATGTATTATATGATTTATTAACATATGATACTATTTTCTTTTCTTCTGGTAATTTTAGTATATTTTGATTAATTAGAAAATTGTATGAAATAAATAACAATAATATAATTGATAATATGGTATATATCTTAGATCTATTCTTAGAATATAAACTAGAAATAAATATAACTAGACTTAATATAAATGTGAATATTGGAACTGATAAGCTATTTAAATTATTTATTATTGAATCAGTAGTAATTATAGAATAACTTAAATAAGTGATACTAATTACAAAAATTAGAGTTGTAACTAATTTATCTAAATTATTGTTTGGTTTATTTACTGAAGATTCTTCTATAGTTTTTTGTTTTATTTTCTTATTTGGTTCCTTTTTAGAACTTTTTTGTGCCATATCTTATCACCTATATTAATTATATAATATATACATGAAAAATAGGAAAATAAAAAAATATATGTACAAAACTTGACAAAATTTTAAAAATATGTATAATATGGGGCAACCAAATGAAAGAGGGGGAATATATTATGTATAATGAAAATGAAAGAAGTCATTTTTTCAGAGACTTAATTGTCAAAATTTTATTGGTTTTATTATTTGTATTTTTACTTATGTGGTTAGTGCCAATGCCTAACTTAAATCCATTCTATGATAAGATATTTACTCAAAATATGAATAGTATGACTGATGCAGCAAAGAGTTATTACACAACAGCAAGATTACCTAAAACAGAAGGTGAAACAAGAAAATTAACATTAGAAGATATGATTAATAATAAGATGTTAATTGAATTTACTGATAGTCAAGGTAAAAAATGTGATAGTGAAAAATCATATGTAGAAGTAACTAAAAAAGGCGGAGAATATATATTCAAAACAAATTTATCTTGTTCTAAACAAGAAGATTATGTTATTGAATATTTAGGATGCTATGACATTTGCGCTAATGGAAATTGTACTCCAGAAAGCGAAACTGATAAGAAAGAAGAATCTAAGAAAGAGGAATCTAAGAAAGAGGAATCTAAGGAATCAGGAAAAGAAAGTACAATAACAACAAAAAAAGTAATAGAGTATCAATTTTCAAAGAAAACTACTAGTCAATACATTGATAAGTATATATGCTCTAATGGTTATACATTAAAAGGAAATAAATGTATAAAAGAAACAGAAGTACAAAAGCAAGAAGATGCAAGTATTAAATGTTTATTAGGTTACTCATATAATGCTGAAACAAAGAAATGTGAAAAATTAGTTTCAACAGAAGAAAATGCTGAATTAGAATGTCCAAAAGGATATATATATGCAACAAGTTTAGATAAGTGTATCAAAGGTTCAGAAGATGAAATAGATGCTACATTAGCATATAAATGTGATAAAGGTGTATTAGTAGGTACAAAATGTGTTATTGTTGATACAAAAGAAGTAGATGCTAAAAAAGTATATAGTTGTGAAGAAGGAACATTAAATGGAACAAAATGTATAGTATCAACAACAAAAGAAGTAGATGCTAAAAAAGTATATAGCTGTGAAGAAGGAACATTAAATGGAACAAAATGCATAGTTCCTACTACATCAAGAGTTGGAGCTAAAGTTACATATTATTGTACAGAAGGAACATTAGATGGAACAAACTGTGTAATAGTAAATAAAGGTGCATGTGGTTATACAAATTGGGTATGTTCTAATAAATCATACACTACATCAATGAGTACATCTTCAACACCTACATTTACAAGAAGATTCTTATATCAAATTGGTACAACTAGAGTATATGAAGAATGTAATAGAGTATATAAATGTGAAGCAGATTCAGTTACTACAAAACCAGCTAAAAAATCTTACTATTGTACAGAAGGAACATTAGATGGAACAAGTTGTGTAATATCTGGTACAAAAGAAGTAGATGCGAAATTAACATACAAATGTAGTACAGGAAAATTAAGTGGAACAAAATGTATAATATCTGGTACAAAAGAAGTAGATGCGAAATTAACATATAAATGTAGTACAGGAAAATTAAGTGGAACAAAATGCATAATATCTGGAACAAGAGAAGAAGATGCAAAATTAACATATAGATGTACTACAGGAACATTGAATGGAACAAAATGTATAAATACTACTAGAGTAGAAGTAGATGCTAAAAAAGTATATAGTTGTCAAGTTGGTAAGTTAAATGGAACAAAATGTGAAATAAAAGATGTACAAACTACTGAAAAAGTTTATACATGTAAATATGGAACATTAAATGGAACAAAATGTATAATTACAACAACTGAATCAAGAAATCCTATATATTATTGTAAAGCAGGATATACATTAGCAGATAAAAAATGTTATGTTATGGAAAAGACAACTGATCTAGTTAATGCTACACCAGTATATAAAACAAAAACAGAAACAGTATATAAATGGAGTAGAAGTGAAAAACTTGAAGGATGGACTAGAACAGGTAAAACAAGAACAATAGAGATTCCTATTATAAGTAGAGGTTAAGTTTAACTTAATCTCTTTTTTGATTATTGATAAAATAAATATATTGTTATATAATCATATTATGATAGGAGTGAGTAATATGAAAAAGAACGGATTTACTTTGATAGAAGTTTTATCAATTATTGTGATTTTAGGGATAGTAGCAGTTATTATATTACCAAATATTGGTGGGAGTACTGCAACAAAAAAACAAAATGAATATAATAAATTAGTAACTATAGTAGAAAATGCTGCTAAATCATATCATTCTAGTAATAGGACTTTAACAAAAATAGATGTATCTACACTAGTAGAAAATAAATTGTTAACTAGTGGATTAACAGATGAAGAGGGTAACCCTGTAAGTGGTTGTGTAAAGATTACAAAAGATACAGATGGATTTAATGTATATAAATATTATAAAAATTGTAGTACTGCAACAGTTGCTTTGACAGTAACAAAAAATGGTGGAGATACTACGCAAGTATTTAATGCTACATATCAAGAAGGAGATACATTACTATTAGAAGATGCAACTAGAAGTGGATATGAATTTACTGGATGGCAATTAGTAAGAGGAGATAGTACTTTAAATAATAATACGCTAGTATTTGGTAGTACTGATACAGAAATATATGCTACATGGAAAAGTTATCCGACTCTTACAGTAGATACAGATGGTGGTACTTTAGCAGTTACTCCAGGTTCATCATATCCAACTGGATATCAATTAGATTTAGGTGCGCCTACAAAAACAGGTTACTCATTTGTTGGATGGCAAGTTATTAGTGGAAATAGTATTGTAAGTGGTACAAATATTACTATTGGTACAGAAAATACTACAATAAAAGCTATTTGGTCAATAGCTAAATATACAATAGTGTTATCAAGCCCAGATGCGACAACTCCAGGTAGTAGTAGTGTACAAGCTACATATAATGGAAGTGTTGGCTCAATAACGGCTCCTGTAAGAGCATATACAGTAGACTATGCAGTTGGAAGTAGTGGTGCTTCACTAAGTAAAACAAGTGATACAGCAACATATACACTTAATGGATGGTATACACAACCTACAGGTGGAACAAAAGTATTAAATGCCAATGGAACATTAGTAACTAATGTTTCTGGATACTCAAGCAATGGTAAATGGATATATCCTAATGGAACAACATTATATGCACAATGGACAAGTGCAAGTGTAACAACAGCAAAGATTACTAGGTCTGGATATACTTGTAATTATACAAATGGTGTAGGTAGTAATGTCACATATACACCTACAAGTTCAATTACATTAACAGCAACATGTAGTTCAAATACAACATGTTCTGCAGGTTATTCTCTTGTTGGAGATAGTTGTGTAGATAATATTGCACCAGTTGTATCAGTAACAAAAGGTTATAATGGTATAATGAATGTTAGCATTGTAGAAGAAGGTAGTGGTGTAGATACGTATGCTGTTACAATAGCGCCAACTCTTGATTATGCAATAACACCAAATAAAATGTCAATTGCTAATAATACATTTGTAGCTAATTCTAGTGGGGGTGGAACATGGTATGTAAGAGTAAGCGATAAGGCAGGAAATGTTGGAACTAGTCCGGCAGTTATATGGACGTTAACAGATAATAATAATGATTGGGTAACATTAGAACAATCTGAATATGATACATCTAATGCAATGATTACACCAACATGGACTGGATCATCTTGGACTTTCCCACTTGCTAGACGTACAACCGCAAATATTGTGGCTAAATTAAATAATGTCTCAAGTATTTGCTATTATAGAATATGTGGAACAATTGAAGGCTCACCACTTATGAGTGGAGGTAACTTAGGATCAATGAATATAGGTATTGCAAATAGTCAATGCCAAAATCTTGATGATTGTCCAAGTATAAATAATAATTTAGACGTATTAACTTCAGGCACATATGTTTGCTCAGGTTCAGTTATATCTAATGAAGATATAGATTTGCAATCAGATTCATCTATATTTGTTAGTGCTGCCCTTTCTGGAAGTGGCGGAACAGGTTATGTATACGCTCAAAAGCGTTGTATGAACTTAACTTAATATGTAATTAAAGACTATTATAAATAGTCTTTTTTGTTGTTTATAGTAAGATTTTATAGTACAATTTTATTATTAGGAGGTATTTATGTTAGTAAGAGTTTTGGTAGAAGTTAAAGCATTAAAAGAAAAAACTTTCATATATAGTGTTCCTAAAAATTTACAAGATAGATTAGAGATAGGTGTTAGAGTACAAGTACCATTTGGAAAAAGAAATATATATGGATTGGTTATAGATTATGCATATGATAGTGAGTATGAAACAAGAGATATATTAGATATATTAGATGATAGTCCTATATTTAGTAAAGAATTAATAGAACTTGGTAAGAAAATGAGTGAAATGTATTTGTGTTCATTAATTTCATCATATGAATCTATGCTTCCAAGTGCATTAAAGTTTAATAACAATAATATAAAAATTAAATATGAAACATTTTATAAATTAGAAAAAAGTATTGAAAATCCTACTAAAGGGGAAAAAAATATATTAGATTTGTTTATATCATCAAAAGAAGTGAATTCTAAATTGATTAAAAATAGAACAATTTTAAAACGACTTGTTGATAATGGAGTTTTAAAAAAAGAATTACATGAGAATTATAGATTGGACTATAATTTTATAAAGCAAGATATGAAAGTATTAACTAAAGCGCAAAATACTGCTTATAATGAGATACTTAATACTGATAAGATAATTACTTTATTAAGAGGTGTAACTGGTAGTGGTAAAACAGAAATATATGTTCATTTAGTAAATG
>JAEEGL011900936.1_pt1 | contig 13845 bp, 7 predicted proteins | sample 9134231 | NCBI WGS metagenome assembly JAEEGL01 (sample SAMN16246548, study PRJNA631951) | gut metagenome | biome: gut microbiome; feature: rumen; material: fiber-attached | host: Bos | place: Iran: Karaj | collected 2018-10
AGGATGCCTTACAGGCATTCAGAGACAAGGCTATGAATCCTCATGGCAATCCTATTACCAGAGGCGGCGCTGAAAACGATGACATCACATTCCAGGGCCGTGAAGCACAGAACCTGCATTATGCAGCTGTTGCTGACGTAGTCAATGATTACATGAAAGAAATCTCCGCTCATACAGGCAGAGAATACAAGCCATTCGTATACTACGGCGCTCCGGATGCTGACAGAGTTATCGTAGCTATGGGTTCCGTAAACGAGACCATCGAGGAAGTTATCGATGCTCTGAACGCCAAGGGCGAAAAAGTCGGTGTTGTTAAAGTACACCTCTACCGTCCGTTCTCAGCCAAGTACTTCCTGAATGTTCTGCCAAAGAGCGTTAAGAAAATCGCAGTTCTCGACAGAACAAAGGAAATGGGCACACGTGAACCTTTATACCTCGATGTCCTGAATGTCTTAAAGGACAGCGGTATCAAGTTAATCGGCGGCCGTTATGGTATCTCCAGCAAGAACACTCAGCCTAACCAGATCAAGGCTGTTTACGATGAACTGGCCAAGAAGGATCCAAGAGAAGAATTCACTCTCGGCATCGTAGACGATGTTACACATCTGTCACTGGATGTTGATCCAAACTTCACAGTACCAAGTGATTACACTTCATGTCTGTTCTGGGGCTTAGGCTCAGACGGTACCGTAGGTGCCAACAAGAACAGCGTTAAGATCATTGGTGATAACACCAACTTATATGCTCAGGCATACTTCCAGTATGACTCACGTAAGGCCGGCGGCGTTACCAGAAGCCACCTTCGTTTCGGCCCTACACCGATCCGTTCAACATACTATGTAACCAACATCGACTTCGTATCCTGCTCACTTGATTCATATGCGCTGAAATATGACATGATCGCTGAACTGAAGGATGGCGGTACATTCCTGCTGAACACAACTCTCGATGCAGAAGAAGTAGTTGATTACATTCCTAACAGAATGAAATATCAGCTGGCTAAGAAGCATGCTAAATTCTATATCATCAACGCTACAAAGATCTGTGCTGAGATCGGTATGGGAAGAAGAACAAATACAACATTACAGTCAGCATTCTTCGCTCTGAACGAACAGATCATGCCTTATGATCAGGCTCTTGATCTGATGAAGCAGGCTGCCAAGAAGTCATATGGCAGAAAGGGCGACGATATCGTTGAAATGAACTACAAGGCAATCGATGCCGGTAAGGCTGGCCTGGTTCAGGTAGAAGTAAAGCCTGAATGGGCAGAACTCGATCCATTCTTCGAAATTCCGAAGACAGGTGATGCCTACATGGACGAATTCGTCAATAAGATCGGCAACCTGCAGGGTTATGACATGCCTGTATCAGCATTCACAAAGCACGGTGTTCTCGACGGTTCAATGAGAAACAACGCTTCATACAACGAGCACAGAAACATCGCTGCATTCGTACCGAAGTGGCATCCAGAGAACTGTATCCAGTGCGGATTCTGTTCATTCGTATGTCCACATGCAACAATCAGAACATTCTTACTGAACGATGAAGAAATTGCTAATGCTCCACAGGAATTCGAAACCATCAAGGCCATGGGCAAGGGCGTTGAAGAACTCAAGTTCAGAATCCAGGTATCACCAGACAACTGCGTAGGCTGCGGACTGTGTGTTAAGGAATGCCCAGGCAAGGCTGGCAACAAGGCTCTGGAAATGGTCGACGTCAAGGAAGAACTGCCTCAGGCTCCTCTGGCAGACTACCTGTACAAGGAAACAGAATACAAGAGCCAGTACTTCCCAACAAATACACCGAAGGGCTCACAGTTCTTAAGACCTTACTTCGAAGTTTCAGGATCATGCCCTGGCTGCGGCGAAGCTCCATATTACAGACTCGTATCACAGCTGTTCGGACCTGACATGCTGGTAGCCAACGCTACAGGCTGTTCATCAATCTACTGCGGCTCAACACCTTCAACTCCATTCGTTAAGGATGCAGATGGCAACGGTGTCGCATGGGCTAACTCCCTGTTCGAAGACAACGCTGAATACGGCTACGGCATGGCTCTGGCCAGAAGCTACAAGAAGGCTTCAATGCTGAAGATCATGGAAGATGAACTCGAGAACGTTGAACCTGAATTAAAGGCTCTGTTCGAAGAATATCTGAAGATCAGCGGCAACCGTCCGGAAGAGAAGCGCCTGCAGCCACAGCTGGTTAAGGCACTTGAAGCCAGCAAGAACGAAAACGTCAAGCCATTACTGAAGGATGCCAGAGATCTGGTCAGCGCTTCTGTATGGATCGTCGGCGGTGACGGCTGGTCATACGATATCGGTTACGGCGGACTTGACCATGTAATGGCCAATAACCTGAACGTTAACGTATTAGTACTTGACACAGAAGTTTACTCCAACACCGGCGGACAGTCTTCCAAGTCATCACAGGCTGCTTCAATCGCTCAGTTCGCAGCTGGCGGTAAGGCAGTAGCTAAGAAGGACTTAGGACAGATCGTCATGACATACGGTCATGTATATGTAGCAAGCATCTGTATGGGTGCTAACAGAGTACAGGCTATCAAGGCTCTGGAAGAAGCTGAAAGCTACAACGGACCATCTCTGATCATTGCTTACTGCCCATGCGAACTGCACGGCATTAAGGGCGGTCTGTCAAAGCAGCAGCAGGTTCAGAAGGAAGCTGTTGAATGCGGTTATGTTGCACTGTACCGTTATGACCCGAGAAAAGAAAAGCCTCTGACAGTCGACTTCACAAAGCCTGACTTCGAGAAGTTCAGAGCATTCCTGATGGATGAAGCCAGATATAACAACCTCGTCAAGGTTAACCCAACCAAGGCTGAAGAGTTATATGAAAAGGCTAAGACTGATGCTGCAAGACGTTTCAACAATCTGATGAAGAAGTTGGACGACTAGTAGCCATATATATTAGAAATAACTTAAAGGCACCTGTTGGTGCCTTTTTTATTTTATATCTATCATATATATTCTTTTTAACATACGCTAGCAATAAGTGCTTAAATTTCAGCACTGTATTACAATTATGAAAATATTTTCAGAAAATGTATGCGTTTTCAGTTCTAAAAAGTGAAAAAAAAGCAGAAAATCGTCAGTCAATTGTTTGCCTTTTTTTTATTATATGGTAAAATGACTGAGTATTAGTATTTTTTTACAATACTTCATGAAGGGAGAAAAAGTATGAAAAAGAGTATTATCGTAGTATTAGTTCTGTTACTCGTTTGCTCTTTGGCTGGTTGCAAGGATAAGCACGACAAGTCATATATCGATGACAAGACAACTTATACCTGGCGTTTCGCTGTTAACTCCATGCCTACAGCTTGGAATAACCACACATATCAGTCAAATGACGCTACACAAGTAATGGACTATACAGAAGATTCACTGTACGTATTCGACTACAACGCAACCAAGGATGGTTATCAGATCGTTCCAGGCATGGCAGTAGATATGCCTAAAGACGTAACAAAGGATTACGTTGGCAAGTTCGGAATTACAGAAGAATCAGAACATCAGGTCTACGAGATCCAGTTAAAAGACTGGTTAAAGTATGACAATGGTGAGCCTATCACAGCTAAAGAATTCATCGAATCCGCTAAGAGATTAATGAATCCTGCAGCAGCTAACTACAGAGCTGACAACTTCTATGCCGGCAACCTCAAGATTTTCGGCGCAGAAAACTATGTCAAGCAGGGTCAGTATGTTTTAGGTGAATTCGTTTCTGCAGACTTTGGTGATGACGAATATGTCGATCCAGCAGAATTCACAAAGACAGCTGAAGGAACATATCAGGTAAACGGCGCTGATGTTATCTTAGACATCAACAACGGCGGTAACTGGGGTTCTGAACTCTCATTATATGCAGCATACGGTTACTTAGAAGGATGCACAGCATATGATGTTCTGGCAGCAGCAGCTGATGAAAACGGCCAGGTCAAATTAACAGAAGAGACCTTAAAGGCCGTTCAGGATGTACTCGCTTGGTTACATGGTCATGAAAATGTCGAAGAATACGCCAAGGAAGGCGGCGACTACGCATACCAGGAATTCGAAGAAATGGCATTCTTAGGTCAGGCTTGGCCGGAATACAAGTGGGAAGATGTTGGCTACTTCGCAAAGGATGACCACACATTAGTTCTCGTTTTAACAAAGCCATTATCAGGATTCTATCTGAATTATGCATTATGCTCAAATATGAACCTTGTTCACATTCCTACATATGATGCATGCACAAAGACAGAAAATGGCGTTTATACCAACAACTACGGCACAAGCGTTGACACATATGTTGGTTATGGCCCATACAAGCTGGACAGCTATTTAGCAGACAGCAATATGTCATTCTCAAGAAATACAAATTGGCATGGTTACTATGAAAAGGAACATGAAGGTCAGTATCAGACAACTAACATCACATATCAGCAGGTTTCAGAAGCTAAGACACGTCTCGAGATGTTCTTAAAGGGCGAACTCGAAGGCTATGGCTTACAGAAGGAAGATATGGATGACTACCAGGGTTCAAAGTTCACCTACTTCACAGAAGGCGACTCAACATGGTTCATCGCTCTTAACCCGAACGAAAGCGCTCTGAAGGCAGCTGAAGAAGCAGCTTCACCTGTAACAGCTGGCAATAAGGTTGTTAAGCAAATCATCTGCATCAAGGAATTCCGTCAGGCATTATCATTCTCAGTTGACCGTGCTGCTTACCAGCTGGCTCTGGACCCGACAGGTGCTCCAGCTAAGGCTCTGTATGGCAACATGATCATTTCAGACCCTGACAATGGTACAGCTTACAGAACAACCGAAGAAGCCAAGAAGGTCATCGTTGACTTCTGGGGCTTAGCTGATGCTTATGGCGAAGGCAAGGAATACAAGGATATCGATGCTGCTATCGAATCAATCACAGGTTATGACTTAGCCGGTGCTAAGGAATTGTTCAATGCAGCATATGACAAGGCTGTTGCAGCTGGTTACATCCCAGCAGATTCAGATGCTTGGGAAATCCAGATCATCATTGGCCAGCCAGGTTCAGGCTCAAGCGCTTATTACAACAACGGATATCAGTTACTGAAGCAGGTTTGGACAGAAGCTGTTCAGGGCACTAAGTTAGAAGGTCACCTGCAGTTCACTCAGTCACAGCCTTTAGGCTCAACAAGCTTCTCAAGCTACCTGAAGAACAACTCAATCGACCTGTTATTCGGTGTAGGCTGGACAGGTTCAGCTCTTGACCCATACGGACTAATCGAAGCTTATGTTGCTCCTAACTATCAGTACGACCCAGCTATAGACTACAGCGCAATTAATGTTGAAGTTGAAATCGATGGCGCCAAGTATACAGCTTCAGCTTATGACTGGTACTTAGCATTATCAGGTGAAACAATCAGCATCAAGGCTGCTGATGGTTCATCAAAGGATTTCACAGCCGGTACAACCGTTGAAAATGCTATCAGACTGAAAGTCTTAGCAGCTATCGAAGGTGTCGTATTACAGCAGTACACAATGATCCCTGTAGGCTTAGATGCTACTGCAGCATTAAAGTGCAAGAGATTAAAATGGTATACTGAAGAATTCGTATATGGCATGGGCCGTGGCGGTATCCAGTATAGCACATTTGAAATGGACGATGCTCAGTGGGCTGACTATGTCAAGCAGCAGGGCGGAACATTAGATTACAAGTAAAATCTAGTAATCCAATCACTTGTTAGCATGAAGGATGGGATTTTGGACGGATGATCTGAATCCCATCCTTTTATACCTTTAAGCATAAAAATATAAGTATATACAATATTACCGGTATGGGTTTTAATGAGTATACTGCTTTTTATGCACAAAAATGTTATAATTAAAAGACGATGTATACTAACCAAATGGGGAGGTAAATAATATGTATTTGTTAAAATATATATTGAAACGTATTGCGCTGATGCTGATGACGTTCTTCATCATCACTACAATGTGTTTCGTGTTAGTAAAATTACTACCATCGTTACCAGCCGAACAGTTTGGCAAGGACATGGCTATTATCATGCAGAGAAGGGAAATGCTGGGTTATAATCTTCCGATTATGCAGCAGTATGCCCGTTTCTGGAAATATGCCTTCCAGGGGAACTTCGGAGTCAGTGAAGTATTATATATCGGTCAGGATGTCTGGAAAGTATTTATCCAGAAGCTTCCTTACACCGTTGCACTGAACCTGTACTCCATCTTATTCTCAATTCCTCTGGGCATTGGCTTAGGTATCTTTGCAGCTTTAAAGAAGAATACCTGGATCGACCATGTCATTTCCACTGGGGTAATGATCGTAGCGTCTGTACCGTCGTTTATTTACGCGTTCCTGGTACAGTACATTCTATACTTTAAATTAGGATGGGCATCAGCCACCATGGATACTTCCATGGGTGCCTTCAGTTGGATTGGCTTCAAATCCATGATTCCGGCCATTCTTTCAATGTCATTCACGACTATTGCCGGATTCGCACGTTACACCAGAGCTGAATTAACAGAAGTTCTTACCAGTGAATTCATGCTGCTGGCCCGTACAAAGGGTCTTACCAGAGCACAGGCTACAGTCAGACATGCCATGAGAAATGCCATGGTTCCGATTTTCCCGATGATCCTTGGCGAATTCATCTCCATCATGTCAGGTTCACTTATCATTGAACAGATGTTCTCAATACCAGGTGTTGGTAAACTGTATGTAAGTTCTATTCAGGCTTCACCGCCGGACTATAACTTCTTTATGCTGGACTCAGCATTCTATACCCTTATCGGTCTGTCTGCCGGTATCGTAGTTGATATTTCATACAGCATTATTGACCCTAGAATCAGAATGGGGGCTAAGTAATATGGCAGAAAAGAAATATATGAATATTCCTGAAGAGAAATTCAGATTAGCCAACAGAACAGACAGACACGACCAGAAGTTTGAAACCAAGGCTGTTGGTTACTTTGGCGATGCCTGGAACAGATTCAAGAAGAACAAATCATCAGTTGTGGCTGCATGTGTTATTGCCGTACTGGTTGTATTCTCAATCGTCGGCCCATACTGCTGCAATAGGAACTATCAGAAGGCATACGCAGATGACAATATCATCATGCGTTACCAGTATCTGCTGCCTAAGGTCAAGTTCCTTGAAGGAACAGGTATCTGGGACGGAACATCAGTTGTCGATGTATCTGAGAACAGATATTACAGACTGCTTGCCCAGCAACAGGAGACAGGCAATAATATCATTGTCGATGTAATCGAAAAATATACTACCAACGATATCTTCGATGGCTTAAAGACATTCTACAAGATAAGACTGAACAGCTACGGCAGCCTTAACGCTTTTGACCTGACACTTACAACTGCGCAGTATCAGGCACTGCAGCAGTGGCAGGACGAGCACAACATGCAGATAATCATGCCCCGTACCACCGTTGACATCATCGGTGGTGATAAGAACGTATGGTTCGTTTGTGACCGTAAGGGCAACCCGGAATTCGATTCCGCAGGAAACTTCATTCCTTCTTATCTGCAGGAAGGCGTTGATGCCTATACCTCAAAGATGAGACTTGCTTCTGACCCATATCTCAAGGGCGATACGGAAAACGCCTACAGATATGCTCAGAGAACAGGTACAGCTGAAACAGGCTATAACTATGTAGTAAGAGTTAATGCCTTCAATTATTTCCAGTATCGTTACGGATTTGAACCTTCATTCATATTCGGAACAGACGCTCATGGCTACGACATCTTCTCAAGACTTGCCGCAGGCGCCAGATTCTCATTCCTGCTGGCTATCCTGGTTAGCGTTGTAAACCTCTCCATCGGCGCTATCTACGGAGCCATCGAGGGATACTATGGCGGTGCTATTGACATGATCATGGAACGTATTTCCGATATTCTTTCCGGAATTCCGTTCATGGTTGTAACCGTATTATTCAACCTGCATCTGGCAGGTAAGGTAGGAACCATTCCAGCGCTGATCTATGCGTTCATCCTGACAGGATGGATAGGCATGGCATCGCGAGTGAGAATGCAGTTCTACAGATTTAAGAATCAGGAATATGTACTCGCCGCCCGGACACTTGGTGCCAGCGACTGGAGTATCATGTTCAAGCATATTTTCCCGAACTCCTTAGGAACGATCATTACCGGTTCCGTTCTGGTTATCCCTGGTGTCATCTTCTCAGAAACATCTCTGACTTACCTGGGTATCATTAACCTTGACTCACCGACAATGTCTTCCGTAGGTTCCATGCTGTCAAATGGTCAGTCAACCATGACGACTTATCCGCACATCATGTTGTTCCCGGCATTGTTTATCGCACTGCTGGAAATCAGTTTCAACCTGTTTGGTAACGGCTTACGTGATGCGTTCAACCCATCACTCAGAGGAACGGAGGACTAAAACATGGAAAAGAAACTTGAAGTTAGAAACCTGAAAATCTGTTTCCGTACTCAGGGCGGTATCCTGCAGGCGGTAAGAAACATTTCATTTGATCTTTACAAAGGTGAAACACTTGCCATCGTTGGTGAATCCGGTTCCGGTAAGTCCGTAACCAACAGAACCATCATGGGCATTCTGGCCGGTAACGGTTACGTTGAATCAGGCGAAATCATTTATGACGGCCGTGACCTGGTACAGATCTCAGAGGATGAATTCCACAAAATCCGTGGTGACATGATTGCCATGATCTTCCAGGACCCGATGTCATCCCTGAACCCGATCATGAGAATTGGCAAACAGCTTACTGAAGCCATGCTGCTGAAAAACAGCGCTCAGAGAAGAAAAGCCAAGAACCAGTTCAACACTCAGTTAAAACTCTTGAACAAGAACCTTGATGAAATCGCAGAAGGCGATGGAGCCAAGATTGCTGAAAACAAGGCTAAATGCGAAACTTTTGATAAGTTCTGTATCAATTCCACAAAGCTTGAAGGTGCGTTCAACACCATCCATAACAACGCTGAAGAATTAAAGGTTGACGTTGATGACTTCATCTTCCTGGTGGAAAAGAAGCAGAAAGTCGATGCAAAGGGAAGCCTTAAGGATTTTGCCAAGAGAGCCCTGAAGACCTTAGACCCGAGAGTAGTTGTTGATAACGAACAGATACGTTCCCTGATTGAAAAGATCAGCGGTGATGCATCTGCAGTACACAAGAATGAAGTTTCCGATGATGTTCTCGGACATCTGAGAGAACTCTCCTCCATACTTGATGAAGCCATCAATAAGGAAAAGCCAAACTTCTTCTGCTTAGGCTACTATAAGATGAAGAATCCTGAGTCCAATGTTGATAACATGCCTCTGGATGAACTGAATACAATGGTCAAGGAGTATATTGACAAGGACTTCATGGACGGATTCATTGCTGACGGTTCAAAGGCCATCCAGCATTCTCACGATATTGCTGAAGCCAAGAAACAGGCAAACATTGCCATGCTTAAGGAAGCTAAGGAATACTTTGCAGTAGATGATCTTGATGGCAAGGAAAAGGAAACAAAGGCTTTAGCCAAGAAGCTTGGTGATGCCGTAACAGGCGCCATTGATACAATGGAAGTCGTAAAGGACGCTACTGAGTATACATTCCATTCAAGCATTGATAAGATGGTTGATAAGTATTTCAACGGTATCCGCCATAACGAAAGCGAGACCAAGCGTTTCAATAAGCAGACAGCCAAGTATGAAAGGCTCGTTGCCCGCGGAAAGACTCCGGAATGGAAAGTTGTTCAGCCGGTTTACTTTGACAAGGAAACAGGCCTTAACAACATCCGTGTTCTCGTTGATCACATGATTGAGCACTATGAAACGGAAAAACCGTTTGATTCCAATTCCAAGATGGTCTCCCTGATCGATTATTTCAAGGAACAGGCCAGTAACCTTGTTAACAAGGTAACCAAGAAGACTGCCAAGGCAAAAGCCCTTAAGCTTCTTGAAGAAGTAGGTATTCCAGAACCGACAATCAGATACAACCAGTATCCGTTTGAACTGTCCGGTGGTATGAGACAGAGAATAGTTATCGCTATCGCTCTGGCTGCCAACCCGGATATCCTGATCTGTGACGAACCTACAACAGCTCTGGACGTTACAATTCAGGGTCAGATCCTTGAACTGATCAACCGCATTAAGAAGGAAAGAAACCTTTCCGTAATATTCATTACTCATAACCTTGGCGTTGTTGCCAACATGGCTGACAGAATCGCTGTCATGTATGCCGGCAAGATCGTTGAGACAGGTACAGCTGAAGAAGTCTTCTATGATCCAAGACATCCATATACATGGGCACTGTTAAGTTCAATGCCTGACCTGGATACCAAGGATAAGCTGGAAGCCATTCCTGGCACACCTCCTAACATGATCTTCCCTCCGAAGGGTGATGCTTTCGCAGACCGTAACAAATACGCTCTGGAAATCGACTTTGAGGAAGAACCTCCGATGTTTGACATTACGGAGACTCATAAGGCTGCCACATGGCTGCTGCATCCGAATGCTCCGAAGATTGAAAAACCGAAGATTATTACGGACCGTATTAACAGAATGAGAGAAAGGGAGGCCAAGAAGAATGGATAATAACAGAGAAGTACTGTTGTCTGTAAGGCACCTTGAACAGTTCTTTAAGATGGGTCGTCATACCCTGAAGGCAGTTAATGACGTTTCGTTTGACATCTACAAGGGCGAAGTATTCGGCCTTGTAGGTGAGTCAGGCTGTGGTAAGACCACTACCGGCAGAAGCATCATCAGACTTTATGACATTACCGGCGGTTCCGTATACTTCAAGGGCCAAAGAATTGCTGCAGGTGTCAGAAGATACGATGAAGCAATCGATAAGGAAAAGAAAGCTCTGAAGGCAGATCTGGAAACCCTGAAAGATCCGCAGGCAATCGAAGCAAGGAGAAAGGAATCCGAGGAGAAGATAGCCGAGCTTAAGAAAGAGAAAAAGCAGGCCAAGTTCGATCATAAGAACTGCAACAAGGAATATGCCAAGCGCAGAGCACAGGAAGTTGCTGAAGAATATGACAAGAAGATCGAAGCAGCTACAGGTGCTGAAAAAGCAGCTCTCCAGAAAGAAAAGGATGAAAAGGTAGCTCTTGCCAAGAAAGAAAAGCTTACCAATAAGATCCAGATGATCTTCCAGGACCCTATTGCTTCACTTGACCCACGTATGACCGTTAAGGAAACCATTGCGGAAGGTTTAAAGATCAGAGGCATCAAGGACAAGGAATTCATTAATCAGGAAGTATATAAGGTTCTTGATAAGGTTGGCCTTGTTGAAGAACATGCCACAAGATATCCTCACGAATTCTCAGGTGGCCAGAGACAGAGAATCGGCATCGCCAGAGCAATCGTACTGAATCCTGAACTGATCATCGCAGATGAACCTATTTCAGCTCTGGACGTTTCCATTCAGGCTCAGGTAATCAACCTGCTGAATGACTTAAGAAACGATTTGGGCCTGACAATCATGTTCATCGCTCATGACCTGTCAGTAGTAAAATACTTCTCAGACCGTATTGGCGTTATGTACTACGGTAACCTCGTTGAGCTGGCAACTTCTGATGAACTGTTCGCTCACCCGATTCACCCGTATACCAGAAGCCTGTTAAGTGCTATTCCTCTGCCTGACCCAAGAACAGAAAAGGGCAGAATCAGAATCACTTACAACCCTCTGGAAGCTCATGACTACTCCAAGCAGCAGCCTACATTCAGAGAGATCATTCCTGGTCACTTTGTCCTCTGCAATGACGAAGAAGAAGAGAAATACCGCAAGGAATTCAATCTATGAGTGAAAAACTGAGTGTTTTTCTGAAGAAGTACCTTATTCTTATAGTGTTCTGCTGTGTCTTCGCAGGAGTCTATATGGCTTCAAAGTGGGGAACTGCAGCTGATCTGAAAGATAAGTACAAGGTAATCTCAGATGGCCTGGCAGTACCGGGAATACTAATTCTGTGTTACGGACTGCTTGCCTGGATATATGCGCAGGGAGTCATGGATGGCTTTCTGTACATGGTTGATAGGGCTAAGGCTGCCATTATACCTGGTGCCAAGATCAAGGTTCCGGAGTATGCTGAGTTTATCGAAAAGAAAAACGAGACAAGGCAAAAGGATTTTGTCCAGTTCCTTATCGTAGGTGGTGCGTTTGTGGCACTGTCGCTCGTCTTTGTACTGCTGTACAACGGCGCAGCAAAATAAAAAGATATAAAGCCTCACATTATTGAGGCTTTTATTATGAAAAAGAAAAAACGGAGTGAATCCGTTTTCTTTTTGTCTGGCGGAGAATATGGGGTTCGAACCCATGCGAGCTTGCACTCCTATCGGTTTTCGAAACCGACCCCTTCAACCGCTTGGGTAATTCTCCAATTACGTATATATTATATATTACCATTTGACAAATAAAAGCATAAAGATATCCGAGAAGTGGTTGTTTTCAGTAACAATGCTTTATTATATCTGTCAGATATTTTATAAAGGCAGGGGTAACCTAGAGTTACTGTTAATTTTATAAAATTATGCTATTATTGGATTATGTTAGACAGTCTTAAAACGGGAGAATTCATCAGAGAAGCACGTAAGAAAAAGGGCCTATCCCAGAATGATCTGGCTGAAAAGCTGAACATCACCAGGGTAGCTGTTTCAAAGTGGGAAAACGGCCATAACCTCCCTGACATAGTCATCATGAAGGAGCTGGCAGAGATCCTGGATGTTGACATCAATGAGATCATGGAAGGTGAAAACATTGAACATGAAGAGACTGTACCGGTAATCATAAAGAAGAAAAGCTACGGCTATATTATAGCTATAGCTGTAATAGTAATAGCGATACTGTTTGGTAACATGAAATACAGTATATCCTGGAGTAGGGAAGACATGCAGTTCCAGATGGAGAAGGTCTACAGTTACGGAGACAAGACCGTAACAGGCATACTGTATTATCTGATCTATGATCAGGAAAAGATCAGATTTACCAATGTAGAAGTCAAAGAATTTAAACTGACAGATGACAAAGGTACACCTGTTAGTGTTCTGGTCATAAAATTGTCACGCAGCGGTTGGGATATCCTGTCCGGGCGGCATAGAATAACCGGTCAGGAGATCCTTACCTACTTGCGGTGCGGTGAAGATCTGGGCGAGGGGTACAAAGTTCTGTGTTATTACACCGGCAACCTCAACTCTCTCAATAACATAACCGAATTGAACGTTTTTCTGGGAAAAGTAGTCTCCAGTGGAGGATCATATTATGCATTTACCGAATAAATACACAAATGTAACTTCCGCTCACTTATTAAACACCCCGATATCCTGCATAATGAAGGCGAAGAAAGGAGGAAACAGGATGATTAAGAAAATGGCAATAACCGTCACATTGATTCTTGTATGCATTCTTGTTTTCGGCTGCTCCGCCAACAATAAAGCTAATGACTCCAAAAACATTGATTTCGAATCGGAAAAAATATCATTCAATAACGAGTTCGAAGTAAAAGAGGGCGAGGAAAATCCCAGTGACGATGAACCAGGGAAAATAGTGCCAAACACAGAAGCATATATTGTTGTTTTACATCCCAGAACAAGTATAACCTCATATGCTATGGATGGGACATTAATTGAATTAGAATATACGGCTCTACCAACTGGATATACCATGTCTGATGTCTCGTTTGCTGTTCCAGATGACTACTCCACATTGAGTATTGCTGTATATGAACTTGGTGATGGAAACTGGACAAAGGTTACTGACCGCAACTTCGGCATGGGAAACCGCGAAAGTGTTCGGCTGATCAACGCTCCAAGCTTAACAACTCCATATTATGATCTTTACGTAGACCAGACAATCAGTGTTCCGCTGACAT
>JAEEGL013828092.1_pt1 | contig 13845 bp, 8 predicted proteins | sample 9134231 | NCBI WGS metagenome assembly JAEEGL01 (sample SAMN16246548, study PRJNA631951) | gut metagenome | biome: gut microbiome; feature: rumen; material: fiber-attached | host: Bos | place: Iran: Karaj | collected 2018-10
GGGCATGGTGGCCATCTTCACTTACCAGATGGAACTCGCCAAGAAGAACTTCGAGGATAAGAACTGCCAGCTAGTCACTTTGTCGAACTACGAGACCTTGATTCACAAGGCCGTGGAAGAGAAATATGTCACCGAAGAGGACGTGCAATCTTTGAAAGAATGGCGCAAGGACCAGCAGGCCTGGAGCGACAAATGGAATTAAGGGAAACAAATCTTACACAAATCTTGATAAGACAAAAAAGCCGACATTGCTGCCGGCTTTCTTTTGTTTTGCATTGGTGAATGATTACTGTGTTACAGAAACCTTCTTCACGACTATGCCGTTTGCGGTTTCTATCCTAATAAGGTATAGCCCAGCGCCATGTTTGCCTAAATCGTATTCAAAGGTATCGCCACTGGCGTTGCTTTCATAAATGGTTTGGCCAAGTGTGTTGTTGATGGCGATATGCTTTAAGTTTTCTGCCTCGATGATTATGTTGCCTTTGGTGGGGTTGGGATGGATGGTGATGACGTTTTCGTTGTTTTCAGAAACGCTAGTGCAGTCTTCTAAAATAGTAGAAAAGTAATCATGCCACTCTGAAGCTTCATATGTTGGAGTGCAATGGCATGGAACAGTGAGTGTTGAGCAAGGGACATTATAAAAGACATCTTGGGAAAGTGTAGGCGGGGTTTCTGATAGGACGGTGATTGAATTCAAACCACTACATCCATAGAAAGCTTTTTCACTTATAGTGGTCACGTATTTGGGGAGGATTATAGAAGTCATGTTGTTGCAGTCCCAAAAAGCTTTTTCCCCAATTGTAGTTATGGAGTTCGGGAGATTTACGGAGTTTAAGCCGTAGCAACCACAGAAAGCTGCATTGCCTATTGTGTTCACCGTATTTGGAACTATAGAATTCATACAACCTGAAACTAATTCGTTTGTATTGGTCTTGATAATGGCGTTGCAGTTGTTTCTCGAGTCATAAACTGTGTTTTCCGATGCCACCACGATTTGCTCTAATTCCAAACAATAGTTGAATGGATTCTCTCCTATGTTAATAACAGAGTTCGGGATGTTAATTGAGGTAAAGCTACAAGATGAAAAAGCATATTCGCCAATAAAAACTACAGAATTAGGGATAACCAATGCGCCCGTCAAGTTACTGCAATACATAAAAGCCCCCCAGCCAATCGTCGTTACGGAATTGGGAAGAACTAGATTTCCCGTGAGACCACTGCAAAAAGCGAAAACGTGGCGGTCTATTTCGGTCAATGAATTTGGGAGATTTAAAGAAGTAAATCCACGGCAACTCATAAAAGCTGCAATACCTATTGTAGTTACAGAATCAGGTATTGTTAGGCCGCCCGTAAGGCCGCTGCACCCAGTGAATGCTTCTTCTCCTATTGAAATCACAGAATTGCCGATGGTTAAGTTACCGGTGAAGCCACTACAACTATGGAATGCATAATTATCGATAGTAGTCACGGAATTCGGGATAGTTAAATTGCCCGTGAAACCACTACAACCATAGAAAGCCTCTTTGCCTATTGAGTTCACGGAGTTGCCTAAAATCAAACTACCCGTAAATCCGCTACATCCTGCGAAAGTATAGCCTTCAATTGAAGTTACTGAGTCGGAGATGGTCAAACTACCTGAGAAGCCAGTACATAATTCAAAAGCGGCAACACCTATCGTAGTCACAGAATTGGGGATGGTTAGACTGCCTGTGAAGCCACTGCAAGTATAGAAAGCCATAGGACCTATGGTGGTTACAGAATTAGGGATGATCAAGTTCCCACTGAATCCAGTACAAAATCTAAATGCTTGATAACTTATTTGAGATACAGAATTGGAGATGGTTAGGCTGCCTGTGAAGCCGCTGCAACCATAGAAAGAATCCTCGCCTATGCTAGTTACAAAGTTTGGAATAGTCAAGCTACCCGTCAAACCATTGCAATCAACGAAAGCATAATTCCCAATGGATGTTACGAGATAATTGGAGCCATTGTATTGAACGCTTTCTGGCAAGATGATATTGCCTGAAGGCTTTTGAAATCCTGTCCAACAATCATAATGGTTTGATTCTCCTGGACATGTCAATTCCACATAATGGTTGTTACCATCAATTATATTGTAGTATAGGGTTTGTCCAGTTTCACAAACTGCACTAAAATCATAAGCATACCCTTCCCCCGTTCTACCTACAATTAACAGTAGAACAAACAGAGTAATGCGCAACACTCTTTTCATTTGTAAAAATCTCATCATGATATTGTGTAATAATTGGATTATTTCCTTATGATTACTCGCTTTGTAGCTCCACCAATTGCGGTTTCAATGTGGATAAGATAGACTCCATCCTCGTGTTTGCCGAAATCGTATTCAAAGGTATCGCCGCTGGCGTTGCCTTCATAAATGGTTTGGCCGAGCTGATTGCAAATGGTGATGTGCTTGAGGTCTTCGGCCTCGATGTTGACCTTGCTTGTGGTAGGATTGGGATAGAGGGATATGATATTCTCACCATCTTCTTCTAAGCCAGTACAGTCTTCAATTATTGTTGTGAAGTAATTATGCCACTCTGATGCCTCATAAACTGGATTGCATCTGCAGGGTACGGTGAGAGTGGTGCATAAGATACCGGAAAATGCTTCATTCCCTATAATAGGAGGTTCCGTTGCCAAGCTAGTAATGTCTGTGAAGCCGCTGCAATCATAGAAAGCATAATCGCCTATCGTAGTCACAGTAGTTGGGATAGTCAGGCTACCAGTCAAACCACTGCAACCAGCGAAAGCATTAAACTCTATCGTAATCATGGAGTTGGGGATGGTTAGGATGCCCGTGAATCCACTGCAATTTATGAAAGCACTATGGCCTATAGTGGTCACTGAATTGGGAATGGTCAGACTACCAGTCAAACCGTTGCAATACTGGAAGGTGCAAGGACTTATTGTGGTAAGGGAATTAGAGATGGTCAAGCTACCTGTTAGACCGTCGCAGCCAGAGAAAGCCATCATCCCTAATGTGGTTACAGAATTTGGGATGGTCAAATTGCCCGTGAAGTTGTGACACAATGTGAAAGCATATTCACCTATCGAGGTTACGGAATTAGGGATGGTCAAGTTGCCTGAGCATCCACACTTACAGAACGCTGCATCACCTATCGTGGTCACGGAATTTGGGATGGTCAAAGCGCCCGTGAAGCCACTACAGAAGTGGAAAGCATCATTACTTATCGTGGTCACGGAATTGGGAATGGTCAGGCTCCCTGTTAAGTTGTGGCAACCATAGAAAGCATAGCTGCCTATTTCGGTTACAGAATAAGTAACGTTGATATATTGGACATTTTCTGGCAAGACAATATCACCACTAGGTTCGGTATAACCAGACCAACCGTTGTAATAATCGGTTCCTGGATATGTCAGTGCCACAAAATGGTTAGCGGCATCAATAATATTGTAGTACAAGGTTTGCCCCGTTTCGCAAACTGCACTGAAATCATACGATGCATACGTTTTTGTCATCCCAGCCACACTCAACAGCATGATGAGCAAGGTGGTACGCAACGCCCTTTTCATTTGTAAAGTTTTTTGCATAATATTCTGTTTTTTATTTGTTTAGCGCAAATAATGAAGGAACTTGGTTTGGAACAAAACCACCAAAAATCGTGCCTAAACTGCTACTAAAGTATGAACTTTATTTCTTTAATATCAAAACAATACGGCTCATTTGCCTCGTTCATCAACATCAGCCGCCCAAACGGGTCTATTCCCGTCAAAAATAACCGCAAGACTTTCCCGCCAACTTCATAATCCGCCCATGTGTGGTAGCAGAATAGCCTTTTCAGGTAATCTTGCTCAATAGAGGAAGGGTCAGTTTTCAATTGTTCCACCTTCGTAATAATACGCTCAGCAATTTGTTCCAAAAGTGGCTGCAAATCGAAATCCTTTCCCGAAATCATCTTAAGTGAAATCGGGTGTGTCGGCCAGTCTTGAAATTGCATTTGATTGACATTCAGTCCGATGCCAATTATAGAAACATCCATCATGCTGGTTTTAATGGTGCTGTTGATGAGGATACCAGCTAGTTTGCGATTCTCGTAAAAAATGTCGTTTGGCCATTTGATGCTGAGGGTTTCGGCGGGCAACAATTCATCCAGCACCTCAATGATGCCTAAGGGCACGGCTTGGGAGAGTAGAAACTGTCTTTCAGCGGGCAGAAAGCCCATGTCCACAGCTAAAGAGAAAGTGAGGTTCTTTCTAACCTCACTTTCCCAGCCGTTGTTTCCCATGCCTTTGCCTTCGGTCTGCTCATCGGCGCTGACCACCCAGTTGCGGATGTCGCACTCCGATTGTCTCCTTTGCAGGTAGGCGTTGGTGGAGTCGGTTTGTTCTAAACGAACGTAATTGAGCATTATTTCACCACGATTCTTTGGGTTTCGTTGCCGATTCTCACAGCGTAAATGCCCACACCATATGCCTTCATGTCGATTTGCAGCTTACCATTACAGAGGCCTTCGAAGACGCACTGACCCACTAAATTATATATGGTGACGGTTTGTTTCTCTTGACTGAAGATGTTGAGAAGACCACTGGTTGGATTGGGGTAGATGCTAATACTGTGGTTGAAGTTCTCTTCCACATCATCGGTTACCTCGTAATAGAACTCATTGCTTTCGCTGTTGCCAAATATTCTTCCTGTGAACAGATTGGTGTTTCCTGCTTTTAGACCGTAGATACCGCTGCCTGACAAACCGTTGCCTCCCGCATCAAATATGGTGAAGTCATAGCAGCCGTCTTCTGTGATGACGAGCGTCTCGTTGTAAGTGTGGTTAGGCGTGTCATAGGGACCGCCTTCAAGAACAATCTCTCCTGAACCGAGGTTGGTCACTTTCCAAGTGGTCTCCTCGGGGTTGGCATCGGTGCGGATAGTGAGTTTCAGCGTCTTCCCGGCAATGTCAGGGGAACCTTTGATGTCGAAAGTCGTAGTATTGTTGCTGAGGACATCATCATCGACACCATTGATGTTGTTGACTCTCACTTCAAGAGTGTTTTCTTCTTTGACGGGGAAAGAAATCTCACCTAAGTCGACGGTTTCAGAAGCGAAGGTAGCCATGCTGCCCGTCCAGTTAAAGGTTTTCAAAGATTCTCCGTTTACGAATACCTCCAGCTCTGCAGAGGTCAGAGTGCTGCTGCCAAAATTAGTCAGCAGAACCTGTGGCTCAGCAATGCCACTGCAATTCATCCCTTTGACGTTGGTGATACTACTCACTTCAATCTCATTGGCATAGTAAGGCTCCATGTTTTGGGAGGATTTGACAGCTTGGTGAACTGCCTTTGTGTCAGGATTTTGAAGCCAAGCGATGGCATCCAACTGATCATTGTTATACACGTTTTCCAGCTCCCAAGTAAGGTTATAGGCAAAATAGCTACCAGCCTCCATGTTGCCTAGGTTAATGCCCGAATTTGTGGGCAAGAGCTTTTTCATCACGCTGTAGAAGTCGCGTTCGCCATTGGAACCTGGGGCAGAGTTGTAGTGAATCTCACGTTCGATGACACCGACATAGAGCTTTGTGGTGCCAGGGACGGATTCGGATGCGCGCCCCATGACGTGGACAGTAATGGTGTTGGCGGCTTCATCCACTTCGTAGGTAAGGCGCATCTCAAAAGGAGAGGTATCAGTTAGCCATTGGTTGACGGTGTTTTGGTTGATGCCGTTGGGCATGTAATTGTAGCGTGTGCCATCAACCACGGTGTGTGGCACAGAGTTGATGTTGTATACACTACGGCGGGCATTGTTGTCTGTCGGGTTGTGCAAATACATCGGGTCGTTGGCTCCAGGCCAGTTCATGTGATACTTAATCGCAGCAATACGATCAGCATTGGCATTGATAAGGGCATCAAGAGCAGGATTTTGCGAGGCGCAGGGGCCACAACTGGCATTGGTGAAGCATTCAAAAAGCAAAATACGTTCGTTTTGTGCGCTGATTTTTAGCGAGAAAAGCATTAGCAAAGATGCAATCAATAATAGGTTTTTTTTCATGAGGATGTGATTTAATCATGTTTTTTCACCACAAAAGTAGATATTTTTCAAAAAATGGCAATGTTTTTGTTGCAAGATTGGGAAAAGTTTTGCATTTTTGCAAGTTGAAAAGTATAAGGAATAAAATTAAAAACATACACAATGGTTAAAAGATCTATTTTTACGCTAATGTTTCTTGCTGTAATGGGCTGGGTTTCAGCACAATCACTACAGTTCGAATATGATGGTCATGTCTATGCCAATGATGAAACTGTCTTTTGCTTCAATTATCTTGAAGACTTTGGCGAGTTTATTCAGGATATGCAAATCAGGAACCTTTCAGGCAATAATATGGATGTTGTCGTTGAAAGGGAAGAGATTTCTGTTTCTGAGGGCAGCTTGAACTATTTCTGCTGGGGTCTTTGCCTCTCTCCTACGGTTTCTGTCAGCCAACCTGTGGCAGTTGCTGCTGATGAAGTAACGGGCGAAGGTGCACTTGCATTCCATTATATGCCTATGGAGTCAACGACTTCCACATCAATCAGGTATTATGCCTATGATCCGAGAGTGGATGGCTCACGCATTTCCATTGTCGTCGTCTTCAACAGCGGTGAAAATGTCAGCGAAAAGGCTTTTGCAGACATGGGTCGCGCCTATCCTAATCCAGCTTCGTCAGATGTGCATTTCAATTACGAGGTTTCGGCAGGCAGTCAAGTCTCAGTCTCTGTGTACAACCTGTTGGGTCAGGAAGTTAAGAAGCAGAAGGTGAACGGCTTGCAAGGCCGTGTTTCCATCTCGGTTTCAGATCTTAACGAAGGAATCTATTTCTGCAAGTTGTTTGTGAACGGTTGCGCCGTAAAGACAGAGAAATTCGTCGTGAAGAAGTGAAGCTTTCTATGACGTGATTTACAAAGGGTGATGTTGACTGACATCGCCCTTTTTTGATTTGAAAGCGTTGTTTAGGTGCTTAAATTGGTATTTTTTGCAATTTTTTCATTTTTTTCTTCAACGTTTCAAGATTATTTCTTTACTTTGCGCATTATTTAAAATAGGTATCGAACAAATAATCTTTTTTACTATGAATACTCTCCGTCTTAAGAGTCTGATTCTCACAGTACTATTCGTTTTTACTGGTTTTGCAGCCTTTGCTCAGGACGATAACAGCATCAAAGGCTTCGTCTACGAGGAATCTACAGGCGAGCCCATGATGTTCACCAACGTTTATTTGAAGGGCACTACCTTTGGTGGCTCGACCAATGAAAACGGCTATTTCAACATTAACCGCATCCCCGACGGACGATACACCTTATTAATTACTAGCGTAGGCTACGACACCATTCGCGAGACGTTCAACCTCTCGAAAGGTCAGAGCATTAACCGTAAGTATTACCTGAAGGAGACCAGCCAGAAGTTGGAGACGGTGACCATTACTGCCGACAAGATTGAGGCACGTACGGAGACTAAGACCTCGGTCATCACCGTCACACCCAAGACCATTACGAAGATTCCGAGCGTAGGCGGTCAAGCCGACTTCGCCCAATACCTGCAAGTGGTGCCAGGTGTCATCTTCACTGGCGACCAAGGTGGACAACTTTACATTCGTGGTGGCTCACCTATTCAAAACAAAGTGCTGCTTGATGGTATGGTGGTCTACAATCCCTTCCACTCCATCGGTCTCTTCTCGGTGTTTGATACCGACATTATACGTAACGCTGACGTTTACACAGGCGGCTTCGGTGCTGAATACAGCGGTCGTATCTCCTCCATCATGGACATCTCCACCCGCGACGGTAACAAAAAACGTCTCTCGGGTAAGTTGGGAGCCAACTGCTTCGGTGCCAAGGTGATGATTGAAGGTCCGCTGAAGAAGGCCAAGACCCCCGATGACGCAACGATTTCCTTCATCCTCTCGGCAAAGAACTCTTATCTGGAGCAGTCCAGCAAGTTCCTCTATCCCTATGCATCTGAAACGGGACTGCCATTCAACTATCAAGACTTTTATGGTAAAGTCTCTCTTAATGCACCTAACGGCAGTAAAATCAACTTGTTTGGCTTCTCGTTCAACGACCAAGTGAACAACTATATGTCGCTCTCCGATTTCGGATGGGATTCCTATGGTGCAGGTGCCAATTTCCTAGTTATCCCTGGTAAAGCTCCTGTGATGATAGAAGGTACTATCGCTTATTCAAGCTATACCTCTCGCATGGTTGAGACCGACAGCCCTGACCGTTACAGCAACATCAATGGCTTTAACATGGGTTTCGATTTCAGCCAGTTCATGGGTAAGAACACCTTGAAATATGGTATTGAGATGCTGGGTTACACGACGGATTATCAGACCTATAGCGTTTATGGACACAATAAGATAGGCACCAAGCTGAACTCCACTGAGATTGGCGCATACGCTAAATATAAGGCCGTGTTGGGCAAGTTCTTGCTCGAACCGAGCTTCCGTTTTCAGTTCTATGCCTCACTTTCCGAGCTTTCTCCTGAACCGCGTATCGCTTTGAAGTACAATGCCACCGACCGCCTGCGTCTGAAGGCTGCTGCGGGCATGTATTCGCAGAACTTTGTGGCTGCCACCAGCGACCGCGATGTGGTTAACTTATTCTACGGCTTCCTTTCGGGCATTGACAACCTGCCTGAGTACTATAACGGTGAGGGAATCAAGAGCAACCTGCAAAAAGCCAACCATTTCATTTTGGGCGGTGAATTCGACTTGTCACGCAACGCCACGCTGAATATTGAAGGTTATTGGAAGGATTTTGTGCAGCTGACCAATATCAACCGTAACAAGCTTTATCCCGACACGCCTGAAAACGCACAGATTCCCGACCTGTTGAAGAAAGACTTCACCAAGGAGACGGGCGATGCCTACGGCTTCGATGTGTCGCTGAAATATGAAGACCAGCACTGGTATCTTTGGACGGTCTATGCTCTGGGCTTCGTGACAAGGGAATACGAAAAGGCCGTGGAAGATGGTGTTGAGTTGCTGCAATATGCTCCGCACTTCGACCGCCGCCACAACATTAACGTCATTTTGACCTATACCGCAGGCTCAAAACGTCAGTGGGAGTTTAGTGGCCGTTGGAACTTCGGTACGGGCTTCCCGTTCACGCAAGTGCAGGGCTTCTACGAGTATTATTCCTTCCAGGATGGCATCAACTTCGACTATACCACGACCAATGGCGAGCTTGGTGTGCTTTATGGCGACCTCAATGCCGGCCGACTGCCTACCTACCACCGTTTCGACTTGGATGTGAAGCGTAAGTTCTATTTTACGGAGAACATCACTCTGGAGGCCGACCTCAGCGTGACCAACGTTTACAACCGCAACAACGTGTTCTATGTCAATCTGATCACTAGCGAGATAGCGCGCCAGTTGCCCATCCTCCCGACCTTCGGCTTGACGTTCTCGTTCTGATGTAATCGAACAATGAAAGACATTCTAACACCCCCCAAGGCCGCCATTCGCCCTCACGAGATGACGGTGCACGGCCATACCCGTATCGACAACTACTATTGGCTCAATGAGCGTGAGAATCCAGAGGTTTTGGCCTATCTCGAAGCTGAGAACCAATATGCTGATGCTTGCCTCAAGCATACTGAACCGCTTCAGGAACAGCTGTTTAAGGAGATAACAGGACGCATCAAGCAGGATGATAATTCAGTGCCGATTAAGATTCGCGACTATTACCACTACACACGCTATGAGGAAGGGAAGGAGTATCCCATTTTCTGCCGCAAGCATCATAGCCTTGATGCGCCCGAGGAGATTCTGTTGGACGGTAATCAACTCGCCGAAGGTCATGCCTTCTTTGAGATCGGGGAACTCAGCCTTAGTGAAGACGATAAGTTGTTGGCCTATTCTGTGGATACGGTGAGTCGCCGCATTTACACAGTGTATGTCAAAAACCTGGAAACGGGCGAGTTGGTCGGTGAGCCGATTTCCGACACCTCGGGCAATGTGGTCTGGGCCAGCGACAACAAGACCTTGTTTTATGGTGTTAAGGACGACACTTTGCGCCCTTGCAAGATTATGCGCCACCGTTTAGGTACATCTGCAGTTGAGGATGTGCTGGTTTATGAAGAGACCGATGAAACCTTCGTTTGTTACATTAGCAAGACCAAATCTCGGAAATATCTGATCATCAATTCGGATTCAACACTTACATCAGAAAGCCGCATCCTTGAAAGCGACCAACCTGAAGGTGTGTTCCGCGTGTTTCAGCAGCGTCAACCTGACATGTTGTACGGCATCGACCATTACGGTGAGCATTTCTATATCCAGACCAATGCTGACGGTGCGAAGAACTACAAGATAATGCGGACGCCAGTTGGCCAAACGGAGATGGCACATTGGACGGAAGTCATTGCCCATCGCGAGAAGGTGATGATCGAGAGTTTCACCATCTTCAGCAAGTTTTTCGTCATCGAGGAGCGAGAGAACGGTTTGGTCAACATCAGGGTGCGGACTTGGGACGGTAGCACCGACTATTACCTTGACTTCGGTGAGCCTGCCTATACCGCTGGCGTGGGTGCTAATCCCGACTTCGATGCGGTCACACTGCGTTATGCCTACAACTCCATGACCACACCTTCTTCGGTTTACGAATGGGATATGGAAAAGCGCACCAAGACTTTGCTCAAACGGCAAGAAATCGTGGGTGGTTATAACCCAGAGGACTATGTCACCGAGCGTTTGATGGCTCCCTCTCATGATGGTGTATTGGTTCCGATTTCGATAGTATATAAGAAAGATACAGTAAAAGCGAGGGTCCCTGAGCCTGTCGAAGGGCCCGACCCCAAGGGTAGCCCTCTCGTCCTCTACGGCTACGGCTCCTACGGCTCCAGCATGGATGCCTTTTTTTCAGTGGCTCGTCTCAGCCTTTTGAATCGAGGCTTCATCTGGGCCATCGCTCACATCCGTGGTGGCGAAGAGATGGGACGCCAATGGTACGATGATGGTAAGATGCTGAATAAGAAGAACACTTTCCTCGACTTCATCGCCTGCGCTGAATACCTTATAAATAAAGGCTACACCTCGCCGCAAAAATTGTTTGCCATGGGAGGCAGTGCTGGCGGCTTGTTGGTGGGTGCCGTGACCAATATGCGTCCCGATTTATGGAAGGGTGTGATTGCTCAAGTGCCTTTTGTGGATGTCGTCACTACCATGCTCGACGAAAGCATTCCGTTGACCACAGGTGAGTACGATGAATGGGGCAATCCCAACGAGAAACAGTATTACGACTATATGCTTTCCTATTCGCCTTACGACAACGTAGAGGCTAAGGACTATCCCGCCATGCTGATTACCACCGGCTTGCACGACAGCCAGGTGCAATATTGGGAACCAGCCAAATGGGCGGCCAAGCTGCGTGCTTTGAAAACCGACAATAACCCATTGTATCTGAAGACCGAGATGGACTATGGTCATGGAGGCGCTTCGGGACGTTTCGAAGGATTCAAGGAAGTTGCTTTGGAGTACGCTTTCATGCTGGATGTGCTGGATAAAGGTTGAGATTCCGCAATTTTTTGTACTTTTGAAGCCTCAAATAACAAATAGTTGATTGCAATATGAAAAGATTTGCATTGATATTGGCCGCTATCTTTTTGACGCTTAGCGGTTTCGCGCAAGACAAATACACCGAAGAAGACGCCAAACAGTTTTATCGTACCATGCAGGGCGACTATGTCATGCAGGTGAACGACTCGACCACTGCGATGATACATTTCACTCCGATTTGGGAGAAGCCGGATAACCGCTTCCAATGGATGTATGTAGAGGCCTCGATAGGAAAAAATATTGTCTTTCAGAAGGTTCTTGAATTACGTCCGAAGACGAGCAAAAAGTTCCGCGTTTATCTTCACGATCTGAAGAATCCTGCTGAGTTTGCCGGGAAATGGGCCAATCGCAACTATTTTGACGGCTTCAATACCAGTATCCTTAAAGGAGGAAAGCGTATGACTTTCGTGAAAACTTCCGATTTTTCTTATCAGACGAATGATGGTCCAATACGATACAGCGTCTTGGACTGTTTTCCGAAGGGCGACTTGCTACATGTCAAGTTTGTGCAAGAGGACGAGCGCTTCTACATCAAGCGGGTGCCCAAGCGGACGAACAGAATCATCGGTTATCAAGGCCTGAAGGAACTGACGGACTAAGACAGAAAAAGCGGCAAAAGCCGCTTTTTTCATTTCATTTTAAACACCCAAGCTGCTGTACTCCTCAAATCGCTGTATTTCAAACCGCTTGTGTCAATGATGAGTTGGCCGTTCTCGTATCTCCACGGCAAGGATTTCGAACAGCCCAATAGTGTGACTTTCATGTCTTTTTCAGGTTTTTCGATGTTCAAAACGAGTTGGTCTTCAGGGAAATCCAAGGCAATGGCATAAAGGGCGTTTTTGCCTTGTGTGTAGCATATGCTAGGTTGCTCACAGGTGTAGGTGGCCATTAAGCCTTGTGCGGGTAGCATAGCGCCCACATTAAAGTCCTTCATTATTTGTTTCCCCATCTTCTTTGATGACCAATACAAGGCGATCGTGGCTTCGAGTTCGTCTTCTTCATAGAAAACTTCGATGCTGTGTTGGCCTTGCGCCAATTTCATCTTGCCAGTCTTCGCTTTTCTTGTGTCTTCTATGACAGTATTGCCATCTATGAGGAGTTTTGCCTTGTCATCGGTTTGGATTTCAAAAGTATAGGTGTCTGCCATGCAGTAGAACACGCCTCGCCAATGCGCTTGGAAATGATCGCAGCTGATGGCGGGATCTGGTGAATTGCGTTTCCAGTCGAAGTTGATCTTCGTGTCGTTGCGCGAAATCGTGACAGGCTTCATCTCGTAGAACTTCTTGTAGGGTCGTGTACCGTAGATGGCTTCTCCATTGATGTCGAGCCAATGGCCAAGGTCGAGCAAGCGTTCTTGTTGCAACAGCGGTATTTTACCATCTGCGGCGGGCCCTACATTGAGTGTCATGCCGCCGCCCGCCGCTACGAGGATGCAGAAATGACGGATGAGTTCATCGGAAGTCAGATAGTTCTCCAAAGGTTCGTTGCGGTTGAGGCCGAAGCTGCGTCCCAAGCCACGGCATTCCGCCCAGGGACGGTCGGTAAGCGTGATGCCTGCACTGTATTCGGGGGTGCGGAAACCGTGTTGCTGCCCGTTGCCCCAGCGGTCATTGACGATAGCATCTTTGCCCACGGTGTTGTAGTACCATGAAATGAGTTCGGTGGCACGCCATTGTTCTGCACTGTTGCGCCATTCACCATCGGTGAAAAGGACGGTGGGCTGGTAGCGCGTGATGAGTTCCTTGAATTGGGGAATCATGTGCGTGTCAACGTAGGTGCCGATGTTCTCGTCGGGGTCTTGGTACCAGCGGTGGATAGGGCTTGTCCATTCAGGCAAGGAGTAGTAGAAGCCCATCTTTAAGCCTTTTCTACGCACGGCATCGGTTAGCTCGCTGCAGATGTCGCGGAGCGGCCCTACCTCAACTGAGTTCCAGTTGGGCGCATATTGGCTCGGCCAGAGGCAGAAGCCGTCATGGTGCTTCGATACCAACAAGACATACTTTGCTCCCGATTTCTTGAAAAGTTCTGCCCATTCATCGGGGTCCCACAACTCGGCTTTCCACATCGGTGCAAAGTCTTCGTATTTGAAGTCTTTGCCATAAATGCGCTCCTGGAAAGCTTTGCGGTCATCACTGGTGGTCAGGCCGCGGTAGTACCATTCGGCATAGCCTTCGAGGCTGGCGTAGGCAGGCACGGAATACACGCCCCAGTGGATGAAGATGCCCAATTTGGCGTCGGAGAACCACTGCGGATAGCCCCGCTCGTTGATGGACTCCCA
>JAEEGL016710606.1_pt1 | contig 13845 bp, 12 predicted proteins | sample 9134231 | NCBI WGS metagenome assembly JAEEGL01 (sample SAMN16246548, study PRJNA631951) | gut metagenome | biome: gut microbiome; feature: rumen; material: fiber-attached | host: Bos | place: Iran: Karaj | collected 2018-10
CATTCTTCTCAAATTATCGTCCACAATTCTATTTCAGAACTACAGATGTAACTGGTGTTATAACTCTACCTGAAGGTGTAGAAATGGTTATGCCTGGTGATAACGTTGATATGGAAGTTGAATTAATCTCTCCAGTTGCACTAGAAAATGGTACTAAATTCTCTATTCGTGAAGGTGGACGTACTGTTGGTGCTGGTGTTGTTACTGAAATCGTTGAATAATTTATGTAAATAAAAAAAGTGAAATTATATATTTCACTTTTTTTTATGTCTCTAAAATTGATATAATTATAATAGGTGATTTTATGGAAGGGAAAAAGAAGAAAAAAAAATATAGTAATAATAAGAAAAAAACTTCTGTAAAATCAAAAAAGAAAGTACAGAAGAAAGTACAAAAAACTAATTTGTCTAATGAGGAATTAGTTGAAAAGATTATGAATAAAAAGAAAGGTAAATCGACTAAGAAATCAACTAAAAATGATAGCAATTTACCTAGTAATCAACAAGATAATAAACAAACTGTTGAGAAACGCTTAAAAGAAATTAATAAGCAACTTAAAGAAAATAATCTTTCTGGTGATGCTTTATATGATTTATTGGCAGAAAAGAAAAAACTTAATAAAGAGTTAACTAAGATTAGAAATGCTAATAAACAAGGAACTGGTAATAAACCAACTACACATAATAAAACGCAAACAAGTAAGAAACCAGTTGTTAAACCTCTTCCACCTAAGGAAGAACCTAAGAAAGAAGAGCAACCTAAGGGTCTTATTGTTAAACCAAAAGAAGAACCTAAAGAAGAAGTTTTTCCTGTAGTTGAAATAAGTCCTAAAAAGAATCATTTCACGTTATTTAGTATTTTAACTTTATTAATAGGAATAGTATTGGGATCATTTATTTATCTTAAATATATTAAGAAAGTTCCAATTGAAACACTTATTCCTAATAAGGAAGAAGAAATAAAAGAGGATGAAGAAGCTAAAGAACAAGCTAGATTACTTGGTTTATATAACGATTGTTTAGCGCGTCCATTAGATGAGATTGATCGAACTGATTTTATTATAAATGCTGAGAAAGAATTAACTACTTATCTTGGTAAATATAAAACTAGTGTTGGTTATAAAGATATTAATATGGGATATGAGTATTATTATAATCAAGATAAATTATATTATGCTGCTAGTTCTATTAAAGCTTTAAGTGCTCTTTATATATATGAGGAAGCAAGTAAAGGAAATATAGATCTAGATTCTACTTTAAAATATACTTCAAGACATAAGATGGGCGCTAGTCTTGAAATGAGTAAGATACCTTTAAATAGCGAAGTTAAAATTCGTGATTTAGTAAGATATACGGTGGTAGTAAGTGATAATTCTGCTTATAGTATGTTGGTATCTTATATAGGTAAGGGTAAACTAAGAAATTATGGTAAAGCTTTAGGAGCTAAGTATACTTTATTAGGAGGAGATAACTTCGGTAGTATTAATGTCTCTGATGGTTTAATCTATTGGAAAGCCATTAATGAATTTATGAATAATAATGGAGAATTAGGAGAAGAATTAAGAAGTTATTTCATTAGTGCTGAACAAAATGAACTTAAGATACCTAAAGAAGGTATTATGGCAGCTCATAAATATGGTGAATATAGTCCTAATTATCATGATTTAGGTGTTGTGTATTCTTCTAATCCATATTATGTAGCTATATTAACTAGAGAATTTGGTAAAAATATGCATAAGGTTATTCAAGATATTAATAATCATGTTTATGACTTACATTTAAAGTATTATCAAAATAGAGAAAACATCTGTAAGATAGAGATTTACGGTAATTAAAAAAAGTATTATTTAATTAATACTTTTTTTCATTTATGATTAAATCATATTCACCAATGTATTCAAATGTTAGAGGGTTAAATCCTGTTTTAAAGGTATCTAATCCTTTAAATGGATTATCATTAGTAAGATTACCGCTAATACCATTTAAATCCATATAATCATAATCTTTTTGATAATAATTCATTAATTCGTAGTGTAAGAAATAGTTAGGATTATATTTTTTATAGGCTGTATTGTATCCACTAGTTAAGATAGTAACTCTATTTTTATATCTTATTACTAAGGCTCCAGCAATATATCTTTTTCTACTCTTAGACATTTCAATAGTAGCTAATTTGATTTTTTCTTTAATCATGTCAGCATTCTTTGTATTTAATTCTTTTTCAAATTGATTACGAAGAGACATTAAGTATTCTTCAAAATCAATTTCTACTAAGAAGACATCCATTAGATCTTTATATGAATCATAGAAATTTAAGTAATAATCAAGTGAATTATGATTTTTCTTTTTAATAAAATCATATAATACATTGATACTATCTCTATTTCCTTTTATTAGTTTTAATCCAATGTCTTTAGTTTTATTGATTTTGTTTCGCGTATTTTTATTCATATTATTAAGATTAATACTATTTAATACTTGAATAGCATTATATTTAGGTAAAAGATTACTAAAGTGTTTATTGTCTTCAACTTTTTTATAGTTAAGTCCTGCTAAAATATTTTCAATCATTTCGTTTTTATCAATTGATGAGATCTTATTTTTGTAATCAATATCGGCAATGGATATTTCAGGATTTATCTTGATATAACTGATGTTTTTGTCACGATAGTACTCTTTTATTCTTTTAGTAAATTCTGTTAATAGAGGAACATTATAATAATCTATTATGAAGCCTCTTGGAGAGTAAGCATAGTAATTAAACATTCCTTTTTTGATAATTATGATTAAAGCAGCTGCTTGGATTGTATTATCTTCATCAACTAAACCTAATAAGTTGTAATTGTTTCCTTCTTTAATAGTGAAGGGACCATAGTTAGAAAGTTGATAAAAATTACCTAACGGATTTGTTAAGGTGAATGCATCAAATTCTTCTTTTGATAAGGTTTTTAGTTGCATATAGCCAGCTCCTTTATTTATCGGGAAGTATTATAACATAAAATAAAATTATTGCAATAAATATGTTTATGGATTAAAATTATAATAGAGGTGTGGTCTAATGAAAAAAGCAGAAAGTAGATTTAGGGGATTAATGTTGGTGTCATCAATTTTAGCTGTAATTGATGTAATAGTAGGAGCAGTATTAGCGTTGTATTTAGATTTATCAACCCATTTATGTACTGTTATTATTGGAACTGTTGTGTTGTTACACGGTTTATTCTATTTAATAAGATTTTTATATGATGGATTTGGAAAAGATGTTTTTTCAATTAATATAATAAATGCTGTTGGATGCATAATTCTTGGTTTATTTACTATATTCTTTGATTTCCCAAGTACTGTTGGTATTGGTATTGCTTATGCAGTATATCTATTATTCAGTGCATTTGAAATTGGTTTCTTTGGTTATAAATTAAGAAAAGCTGAAGATTCATCATATCCAATTATGATTGTAATGGCTTTATTAAGTGTTGTAATGGCTGTTGTTGTTGCATGGAACCCATTTGATGCTAATGTATTATCTACAAAGTTAGCAGGAATATTTATGTTATGTAGTGGTGTATTTGGTGCAATGATTTGCAAGTTATTCTTCGATAAGACAAAATTATTATTAAAAATATTTAAATAGGAAAGGAATTCAATTCCTTTTTTTCTTGATTTATATAGGATAATATGGTAAATTATTAAACAGACGGGGAAGTGAAATATATGGAAATAGCACTTTTAGTAGTATCAGTTTTATTAATTGCAATTGTTTTATTACAAAGTAATAAAGCTAGTGATGCAAGTCAAATAATTGGTGGTGGAAATGAAGTATTATTCCAAAACCAAAAAGAACGTGGTGTTGAATTGTTTATTACTAGATTAACAATTTTATTGTCATTAGCGTTTTTTGTAATATCATTTATATTATTTATTAAGTAGTCGAAAGACTATTTTTTTTTGGAACGATTATTGAAGAAAAGGCATATATATGATATATTAAATAGTAGTATTTTATATAATAAAAAGGGATAGTGATTATATGAGAGATTTAGTTTTAAATTTACTATCTAATATTCATGAAGCTAAAGAATTGATTGAGATAAATGATTTACTTGGTTTAAAAACAGCTGAAGAATTAAAAGAGTTAGAAGAAACTTTAAATAAATTAGTTGAAGAATATATTGTTTTCTATACTAAGAAGGGTAAGTATATTCTACTTAAGAATTGTCCAGGAATTAAAATTGGTAAATTATCTGTTAATAAAAAGGGATTTGGTTTTTTAGTTATAGATCGTGAAGATGTCATATATATTGATGATGATAACTTAAATGGAGCTATTCATGATGATATAGTATTAGCTGAAGTTTTTACTAAAGGAGTAAGAAAAGAAGCTAAAGTAGTTAGAGTCATTAAAAGAGAGTTTAAAAACTTAGTTGGAGAAGTTTATTTTGATAATGGAGATGCCTTTATTAAGTTAGATGCTGATAAGAGAGATATAACTATTCATCTAACTCATGATTCAGTTAAAAATTGTGTAGCTGGTCATAAGGTAATGGTTAAAGTTATCAAAGAACTAGGTAAGAAGAGATACTTAGCGGAAGTAGTTAAGATTATTGGACATAAAGATGATCCAGGAACAGATATATTAAGTATTGCTTATAAACATGGAATTTATGAAGAATTTGGTGAAGGTGTTGAAGATGAATTAGAATTCATTCCAACGGAAGTATCAGAAGCTGAATTAAAGGGTAGAAGAGATTTAACTAATGAAGTAATATTTACAATTGATGGCGATGATACTAAGGATATCGATGATGCAATTAGTATTAAAAAGTTAGATAATGGTAACTATGAGTTAGGTGTTCATATTGCTGATGTTTCTCATTATGTTAAAGAAAATACAGCATTAGGAGATGCTGCTTATGATAGAGGAACTTCTTCATATTTAGCTGATACTGTTATACCAATGATTCCTCATAAGTTATCTAATGGTATTTGTTCATTAAATGAAGGTGTTATTAGATTATCAATGTCTTGTGTAATGGAAATAGATCATAAAGGTAAAGTAGTTAATTATGATATTTTTGAAAGTTACATTAAGAGTAGAAAAAAGATGACTTATAAAAAGGTTAATGATATCATAGTACGTGGACTTGTTCCTGAAGGATATGAAGAGTTTGTTGATGATTTGAAATTAATGAATGAACTACATTTAATTCTTCGTAAAGAAAAGAATAGTAGAGGTTATATTAATTTTGATTTAGATGAAGCAAAGATTATTCAAGATGAAAATGGTAAAGCAATAGATGTAGTTAAACGTATTAGAGAAGAAGGCGAAATGCTTATTGAAGACTTCATGATAGCAGCTAATGAAACTGTTGCTACACATATAGCTAATATGGAATTGCCATTTATTTATCGTGTTCATGATGTACCTAATGCTGATAAGATTGAAGATTTTATGACTTTAGTTAATATATTGGGATATAAGTTACGTGGTAATATTCATGATATTACTCCTAAGTCAATGCAAAATATCTTAGATCAATTACAAGATAAACCAGAGTTTGATATTCTATCTAGTTTATTATTACGTAGTATGAGAAAAGCAGAATATAGTAAAGAGAATATTGGACACTTTGGTTTAGCTAGTAGAGCTTATACACATTTTACTAGTCCAATAAGACGTTTCCCAGATTTAACTGTTCATAGATTATTAAAGAAATATTTAGTTGAACAAGATATGTCGATGACGACAATTCAAGCATTAGATAATCAATTGGTTGAAATAGCTAGTCATTCTTCTGAAAGAGAAGTTGCTGCTGTTGATGCTGAACGTGATGTAGATGATATGAAGATGGCTGAATATATGGAAGACCATATTGGTGAAGAATATGAAGGCGTTATTGATACGATTACTAATTTTGGTTTCTTTGTACAATTGCCAAATCTAATTGAAGGTTTAGTACATGTTCAATCATTAAAAGGTGATTATTATAATTATGTACCTGAATTGTTATCAATGATTGGTAAGTCAACAAAGAAGACATATCGTTTGGGGGATAAAGTAAGAGTTAAATGTGTTGGAGCTTCTAAAGAAAATTCAATGATTGACTTTGAAATAGTAGAGGTTGATAAAAATGGAGATAAAAAACAAGAAAGCTAATTTCGATTATTATATAGAAGAATCTATTGAATGTGGAATTGAACTTAAAGGTACTGAGATTAAGTCTTTAAGAAGAGGTTCTGGAGATTTAAAAGATACTTTTGCAATTATTAAAAAGGGTGAAGTTTATTTACTTAATATGTATATTGCTAAGTATGAAGAAGGCAATAGATTTAATCATGAAGAAAGAAGAACAAGAAAACTTCTTCTTCATAAGAAAGAAATTAAAAAATTAAAAGAAAAAGTTGAAAGAGAAGGATATAGTTTAGTACCTTTAAAAGCATATTTAAATGATCAAAACAAAGTTAAGATTTTATTAGGTGTTGGTAGAGGTAAGAAACTATATGATAAGAGAGAAACGATTAAAGAACGTGATCTAAAAAGGGAAGCAGATAGAGTAAAGTAGGTGAAATATGAGAAGATATTTTATTTTATTCGTTGCTTCTTTTTTTCTTTTATTAACTAGTGTATTTGCTTTAACAGAAGCACCTGTTGATATAACAAGGATGAGTTTAATAGAGATAAAAGAAGCATTAGATAAAGAATATATTACTAGTGAACAATTAGTTAATATGTACTTAGAAAGAATAGAACAATATAATAGTTTATTCAATGCTATTAATCAAAAGAATGAACATGCTTTAGAGCAAGCTATACAATTAGATAGAATGAGAAAAGAAGGAAATATCAAAGGTAGATTACATGGTATTCCTATTATAGTTAAATGTAATATAGATGTTTATGGAATGCCTACTACTGGTGGTACGAAAGCAATGAAAGATAATATGCCAAAAGATGATGCTTTCGTTGTTCAAAGACTTGTTGATGAAGGTGCTATTATTTTAGCTTCTGCTAATATGAGTGAACTTGCTTTCTCAGCATCTGATTCTTATAGTTCTTATGGCCATGTATGGAATGTCTTTAATAATAATAAATATACTCCATACGGAAGTAGTGGAGGATCGGCGGTATCTGTTAAAGCAGCTTTTGCTGCTGCTGCTTTAGGTACTGATACTAATTCATCAGTAAGACTTCCTGCAACAGGAGCAGGTTTGGTAGGTATACGACCTACTTATGGATTATTGTCAAGTGATGGTGTTATACCATATGATTATGAAAGAGATACTGTTGGAGTTTTATCAAGAACAGTTAGTGATAATTCATTAATCTTAGATATTATTTCTGATGGTAAATATAGTAGTCAAACTAAAGGATCTTTAAAAGGTGTTAATATTGGTGTTGCTACACAATATGTTAAAGGTAATAGTACATATAGTGGAGTTAAAGGCTTAACAGATGATGAAATATATAAAATGCTTGAAAAGAGTATTAATGAACTAAAGGCAGCTGGTGCAAATATTATTTATTTAGATTCTTTTGTTAAAGATTCTAATATTAATATAGCTACTAGTACTTATGCTGGTATTACGATGTGTTATTATTTTAATCAATATATTAAAGGAACTACAGGAACAATAAGAAGTTTTCAACAACTAGCTCGTTCATCTGGACATGTTCAAGGTTTGGGTGGATATGTTACACAATGTGATACTCTTAATACATCTAGTAGAGATAAAAGAAATAGTAAAAAAGCAACTTATAGAGATTATGTTGCATCTGTCTTTGATGAAAATAATTTAGATGTTATTTTATATCCAGCATTAAAGAATAAAGTATATGTAATTGGTGATGGTAAAAACATCAGTCCTGGTTCTAGTTTGGGTAGTGTTATTGGCTATCCTTCAATAACAGTACCAATGGGTATGGCTAGTGATGGATTTAGTTATGGTATTGAATTCTTAGCTAAAGCTGATATGGAAGATAAATTATATAATGTAGCTTTAAGTTATGAAGTTGCAAATAGTAATGATGTTACTACTTCTCCTTTAACACCTAATTTATTTACTGTACCTGTTAAGATATCAGAATTAAATAAATTGTATGAAGAAAATTTAAATAATAAGGAATATAGTGAATGGATAAATAGTGTTAAGGAATTCTATGGTAGTTATAATACTGTAGAAGATAAAGAAGCTAAAGCAACGGAATTAATAAATAGTTATAATGAACAAAAAGAAACAAAAAATAAAAAAGTTAAAAACATTTTAAAAGTTCAAAAAGATGATAAGTTTATTGTTAAAGCTATTAAATTAATAATTAAGATAGCCATAATATTAGTGATTGGTTATATCTTATTATATGTTTTTGCTTATACGGTATGGTTTATTAGAAGAATTAGAAGAAGAATTAGAAAAAGAAGAAGATTAGCTCAAGCGAGAAAGAAAAAATCTGGTAAAAAAGTTGCTCAAGTAAAGAGAAAAACTTCTTCTAAAAAAGTAGTTAAAAAACCAATAAAGAAGAAAGTTGTGAGAAGAAGATAGACGTTTCTTGCCATGTAAAAGAAACTTAAAAGGTTGACAAGAGAGGCTTATTTGTTGGATACTAGTAGAAGTCCATGTTATTTCTTTAGATGGACTAGGTGGGTTGTTTTTTAACCTTATAAAATGTTATAATTAACGATAGAAGAGAGGATGGTTTAATGACTATTTCTACGTTATGGTCTATAATTACGAAGATTATAGATGTCTGTGTAGTTTGGATGTTAGTCTACTACATATTAAAGAATGTTAAAAATAATATTAAGATGATAATGATCGTTAAAGGCGTAGTAATTATACTTGCATTTAAGATCTTAAGTGATTTGTTGAATTTATATACAGTAGGATTGTTACTAGAGTATGTATTTGAATGGGGGCCTTTAGCAGTTATTGTATTGTTCCAACCAGAAATAAGAAGTTTCTTGGAAACGATTGGACGTACTAAACTATTAGGTCGTCATAAGATATTAACAGTTGAAGAAAGAGAACGTGTTGTTTTCGAAATTATGGATGCTGTTGATTACTTACGTAAGAATAAGATTGGAGCTTTAATGGTAATTGAAAGAGATGTTTCATTACATGATTATATAGTTCCTGCTACTAAAATATATGCTGATGTATCAAGTCCATTATTAGGAACAATATTCTTCCCTAATAGTCCACTTCATGATGGTGGTGTTATTATTCAAGGGGATAGAATTACTTGTGCGGGTGCTGTATTTAAAACAAGTATGGATCCTAATTTAAATAAGAAGTTAGGTACTCGTCATAGAGCAGCTTTAGGTATAGCTGAAGAAAGTGATGCTATTGCTTTAATTGTTTCAGAAGAAACTGGACGTATTAGTATAGCAGTTGATCATGAACTTCATTATAATTTAAGTTTAGATGAATTTAGAATGATGTTAGTTGATGAATTAAAACCAAAAACTGAGTTATTCTATGATGCAGATGAAGAAGGAAGCGATGGTGATTTAGATGAAGAATAAGAAACCATTTAAACCTTTCTCTAGACTTTTTAAAGGTATTTATAAAATAATTGATAAAATTATTGTTACACCAATTAGTACTGTTGTATTTAAGATACAAAACAAAGTTGGTAAAGATAGTAAGATTGAAAAGATTCTAAATCAACCTAATGTATTACTTTATTTATCTTTAGCATTAGCTATAACACTATTCTTAATAGTAGATAGAAATGCAGTATCATTTGTTGGAAGAGATGCAGAATTCTTAACTAACATTCCTGTTGAAGTTAAATATAATAGTAGTGCTTATGTTATTGAAGGTGTTCCTGAAAGTGTAGATGTTACATTAGTAGGTAAAAAACTAGAAATATACTTAGCTAAACAATTAGGTGATAGTAAGGTAATAGTTGACTTAACTGATTATCAAGCAAGTAATAATCCAGTTAGAGTTAAGTTATCTTATAATAAAGCAGTTAAGAATGTTGAATATAAAGTTGATCCAACATATGTAACTGTAACTATTAAAGAAAAAGTAAGTGATAGTAAAACAATTAGTTATGATTTAATGAATGAAGATGAGTTAGATCCTAAACTAAGTGTTAAATCAGTAGAGTTATCTAAATCAAATGTTAAGGTAAGAGGATCACAAGAAACAATTGATTCTATTGCTACTATTAAAGCATTAATTGATTTAAGTAATTCAGACTTTACTAAAGCTGGAACTTATACTGTAGATAATTTAAATCTAGTTGCTTATTCAGCAGATGGTAAAATTGTTGAAGGAGTAGAAATAGTTGCTACAAATGTTAGTGCTAAACTAGAATTAAATTCATTCTCTAAGAAAGTAGCTGTTCAAGTTAATACAACTGGTACATTAGTAAGTGGTAAAGCAATTAGTTCTATTCAAATTAATAATATCGATGCTAATGAATTTGAAACTACTATCTATGGTGATGAAGAAGCATTAGAAGGAATAGATAAGATACCTGTTTCAATTGATGTTGAAGGTCAAGGTAATAATGGACAAAAGACATTAAATGTTACAATATCTCGTCCAGCTGGTGTAAGAAGCATTGCTGATGAAAGTATTACAGTTGTAATGAGTTTCGCTGAAGCTAAACAAAAGACTATTACGATTGAAGGTATTAGAACAACAAATACTCCAAATGGTTTAACTGCTAACTTAGCATCTGCTAGTGATGCTGTAGTTGAAGTACAAGTTATTGGTACTGAATCAATCATTAATTCACTTGATGCATCAAATGCTAATATTTATGCATATGTTGATTTAACTGGTATGACAACTGGAACATATTCAGTTCCTGTTCAAGTACAAGGTAGTGATTCAAGATTACAATATATTGTTACAAAGAATGTAAGTATTGTTATATCTAAACCAAGTTCATAGAACATAAAGACTCCTTTGGGAGTCTTTTATTATGGAAAGAATATGTAAAGTTTGTTTTATTTACTAGGCTTGTGTGCTATAATACCTTTAGGTGGTTTAAATGGGAAAAGAAACAAAAAAGAAAATTAGTTATAGAACAGAAGAACAAAAGGAAATTACTAGACTAGCTATTATAATAGTTGTTGTAGCAGTTCTTGTAGTAGGTGCTTATTTCTTAACTAGAGCATTTGTTACAAAAGATTTATTCACACATAAAACTAAGGAAGAAGAAGTTGTTACTCCTGGACAAATCAATTACAATGTTGCAATTGTTGGAACAATGTTAAATAGACCTGAATTAGAATACTATGTTGTTGTTTATGATTTAACTGATGCTAACTATTCTTCAGAAATGTTAGGAGTAGTAACTAGTTATAGTTCTAAGAAAAAACATCTTCCAGTATATACTGTTGATTTATCTAATAAGTTTAACGAATCTTTCCATGATCCAGATAATATAAACCTAGAACCAGAAAAAGTTGAAGATTATAGATTTGGTGATGTTACTTTAATTAAAGTAAAAAATGGAAAAGCTGTTAAAGCTATTAGTGATTTAACTAAGATTAAAAAAGAATTAGATGTATAGAAGAGTTTAACTTATGTTAAACTTTTTTATTTTGTGTTATCATTTTGATTAGAGGTGATATTATGTCTCGAAAGAAAAAAGAAAAGGAACAGGATTTAAGCAAAACTAAACAGTTTGTTATTCCAGGACGTAAACCTAAGTCTTCAAAGAAATTGTATGAAGCTAAACGAGCTAAGAAGAAAAGACAAAAGTTTATGAATGGTAAGTTTAGTTTAGATATTTTAGATATATTAATAGTAATTGTAGTTACAGCAATTGTATCTTGTTTATTAACGGGGTTAATTTTGAATAATCAATATCGTAAAAGAGGAGTATTACTTGCTGATAACTTATCATCAGATAAAGAATTACAATCATTTTTAAATACCTATGAAGAGATTGTTAATAATTATTATGAACAAGTAGATAGAGAAGGTATTTTAAATGCTGCTACTAAAGGAATGCTTGGTTATCTTGAAGATAATTATTCAATCTTCTTAACAGATAATGATGCTGAATCTTTATCTGAAACATTGGATGGTACTTATGAAGGAATGGGAATAGTCGAAATAGGTAATGTTGTATTTGATGTTTATAAGAATTCCCCAGCTGAAAAAGCGGGAATTAAAATAAACGATGAAATTGTTGAAGTTAATGGTAATGAAATCAATAAACAAAATTATATGAATATTTCTAAATACTTATATAAAGACAAAGAAAATGAAGTCATAGTTAAAAGAGAGGGAAAAGAATTAAAGTTTAATATTTCTTTTGATACGATTGTGATTCCATCAGCATCTTCCCAAATTATAAAATCTAAAGATGCTACTAAGAATATTGGCTATATATCTTTAAAGACATTCTCAAGATTATCATTTGAAGAGTTTGAAGAAGAATTAATGAAAATAGAAAAAGAAAGTAATATTGAATCATTAATAATTGATCTAAGAAATAATAGTGGTGGTTATGTTACATCTGCATTCAATATTGCTAATCTATTCTTAGAAAAAGATAAAGTTGTTTATTCTCTTCAAACACAAGAAGACTTAAAAATCTATAAGGATGATACTGGGGCTTCAAGAAATTATCCGATTGTTGTTTTAGTTAATTTCCAAACAGCATCAGCTGCTGAAATATTAACAGCAGCTCTACATGATAGTTATGGAGCTACAGTAGTAGGTACTAAAACATTTGGTAAAGGTTCAGTGCAGAATGTTAAATCATTTGATAATAAGATAATTAAGTATACTTCTGCTAAATGGTTAAGACCAAATGGAGATTGTGTAGATGGGGTTGGAATTGAACCAGATTATAAAGTAGATATTGAATATAAGAATGGTACTGTTTACGATAAACAATACGATAAAGCTTTAGAATTATTAAGATAAGACGCATATATTTGCGTCTTTGTTTGTTTTTTTTGAAATAATAGTATATAATGTTAAACGGATGCGTGATTATAATGAATGAACTCTCAGTAGGAGACAAGCTTAAAATATTCTGCTATAAACACGATGGAACATTAGAACACACTTCTGAAGAAGCAGTTGTTCTAGAGAACAATGAGGAATATTTAGTTTGTGGTAATGGGAGAACAAAGATAACAGAAAAAGATGGACGTAGTCATATGACTAATGAGCCAGCTGTATTATTCTTCTATAAAGACCACTGGTATAATATCATTGGGCAACTAAAAAAATTTGGACTTTTTTACTATTGTAATATAGCGTCTCCTTATATTATTGATGGTAAGTCTATTAAGTATATTGATTATGATTTGGATTTAAGAGTTTTCCCTGATGGAGGATTCAAGATACTAGATCGTAATGAATACAACTATCATAAGAAAATGATGAAGTATCCTCCTGAAGTCGATAAGATTGTTAAGGATGAATTATCACATCTTATAGAGAAGAAAAGAAAGAATGAAGGTCCTTTTGCTAAAGGCGTTGTCGAAAAATATTATGATATTTACGAAAAAATCAAAAATAATTGAAATTTTTGATTTTTTTTGTTGCATTTACATTTTTTTTGTTATACAATGGTTTAGATGTTTTCGAAAGAGTGTAAACATCAAATATCAATCCTAGATTTTATGCTATGTTGTCAAGTCAATAAATTTTTTCAAAAAAATGTAAAAAGAAGTTGACAAAAGCTTTTAGGATTTGGTATATTACTTATGCAACGCCGAAAAGCGGGGCAGAAACGATCTTTGAAAACTAAGTAAAAAAGTCAAATTGAGTAGCTTTGTGATCAAAATTCAAATTATAAGAATTTAATATAAAATTCTTTTTTAATGAGAGTTTGATCCTGGCTCAGGATGAACGCTGGCGGCATGCC
>JAEEGL016836125.1_pt1 | contig 13845 bp, 10 predicted proteins | sample 9134231 | NCBI WGS metagenome assembly JAEEGL01 (sample SAMN16246548, study PRJNA631951) | gut metagenome | biome: gut microbiome; feature: rumen; material: fiber-attached | host: Bos | place: Iran: Karaj | collected 2018-10
ACAGTCCAAACATTCTTGCGGGCACCGAAATAGCCGCGTGTCAGCTTCAGGATTCTCTTACGTTATGCTCATGCTGCAACGTGATTGACTGATCTTGGCATAGTTTACTGTACTTTTAAATGTTAGACAATAGGTTAACGGAGACACAACAGGTCACGCACCTTCTTCATGTTGGTCTTGTCCACGATGCTGTAGCCCTGGAGGTTACGCTTCTGCTTCTTGGTCTTCTTGGTGAGAATGTGGCTGTGGTAAGCGTGATGTCTCTTAACCTTACCCGTACCGGTGACGGTGAATCTCTTCTTTGCACCGGAGTTTGTCTTTACTTTTGGCATTGTTTTAATTTTTTGATGATTACTTTTGTTTATTAAAAGCGATGGCAACGCATATACCGGGCGCAGCGCATCTTTAGTTTTTTCGATTTGTTATGAACAGCGTTCGCCGACTGTTACTCGGCTTCATTGCTTTCAGTGAGCTTCTTCAGCGCGTCGGCACTGATTTTGGCGTTTGCCAGAAGTCCGCCGTTTGCAGGCATTTCGACATTCGTCAGCTCCTGACCGTCAGCACGCTCCTCGCGCTTCTTTTCTACGCCATCGGCCTCACGGTCGCGTGCCTGCTGGCTCTTCTTGGCGACGCCGGCTTTCTTAGGCGCTAAATAGAGGAACATCTTCTTTCCTTCGAGCGACGGCATCGACTCCACCTTTCCAACCTCTTCGAGGTCGTTTGCGAAACGCAGTAGCAGCACTTCGCCCTGCTCCTTGAACAGGATGCTGCGTCCGCGGAAGAAGACGTATGCTCTAACCTTGTTGCCCTCCTCGAGGAACTCGCGGGCGTGCTTCAGCTTGAACTGGTAGTCGTGCTCGTCGGTCTGCGGTCCGAAGCGTATCTCCTTGACTTCCACCTTCACCTGCTTGGCTTTCAGTTCCTTTTGTCGCTTCTTCTGCTGGTAAAGGAACTTGGAGTAGTCGATAAGCCGACAGACAGGCGGCTGTGCATTGGGTGAAATCTCCACCAGATCGACGCCCTGCTGATGTGCCAAGTCCAAGGCCTGTCGAATAGGCATGACGGTGGAGCCGTTGTCTCCAACAATACGTACTTCACGCACCCGAATCTGCTCGTTTATGCGGTACTGATTCTGCTTTTTGTCTGTCTTCATTAACGCTTTTTTCGGAAATCGGCTGCAAAGGTACAATAATTCAGCGAATTAGCAAAACTTTTTCCCAACTTTTTTTTCATTTCCTCATTTTTTAGACATGAAACAAGGATGTAAGCAGTTTTAACTTCCGTAAAGTGGCCATTTAATGTGCGTTACGACGCTTGAGTTCCAACCTTAGCACCAGTGAGCAGCGCGGAGGCAGGGCGATGTGGCCCTCGAACATTCCGAGGTGCTGACCCGTCAGCAGGTCGGTGGCATCATAGTCGCCCTGGGCGATGCCTAAGTACTCGTAGGCATGGTCGGGAATTGTCAACTCGAACGCTGCGGGGATATCATCGAAGTTTGCCACGACGAGCAGCAGGTCACGCTGTGAGGCACAGCGCATGAACGCATACTGGTGGCTCAGGTGGCGGTTGACGTACATCAGGTCGAAGAACTTTCCCTCGGTGATGGCCTTTTCGCTGCGGGCAATGTTGAGCAGCGTGCGGTAGGTCTGCGTGAGTGCCTCCGCGGCAGCGTCATGTGGCAGGAACGACCAGTAGTCGAAGATGGTCGTTCGCCCGTCGTGCCCACTGAAGCCCTCAACATCCATGCCATGCTCGCCCCACTCCTGACCCGCGTAAAACATGAAGGGATTCTGGCGGAGCAGCGCACTGACGATGACGGCAGGCAGAGCCCGCTCACCATTGCCAACGAGGAAGTCGCTGGCCAGGCGGAGCTCGTCGTGGTTCTCCATGAAGTAGAGCATGTGAGAGCCAATGTCGTCGGTCTGCTGCCATGCCTGCGTGATGCTGGCGATGTCGGTCCTGTGGCAGAGGACATTGCACAGCGCGTCGTACATGCCCACCTTATCATAGAGGTAGTCGAAGCCCGAAGCAATGTAGGTGCAGTAAAGGCCTGGATTGTAGACCTCGCCAATGAAGAGGATGCCGGGGTGCAGCGCTTTCACCTGTGCCGTTGCCCACGCCCAGAAGGCGGCAGGCACCATCTCGGCCATGTCGCAGCGGAAGCCGTCGACGCCCTTGTCGGCCCAGAAGAGCAGGATGTCGCGCATCTTCTGCCACGTGGAGCCCTGCGTCAGTTGGTCAGAGGCCTGGATCGACGCGGGCGTCTGTCCTGCGTAGTAGTCCACGCCGTAGTTCAGCTTCACCGTCTCGTACCAGTCGTTACGTCCGGGAGCATTGTCGAAGTGATCGTTGCCCGTAGCCTTCGCCGGCATTTCGTAGTACGGCTCCTTGGCCCCGTGATAGAGGTCGAAGTAAGGTGTGAAAGCCTGACCGGGACAGTAGTAGAAATTGTTGTGAACAGGGTCGAAGCCCACCGTCGGGTCGTCGTCCTCACCCAGGTCGTGGACACCTTCCGGCTTGGCGATGCTATGGTACTGACGGGCCACATGGTTAGGCACAAAGTCAATGATGACCTTCAGGCCAGCCCGATGTGTACGGGCGACAAGGCGCGAAAACTCGTCCATGCGATGACGGACGTCGACAGCCAGGTCAGGGTCAATGTCATAATAATCGGTGATAGCATAAGGCGACCCTGCCCTACCCTTCACCACAGCAGGATGCTGGCTGGGGAGCCCGTAGGCTGAATAGTCGGTCGTCGTAGCGTGTCGGATGACGCCCGTGTACCAAACGTGGGTGGCCCCCAGTTCGCGTATCTGCTTCAGCACCGACGGTGTGAAGCCGTTCAGCTTGCCACAACCGTTCTCCTCGAGCGTACCATTGGGCTTCCGCGTCTGACAGCTGTTGCCATACAGGCGCGGCAGCACTTGGTAGATGATCATCTTTTGCATGATGGCGGCTCCGAAGGAATCAATTCTCAATGCCGTGGACAGTGACGTCACGCGAAATCTTGACAATCATGCCCTGCAGCGCCTTGCCGGGGCCACACTCGGTGAAGTCAGTGGCGCCATCGGCAATCATCGACTGCACACACTGCGTCCAGCGCACGCTGGAAGTCAGCTGAGCAATGAGGTTCTGCTTGATCTCATCGGGAGCAGTGTGAGGCTTGCCGTCGACATTCTGATAGACGGGGCACATAGGCTCGCGGAACTCGGTCTGCTCGATGGCGGCCTGCAGCTCGTCCTTGGCAGGCTGCATCAGGGGCGAGTGGAAAGCGCCACCCACCTTCAGCGGCAGTGCACGCTTCGCACCGGCAGCCTTCAGCTGCTCGCAGGCCTCGTTGATAGCCTCGACGTTGCCGCTGATGACCAGCTGGCCGGGGTTGTTATAGTTTGCACAGACCACCACATGGCCTTCACGGTTGATGCCGGCACAGATCTGCTCCACCTGCTCGTCGCCAAGACCGATGATGGCAGCCATCGTCGAAGGCTGAGCCTCGCAAGCTTTCTGCATGGCCATGGCGCGGGCGTAGACCAGGCGCAGGCCATCTTCAAACGACAGTGCACCTGCGACCACCAGTGCCGAGAACTCACCCAGCGAGTGGCCGGCCATCATGCCCGGCGTATTCTCGGGTGTGCCATCGAAAGTTGTACCACAAATAGCCGAGATCACCGAGTGGAGGAACACGGCGGGCTGTGTCACCTTCGTCTGTTTCAGGTCCTCGTCGGTACCCTCGAACATGATGTCCGTAATACGATAACCAAGGATGTCGTTAGCCTTCTCAAACAATTCTTTTGCCTTTGCGTTGTTGTCGTAGAGGTCCTTACCCATGCCTACGAACTGTGCCCCTTGTCCGGGGAAAACGAATGCTTTCATACGTAATGCTTATCTTTATGTCTTTTAAGAGCGTGCAAAGGTACATCTTTTCAGTGGAAAACACGCCATCCCACACCGTTTTTTAATGTTTATTAGCGTAACCAACTTATCGAATAACAGCCGATTAACGCGTCAGGAACCGTGTGCTGAGGTAGCGCTGAAAGGTCTCTTTATAGAGGTCGCCTATCGGGAGGTAGGTGTCGGCATCCATGATGACGCGGTTCTTGTTCACCTCTTTTATTTTGGTAAGATTAATGATATAGGAGCGGTGGATGCGCATGAAATAGGAGGGGAGGCGCTCCTCCATCTTCTTCATTGAGAGGAAGGTGACGATGGGCTTGGGCTGGCTGTCGAGCCACACCTTCAGGTACTCGCTCATAGCCTCGACATAGCGAATATCGGGGATGTTCACATTGACAATGCGGTAGTCGGTCTTGAGGAAGAGCGTGTCCGTATCGGGGACGGGGACTTCGTCTGCCGGACGGGTCCCCTCTAACCTTTCTTGTAACCGCTGTGCGGCCCGCTGGAACTCCTGCAGTCCGAAGGGCTTCAGCAGATAGTCGACGGCATTCACACGGAACCCCTCGACGGCATACTCAGAGTAGGCGGTGGTGAAGACGACGAGGGGCGGCACGGCGAGCGACTTCACGAAGTCCATGCCGCTAAGGTCGGGCATGTTGATGTCGCAGAAGATGGCATCGACGGTGTCGTTTTCCAAGAACGTGCGGGCCTCGACGGCACTCTGGCACTGGGCGGCAAGTTCGAGAAACGGCACTTTGCCGATATAGGCCACAAGCTGCTTCAGTGCTAACGGCTCATCATCGATGGCAAGACAACGGATTTTCATTTACAATTTGACAATTTACTTTTTACGATTTATTTACGATTTACTATTTATTTACGATTTGACTATTTACGATTTATTCATGATTTCACGGTTTCCGAGGGGGATGACGAGTTCCACCTGATAGACGTCGGTGGCATCGTCGATGGTGAGTGTGTAGTTGCTGCCATAGAGCAGGTCGAGGCGTTTGCGGACATTGGCAAGCCCTACGCCGCCACGCTCGTCGATGGATTGGTCGGCCTTCGAGTTACGGCACTTAAAGCGCAGCGTGTCGCCTTTCAGGCTGACGGTCATGTCGACGAACGATTCGTGCTGATAGCTGATGCCGTGCTTAAAAGCATTCTCGATGAAGGTGATAAGTATCAGTGGCGGAATGTGGCTGTCGGGTGTTTCCTGCGGCAGGGCGAGGCTTATCCTTACCTTCTCCGTATAGCGCAGCTGCATCAGTGCGACATAGTGGCGGATGAATTCGAGCTCACGGGCAAGTGGCACGCTCTGCTTGTTGCCCTCGTAGAGCACGTACCGCATCATTTTCGACAGTTCCACGATGGTGCCCTTTGCCTGTTCAGGGTCGATGTCGACGAGGGCGTGGATGTTGTTGAGCGTGTTCATGAAGAAGTGAGGATTGATCTGATAGCGCAGATACTCCATCTGCTGCTCCAGATTTTCACGCTCCAGCTCAGCCAGCCGCTTGCGATCGTCGCGACTACGGAAATAGCCCTTGATGCCGAGGTTGGCACCGAACATCAGTATCACCACCAGGACGGAGAGAATATCGCGCTCACCAACGATGGGAGGCGGTGAGTCGGCCCGATGCATCCTGCGGAGCGGACGCTCGTCGGGACGCTCGTCAGGACGTAGTGACGCCTCGTCGGGCATGGGTGGACGCTGCTCATCGAATGCCATTGGCTCGTCGCCGAAGGGCGGCTGATGGAGGTCGGCCCGCTCCATGTGCGGTCCGTGGCCTCTGCGTTCGGGCTTATTTGAACACTTGTAGACGGTGAACACCGCCAGCAGCGTGACGACGGCCGCACAATACAGCATGCGCTTGTGCCGGTGAACCAGTAGCGGAGCCAACAGGAAATTATGAACGAGGAACAACAGCAGATAAACGGCAAAGTGACGCCACACGACGAACACCTCGTTCCAGTTGAACGCGACGTTCGCATCGCTGACCGTTCGCACATAAAGGCTCAGCACCGGCGCTGCAAAGAGCAAGCCCCATGCTGCCACGTAGACCAGGTTTTCCTGCCGTGATTGCTTCATCCAGAATCTGTTTGTCATATTCAATAACGTAAGAAAACCGCGTTTATTGTCGCTGTCGGCATCAAGCCGACAGCCTCTGAGAATGTCATTCGCATCATCGTGATTGTTGTAATCTGGCACAAAATTACGACACCTTCGCCACAACAGGAAAAAAGTTCAGTGAAATGTGCGATTCTTTCAGTGAAAAAACTGCCGAAGGCAATAATCAGGGCAATGCATACGTTCTAAATATAGAAAGAGAACAAGATATGAGAAAGCTGGAACTGCTGGCACCCGCCAAAGACCTGGCATGCGGCATGGCGGCCATCGACCATGGCGCCGATGCCGTCTACATTGGTGCGCAACGTTTCGGAGCACGTGCGGCGGCAGGCAATAGCACCGCCGACATTGCCCGTCTGTGCGACTATGCCCACCAGTTTGGGGCCCGTGTCTACGTCACGGTGAACACCATCATCTACGACGACGAGCTGGCCGACACTCAGCGCCTGCTGGAAGAGCTGGCAGAGGCACAGGCCGACGCCATCCTCGTGCAAGACATGGGATTAGTTTCTATTTACAATTCACAATTCTCAATTCACAATTCACAATTCTCAATTCTCAATTCTCAATTCCCAATTCTCAATTCTCAATTCTCAATTCACAATTCTCAATTCTCAATTCACAATTCTCAATTCACCCTCCACGCTTCCACCCAGACCGACAACCGCACGGCCGACAAGGTGCGATGGCTGTGGCAACAGGGCTTCAGCCGTGTGGTGCTGGCCCGCGAGCTGAGCATCGACGAGATAGCCGAAATCCACCGTCAGGTGCCTGATGTGGAGCTTGAGGTCTTCGTCCACGGTGCGCTGTGCGTCAGCTATAGCGGTCTGTGCTACGCCTCGCAGCAGTGCTTTGGCCGTTCGGCCAACCGCGGTGCGTGTGCACAGTTCTGCCGAATGAAGTTCGACCTTGTCGATGCCGACGGTCAGGTCATAGAGCACAGCCGCCACCTGCTGTCGCTGAAAGACCTGAACCAGAGCGGCAATCTGGAGCGCCTTGCCGAGGCTGGTGCCACGTCGTTCAAGATTGAGGGGCGCCTGAAGGATATCGGCTACGTGAAGAATGTCACCGCCGCCTACAGCGAGTTGCTGAACCAGCTCGTGGCCCGTCATCCCGACCGCTACGAGCGGGCCTCACTGGGCCATTGTCGCTACACCTTCCATCCCGACCTGCGCAAGACGTTCAACCGCGGCTATACCACCTACTTTGCCAATGGCCGACAGGCTGACATTGCCTCGTTCGACACGCCGAAGGCGATGGGCGAGTTTGTAGGCACGGTGAAGGAGCTGCGCGGCCCATCGTTCAACGTGGCAGGCACGGCAAGCTTCGCTAACGGCGACGGCCTCTGCTTCCTGAATGCCGACCGTGAGCTGGAGGGATTCCGTGTCAACCGCGTCGAAGGCAACCGCCTGTTTCCGCAAAAGATGCCGCAGAACCTGCGCCCCGGCCTGCGTCTCTATCGCAACAACGACCAGCAACTGGAGCGTCTGCTCGCCAAGCCGAGCGCCGAGCGCAAGATACCCGTCGCGATGAGTCTCCGTGCCACCGACGACGGCTTTGCCCTCACCATGGGCAGTGTCACGGTGACCATGCCGGCAGAGCATCGGCAGGCCGAGAAGCCTCAGCGCGACAACATCGTTCGCCAGCTGACGAAGCTGGGCGGCACACCCTTCGAATGTGCGACGGTCGACATGGCTGCCGACTTCGACTACTTCATACCCAGCAGCCACCTCAGTGAGCTGCGGCGCAGGGCAACGGAAGCCCTGCTGAAAAACCTGTGCCACCGCGCTGACACGTCGTCAGCACCTCGTCAGCACGACGGTGACGCGCCCCCCCCACTCTATCGCGTACCTTATTTATATAATGTGAGCAACCATCTGGCACGACAGTTCTACGAGCGTCAGGGCGTGGAGGTCGGCGACGCTTTCGAGCTGCGACAACCTGCCGACGACGCGCTACTGATGCAGTGCCGTCACTGCCTGCGCTACAGCCTGGGCTATTGCGTGCGGCGTGGCGGACAGCGTCCACCCTGGCGCGAGCCACTCTCGCTGGTGCTTGGCGACGGGCGACGATTCCGCCTTGCGTTCGACTGCAAGAACTGCCAGATGAACATCTTTGAAAGTTAAAAAGCGGAAAAGGCATGACACCACAACTCAGACATAGCGTGAAGCGGTGCTGCACAGTCAGAAGCTGGCGCAGCACGCCCCGTCTTTGCTGTATACCATCTTGCCTTCTTGCCCTTTTACTCGTCCTCACCGCCTGCTACCACCGGCCATCGGCAACCTCCGACGCATGGATTCCCACACCCGAGCAGCAGGACTCCATCTCATTCTACACCACCCACCACTACACCCAGGACTACGAGTTTCTCGTCACCGCCGACTCGCTGCAGCTGGTGCGCCAGCAGCCTGCCGAAGTGCTCAATGGCATGCTCGTCGACACGCTGAGCGTCGGCGAGGGCAGCCACTTGGTGGTAGCCGACATTATGATGATGCCCACCGACACCATCGACAGCGTGTGGGTGCAGGTGGCACGCGACATGGAGACCATCGGATGGGTGCGCGAGAGCGAGATGCTGACAGCCGTGTCGCCCGATAACCCCATCTCGCTGTTCATCGACTTCTTCTCCGACACCCACCTGCTGCTGATGCTCGCCTTCGTGGTGCTCGTAGGCGCCCTCTACCTGATACGACGCCTCTACCGCAAGAATGCCAAGGTGGTACACTTCAACGACATCGGCTCGTTCTACCCTGCCCTGCTCGCCCTGCTCGTGGCAGCGACAGCCGTGTTCTACAACACCATCCAGATTGTGAACCCCGACTCGTGGCGGCACTACTACTATCACCCCACGCTCAACCCCTTTGCCGTGCCCTTGCACTTAGGACTCTTCCTCGCCTCCGTGTGGGCACTGGTCGTGGTGGGCATGGCCGCCCTCGACGACGTGCGCCGCCACCTGTCGCCCTCCGAGACCTTCTTCTACTCGCTCGGACTAGCGGCTGTCTGCGCCGTCAACTACATCGTCTTCAGCCTCACAACGCTCTATCATTACCTGGGCTACCCACTGCTGGTGGCTTACGCCGTCTTCGCCGTCTACCGCTACCTGCGAGGCAGCCGTGCCCGCTTCCACTGCGGCAGCTGCGGTGAGCCCATTCGCGAAAAAGGCCCCTGCCCACATTGCGGTGCCATGAACGTGTGAGGCCACAGTTTTACAGATTATCAAACAAAAAGCCAAGATGAATAAGTCAGAAAAGAGAATGTCAGTGGCCAGAAGCCTCGTTCTGGTCGCAACGCTATGGCTCGCACAGACCGTGTGCGCCGAGAGTTACAACCTGTGGGTGTGCGGCACACAAGTGACCGACGCCAATGCTTCGAACCTCGCCACCATCAGCGGTGTGGAGGGAACCGTCAGCTACGATGCGGGAAGCAAGACGCTTACCCTGAGAAACGCCACCCTCAGCACGACTGGTGGGAACAATTATAGCATCAGAGTGAAAGGCATCGACGGTTTCACACTCCATGTCGAGGGTACGAACACGGTGACGTCGGAGGACGCGGGAATCTATTTCGACAAATCGCAGAGCATCGTCATCGAGGGCGGTGGCACACTCAACGTCATCGCAACCTCGGAGGTCTACAGCTGCTACGACATCTTTTACGCTGGTCCCTTGACCAACCACACACTGACCATTCGTGACTGTACGGTCAACCTGCTTGGCGGTGGCGGACTGGACAACAATGGCGACAATGACGAGAAGCTCATCATCGACCATGCCGACTTCTTCACCAAGGCTGGTAGCCACTCAGGGCTATGCATGATGGAGCTGGAGATGATTGGCTGCACGCAGGTAATGCCATCGCCCGATGAGTATGTCTGGAAGGGCTTGTTCTTCTACAAGGATGGCTGGACCACGCAGTGGATGGGCGACATCAGCATCGTCGGCGGCACGCCCGTGCCCATCGATGCCACCCGCTTCCCCGACGACAACTTCCGCAACCACCTGCTCGCTCAGGACTATGGACGCGACGGCGTCCTCAGCGACCGCGAGCTGGAGGCCACCCTCAGCATGAAGGTCTCGTCGAAGGGCATCAAGTCGCTCGAAGGCCTTCAGACCTTCCGCCGCCTGTGGGGCCTGGAGTGCAACAAGAACGAGCTCACCTCGCTCGACGTGCTGGAACAGATGAACGTGCAAACCCTGAAATGCAGCGACAACCAGCTGACAGGGCTCCCCTCAAAGGTCACAAAAAGCATCAACACCCTGGAGTGCCGGAACAACAAGATAACGGCGCTCGACGTGGCGGGCAACCAAAATCTGGCCACCCTCCTATGCAACGGCAACCAGCTGACAACACTGGACCTCACCAACATGCCGAACCTCAGCTGGCTCGATTGTGCCGACAACCAGCTGACGTCGCTCTCCGTGAGCGAGATACCACTGCTGAGTTACCTGTGGTGTCAGGGCAATCAGCTGACGTCGCTCGACGTCTCGGGGCACACGCCACTACAGGTGGTCGACATGTCGCACAACCCCTTAACGACGGCCAACCTCAGCGGATGCACCAGACTGACTGAGGTGAACTGCTCGCGGTGCAAGATAACGGGCGATGACAGGGATGCGTTCTTCGACAACCTGCCAGCTGTCACCAATGGCACGCTGAAATACCTCTACGAAACCGAGGGCGACGAGGGCAACACCATCAACCAGGCCTGCATCAACAAGGCCAAGCGCCAAGGCTGGAAGGTGATGTATGGCAATTGGTGGGACGACTGGCACGAGCTGACCCAAACGCCCAACTACATCGCCATCGACGCCCAGCATTTCCCCGACGCCCAGCTGCGCAACTGGATGCTGCAGCAGTGGTTCGGCACCGACGGACAACTCTCGGAGATGGAACTGCCCACCATCCGTTCGATTGACGTTACAGGGCTCGGCATCACCGACATGACGGGCATCGAGTTGTTCACCAACCTGTACGAGCTGTACTGCTCGGTGAACAGCATACGCGGCGACCAGATGGAGAACCTTGTGTTCGGACTGCCGGAAGCATATCGCGGCGAGCTGTATGTCTACGACGCCACCAACGATGCCGAGCATAACCTGTGCAGCTCCACACTGGTGCGCCTTGCCACCACGAAGGGCTGGATCGTCTACTGTCGGACTGCTGACGGATGGACTCGGTATTACGGTGAGAAGCTGAGCTATGGCATCAAGGGCGACGTCAACGACGACGGACAGGTCGGCATTGGCGACATCGTGAGCATCACCAACATCATGGCAGGTAAGTCGGAAGAATAGCACACCCCCGCTATCCCGAGATTCAGCACTGAATGAGCGGAGCCCGAAAGTGGAGGATGAAAAAAAATGGCAAAGCTTAAACCTGAATCGGTCGTTAGCACGTGCTAACGACCGATTTCCTCTATAAATAGCAACTTTTTATTCTACTGGTGTAAAGGAAATGCTTTATATGTGTTTGGGTTTAATAGACTTTTTATTCCATTGGTTTGATCATCGACTCGATGAACTGGATTTCCTCGTCTGTCAGGTTGTACTTGGCATAGAGGTCGGCATCTGTCCAAGGACGGGTGAAGTCTTGGAGGGGGACAAGCCTATAAGAATCACTCTTCGTGTTTTGCGTGTTCTGCACAATTGAAACCATAAAGCGAGCGAATTTCCCATTGAGGTAGCTAACTACATTCTTACAAATGACTTGGCTTTCAAACGGGCCGATAACCATATATGTACCATTACAACACTCACCAGGCTTTGAAATAAACGGCCTGCCTGTAACTCTATGGGGCAGTGTGCCCCCTTCTCCAGCTATAGGAGTCATTACTTTCCATTTCTCTATATAATCTTTTCTTAAATTGACTTCAGCAGGATTAATGTATCCAACCGTTCTGAATTTGCTCAGAATAACAACATCTCCATTTGATGGATACTTTGAGCCAACAACTTTCGAATTAAAGCCAAATGGATTCTGTGATGACACTATGTCGGCAAAAGAGACAAAGTTTGAAGTTTTAACTTTTTCTACTATTCTTAGACTTTGTGAAAACCTCACAAAAGCATCTATTCCTTCTGTCTTTAGGAAACGATTAGACTTGTAGATAGTGTTACCATGATGAACTTCTATGCTGCAAGTTCCGTTGTATTTTTTATTGGACAAATAGTAGCATATTCCACCTTTGATTTCAACAGAATTGAAGCAATCTGTTGCATTGCTAAAATCAACAAGCTTTGAGATACTTCGGTCTTCTAGCATCCTTTGAGTAAAATCACCCTGTAGAATAGAAGATGTATACCATCGAGCTGGAATTATTAAGCTTGAATAATGGTTTGTAATTCTTTTGGCTAAATCAACAAACAGGTGATATATAGGCAGACTTCTATTGTTGTTGTCGCCCATCACCTGATATGGCGGATTTCCTACTATAGCGTCTAACTTCATATTCTCATCTTGGTTTATTTTCCAGAAGCGCTTGCCGTCACGGAAGGTATTGACGACAGTGTCTGGACGTTCTGAAATGTTTTGGATTAAGTCTGGGTAATAGTGGGCATTCACGCGGGTATTGCGGAAACCGGCGAGGGTGCGACGGGTGATGCTGCGGGCCATGGGAGTCTTGCAGACCACGAGGATGTTCTCTTCGATGGTGGCATCCCATAGGTTCATGGCAAAGCCGTGACTGACCTCACCATACTTTGCTCTGGCAGCCTCTACGCGAGAGCGGTAGATGTTGTATGCCACATACAGCGGATAGAGACCGCTTTTGGAGTTGATTTCCAACACATGTGAATCGGGACGGAACACATCTGCCGTAACCTTCCCTTGAGTGACATAGCGAGGGGTGGAAAGGGGTTGCTTGAACGCTTCGTCATAGAAGCACCAGCCTCCGAGACAGTCGCTCATGTGCATATTCACCACCCGCCACGGGGTCAGCACCGTTTCCTTGTCTGGATTGCGGAAGGTGTTGAAGATGGCAGAGATGCGCTCAATGCGTTCCTCGATGGTGAACTTATCAGCATGGGAGAAAAGTCTATTTCATGATTAATTGCAGATTATCCGTTGCATTACGGAAGGACAGGTACAATAGAATTGATCCCCTCTGATTTCATTCTTTGTGGCGGAAACCCTATCATTACAGATACCATCCGTTTTGAAAACAAACTAAAAAAACAGAAATAGAATGGGGATCAGCATAGTTAACATAACCCGCTCGGTCGAACTCCGACCGAGCGGAAATTACGGGGACTACTAACTTCCACTTCTAAACATGAAGAATGAAGATAGGTTGTTGATCCTATTAGTAACGACATTCCATTAACCAAGAAACAAACAAATAGAACTGATGAAAAAGATACACTTACAGTTTCTTCTTGCACAAATCCAAGGGATGTTGCTCATGCTCATGCTTATACCGACTTCTCTCCTCGCCCAAGACGGTAGCCAAGCCAGTCGGTGGAAGCTGGCGGCAACAATCAAGGGGGACGGTTCTAAATGATCACTTTTTTGATAAGGAATTTGGTGGCTAACGAAATATTATGTACCTTTGCCGATGAATATGTTTGACGATCAAACAACTATGGCACGACAGGCTCGGAAGCATAGTGGCACGGGTATCTATCACAAAAAAATGATCAAAGAGAACCGTTCCCATTGATTCTGGTCGCTTTGCTTGCAAAGAACCGTCCCCATTGATTGGAAAAGGGAATCACCGTTGCCTTTACTATACAACGGACAAACGATATGAACAAATTTACTTAAATTCAGAACAAATAAATGCAGATTTTACTTGGCAATGTCAGTAATTTGATGTAGTTTTGCAC
>JAEEGL010077195.1_pt1 | contig 13844 bp, 10 predicted proteins | sample 9134231 | NCBI WGS metagenome assembly JAEEGL01 (sample SAMN16246548, study PRJNA631951) | gut metagenome | biome: gut microbiome; feature: rumen; material: fiber-attached | host: Bos | place: Iran: Karaj | collected 2018-10
AAGGTTACTTGCGTCGACCTTCACAGCGTCCGTGATGTTGATCTCTCCCACGACAATCGAGTTGACGACGTTGGCTGTCGAGGCGGCATTCAGGAAGATGGCCGAGCCTTCTACGGCTTCATTGCCGGCAAAGGTGCAGGAGATGACATTCAGCACGCGGGGATAGTTGCCGTCGGGAGCCGTGCCGTTCCAGATGGCACCGCCCTTGCCGTTACTCTTATTATTAGCAAAGGTACAGTTCACGAAGTTCATCTGCTGTCCGTGCTGCATCATCACCATGCCGCAGGGATCGCCCTCGGCACCCGTTGCCTCGTTGTTGGCGAAGAGACAGCGCTCGAAGGTGGTGTAGCCCTTCTTCGTGTCGCCCTGCAGACGGGCTACGATGCCGCGGTTGGCTGCCTTGTTGCCCGTGAAGGTGCAGTCGACGAACTTCACGCTTGAGCGCTTCGAGAACAGGGCGTTGGCACCCTGACCCGAGTTGATGAGACGGGTGAAGTGGCAGTTGCTCACCGTCACCAGCGCACCGCAGTTGTCCAGGTAGAGCGCACCTTTCGTGTCGTTGCCGCCCTGGGCGATGAAGAGGCCGTCGAAATCGATGTTACTGATATTGACGCACTTCTCCGTGGTGCCCACGCCTACGGCCGTATTGATTTGGAACACGCGGTCGCGGTCGCCGTCGTTCACCTCACCGTCGCCGTTGGCATCGCCGCTGAACACCGTGCGCTCACCCTCGGTGGCACCGATTAGGTTCAGGCCCATCTTGATGTAGAGCGTCTTCGTGGCTACATACTTGCCACCGGCGAAGTAGATATTGTCACCATTCTCGAAGGTGGCAGCATTGTCCGAGCTGAACTTCTCCATCAGCGTCTCAATGTCCCATGCATTGGCTGCGTCTGCGCCCGTCTTCTCGCCAGAGCCGGCAGGGCTAACGAAATAATCACTGGCTGAAGCCATCAGAGGAGCAACAGCGAACATCATACCAAGGGTAAAAATCTTAAAATTCATAGTTTTGCTTTTTTAGTTATAACAATGTTGTATATCTCTAAAGACGCACCCTTTCTGGAAATGTACAGGTGTGATCTGAAAAAAATCAGGAAAAAGGACGCCGCCCTGCTATGAACGTAACACCGTCCCGCTATGGGCGTAACACCGTCCTGTCCATGAACTATAGGATACTCTCTCCAGGTGTCACAGGTATACCTGGGGTATAACACCCCAAAACACGCGAAAACTCCTATTCCACTGCAGAAAATGTCCAAAATATCCCAAAATGTCCAATTTGTCTGAGAGGCAACGACGAGAGGATGGAAAAAGTGGGGGAGGATGATAATAGGCTAAAAAAATCTCCAATATATTTGTGGTTGGGTTTAATCAGATGTTTCAGGTCAAGGTGAAATGTCATCTCCGTGTCCCTACTATGTCCCTTGCTCAGACCTCCCCTGGCCCCTCCTACTCAGGAGGGGAATGCTGTGGCGTGTATGTTCTATAGTCATGTATTTCGTTGATATAACATATTATTCTTCTGTAACTGCCTTATAATAAGGTTTTTATGATATATTTTACGTCTATTTTGCCTCTATATTACCTCTACTTACCTTCTACTTGCCTTCTACCTATCTTCTACTATCCTCTACATAACCTTTATTTACTGTCTATATGGACGCAATACTCGGCTATGGGTAACAAAAACAATGGATGCCTCTGATACTCTTCGATGCGACAAAGTCACATTCCCAGCGTGGGAAAGGAATGTTCCCAGTGTGGGAATAAAACATTCCCACACTGGGAATGCTTGCTAAGTAGCCTATTTTGCCTTGGTAAGTGGGTAGACAATTGATATTGGTGTAGTGGAAATTTAGTAGAGGTAAAGTAGAAGTAAAGTAGAATTAAAGTAGAGGTAAAATAGATGTAACTTTTTGTTGATTTAATTGCTAAAACTCTAAAAGTCTGTATATTATATCAATAATTACTGAAATCTTATAGAGGTAGAAGCATTTTTTAATTTTCCATAGAAATTTGTTACAGATGCTGATACCAAAACTTGGTCCAAAGGTACATAAAAATCTTGGACATAACAAAGCCCTGGCTTGAGAAAGTCGGGGCTTTGCGATAAAAAAGAGAATGTGCCTATTTTGACACACCCTCATTGCTAACAAATATATAGTTCCCCTGCGAAAAGTCCTTCTCGACAAAATGATGTCAGAGGAATTCAAATATTTTATAGACATATCGAACAGACAGGAGCAGTCTGTTTGTAAACATTTTATGGTACTTCAAGATTTTCAAATGTTCGTTCATGATGAGCGACCAACTTGTGTATCCATTCGTAGAAGCCCCTCCCAAACGCATAGTCACAAAATCTTTAGGCACATATTTTGTTTTAATCCGATGAATATAGATGAACCGGAATAATATGTCAAAGTCGGCTGCAATTTTATATTGCGTATCATGGAGACCATATTTTTGGTAGACAGTTCTATGACAATAAAAAGACGGATGCGCTGGCATCAGACCAAATCTCATAAGCCAAGGCCGGAAAAAACGCGAAGAATAATAGCGTTCGCAATGATGGATACTTTTGTTGAATACATAATGGATGTCAGCATAAATGGCATCATAATTATCTGACTCAAGGTATTTGGCAACTGTCGAAAGCACATCATTAGACGTATAAAAGTCGTCGGAATTCAAGAATCCTATGACATCACCAGTTGCCATTTTCACCCCTTTGTTCATTGCATCATAAATTCCGCTGTCAGGTTCGCTAAAATAGCGCATACGTCCTTTAAATCGCTTCTCATATTCATGGATGACAGATAGGGTCTTGTCGGTTGAAGCTCCATCAACAATAATATATTCATAATTAGACCATGTCTGGGAGAGTACACTCTCCATTGTGTCCTGAATAGTAGACTCACTATTATAAGCAACAGTAATAATCGATATTTTCACAGATATTATTTATTTTGTCAGCAGGCTATCATAGAAATCAACATAAGCCTGATAAGTCTGTTTCTGGGAGAATAGTTGTTTTGCACGTTGACGGCATTGGAATGAGATCACATCGGATGAAGTTGTTCTGCTTAATTCGCACCATCTTTGAATTTCTACAGCCATATTTTGGATATCATTTATTGGTACAACTGAGCCTATCTGTTCAGTAATGATTTCCGGGCAAGCCGTGGTGTCAAAGACCACAGAAGGCTTGCCACATGCCATTGCCTCAACATTTGTCATACCGAATGATTCGGCTTTAGATGGGTTTACGAACACATCTGTCTTGCGATAAATCTCAACTAACTGACTGACACTGTCAGTACGCCTGATGTACTCTATTCCAGAAGGAAGCATCATGCCTTGCAGTTGTTTGACTCCAACTAATGTAATCTTGTAATTCTCAGGCAGAATACGACGTAGTTTGCCAAAGACGTCCAGTCCTTTTCTGTTTTCCCAAACACTGGCGACACCAAGTATATGGAAATCCTTATTGGCTTTCTGCATCACTTTAGAAGGTGAGAACGTTTCTATATCTATACCGTTGTATATACATCGGATATCACAATCCTTAAGGATTGACTTTCGCAGCACGCCTTCTAACCATTTGGAAACGGTTACAATATGGAGATTGTCAACTGCGGTGAAATATTTCTGCTTTATCTGCTGGTTCTTCCTGCTATTATCATAGATACTGCGAGGATATTCCCTGCCTTTCAGAGGACAGTCGTAACAGCCGACCTGCCATCTCTTACAGCCGATTATATCGGGAAAGGCGCAGTGGCCGGTGATGGGCCAGGCATCATGCAGTGTCCATACCACAGGAGCCGTCTGCTCAGATAAGTATTCAAACAACAAAGGGTAGTTCAGATAATAGCCATGTATATTATGCAGGTGTATGATATCAGGACGTAATTCCTTAATCTGTCCGATAAGCCTTTGTGTTGCATGCCGCGAACCCAAGCCATGATGGTCAAGAAACAATGACTTGGCTCCATGAAGGTATTGGTCTGCTCGACTGCCTATCTTAATCAGACGAGAGTGGCTGTCGTTATGGTATCGTCCATATGCTATGTAGCTGTCCCAACCTTGGACAATTGCCACATCAGCGATACCCTCGGCTATTCGTCCGTGTGAGCCCCAGTTGGCTGTCACATTAATCTGCAGAAGTGTCGGCATGAGTATTAATAAACTGTATACGAATAAGCCAGTCAAAAATGACCAGGAAGGCAAAGAATGTCAGCCATCCAAATATGCTGGCACGAACCAAATATATGCTATTGGCAAAAAGGGACATATATATAAAATACAGGTATTTGGAGGTGGGCGACTCAACCCTTGCGACAAGAACGCCAAAGAGGAACATCATAACGACGACACCAATAAATGAAAAATTCATATACAAGTCGGCTATCATATTCGTACCGATACCATACGATGCATCTACGAATCGAGTGAGGATGTTACCCGTAGCCACATCATCGATATCGTAGCCTGTCAGCAGTTTTGTAAAGAAAGAACCACCAAATGGAAGAAGTGCAAATAGATATTGAACGTATGATACCCCCATAAGATAAGAGTTTACTTTGATATAGTCAATACTTTCATATAGAGTTTTTGCATTAACCACAAAGTCGGTAAGGAGCATCCACAGAATATTCGGTGAGTTCCAGATAATCTCTGTACTATATTTCAATGACTCCATAAGGCCTACTTGCTGCAGACTAAATTTTGATACTCTTGACACTGAAAGGAACCCCATCAGGATAATACCGGTCAACATAACAGGTATCAATCTTTTCAAGCGTATTCTGTGGTAGTAGTTGTCAAAGACCAGGAGTATCATAAACGTCAAGAATATCACCTCTCCACGGCTTCCTATATAAAGTTGTCCGACAACAAAAAGAAGTGTGGAAACAATATTGATCTTGTTGCTCAAGGCAAAATGGCTGAATTTGTATTCTGAAGCGGATGACAATTGTGCCTGATAATACCACGACAGTGCTATAAGGCATAGAATAAGTACCATCAGGCGTGGATACAGATGAGTGAAGCCTGTTATTCTACTGAATACGAATATGTATAAAGATAGACCTATGACAGACAATAGTGATATATATGCGATACGATTGATCGCCATCTCAGGTATGGCTATACGCAACTTCTTCATTTCAGGAAAGTCTTTCTCGAAAAGGACACTTCCAAGCATATAACATGCCACTCCCGACTGGGCCAAAGACAGGGCGTATGGAATAACTTCTGAGTGAGTGGCGAACTGGAAAGCCGGCAGGTACTTGTCGTCAGGATAAATAAAGACCGCATGGGCATAGTTGATCAAGAAGAATGTCGGAATAAAGAACACATCAAAGCAAAGTCCCCCATAATGCCTACATTTATGACGCAGGAAGAAGGAAGACGCCACAACATAGAAGAATGCCTCCCAGGCACAGAATGATCTGGAGAAAGTGGACGGAGCCAAGAAAGAGAATGAGAAAGATAGCAGCACAAAAGCCAGCATGACATATCCGATCATGACAATTCTCTGAAATGGTGAATACACGAAAATACAAACCTGTCAAATCTCCATGATGCCAAAGTTAGGAGAATTTTGTGCTTTAGCTCTATGGCCGTATTCCACACATTAATATCTGTATAAAGCGACCGGATGTAACCATAGTCCTTGTATGAAGCAAGTGCATATAGAGTGACTTTATTATACAACTTTGCCAAAGGAAATGTCTCCGCATACACGGAAGCATCGGGAATACCGGTAAAGAAGCTTTCCACTAATGCCATTGCCTTAACAGCAGATTCCAACCCCTTCCTTCCGACATTAGCCGTTGTAGACTGGGGATTGTATCTCACATAGTTGACCAACACAGCGTCAACCTTTACTACCCGGTTTGCATAATATGCCATTAATGGGGTCACAACGTAATCTTCAGAAATGCTAATGTGCTCAGGAGCAAAAAGGTGATGATTTCTCACAAGATCACAACGTATAAGCCGTCCCCATACTTCAATAGAGACCTTACGTGCCAATAGCATCTTCACATACTCTGTCTTGTTCTCTGGAATTTTGTCTATATGTGGTATGCATCCTGTTTCCGACACGAACTGGTAATCGGCCACAACGATGTCCGCATCCGTTTCCATGGCACGTTCTGCATATAACCTAATGGCATCATGTTCAAGATAGTCGTCACTATCAAGATGGAAGAGATAATCACCCGTTACCTGACTGATGGCAGATTGACGGGCGGCAGCCAACCCGCGGTTCGTCTTGTGATTGACGATCTTTACAGAATCCTTACGCTCGGGATAGTCACTCAGCACCTGCTGCAGAACCTCTATGCTACGGTCTGGCGTACAGTCATTGACGAATATGTACTCTATGTTCTTGTAAGACTGTGTGAAGAGGGAGCGGGCACATCGCTCTATAAATGCCTCCACACCATAGACTGGTGTACAAACAGAAACTTTTATATCTTGCATCAAAATAGTCTTTAAACCATCATCTTCTTAAAGAACTCAAAAATACGCCCCGTTAACAGCAACGGGGTGAACCACCTCTTCTTCACCATAGTGCTTACACACCATGATGAGAACCCCTGTGGCCGGAACCATGTTCCGAAATATTGATAATACTCTTTAGGAATCGTTTTCAGTTTTTCCATCTTTTCTTTCCACGAATATTGATCTATACCTGCATACAGACTCTTCGGACAACGGAGAAACAAATCAGATACCTTGTTGCCCCAGACATACCTATCATGCTCAGCAGGAGAGACGCACAGGCGGCTGGAAAATAAAGATAGTTCTTTGAGGCATGTCAAAAAACACTGATATTCTGAATTAAAGGAATACAGCATCGTACTTAACGACCCCTGTCTGAAACTGACGTTATAGTTAATAGCCTTCCGGATTGTCAAAGCCTCGATACAGTTCAGGTACTTGAGAAAGAAAACAAAATCCTCACCATATCGGATGTCTTCAGGAAAAGAAATATGATTTGAAAGTAATATCCTGCGATTGAAGAGTTTTGCTACTGGACCTGACAAATTCAAGACAGAATGCTCAAGGATATAACGGACCATCTGCTCACCGGAGAGATGTATATCCTCCTGTATGACTCCAACCATACGGTAATCAGAGATATTAGCCATTACCAAACAGACATCCTCTGTAATGGCAGAGACCATGTCTTCAAGATAGTCTGGGAGAACCACATCATCACTGTCAATGAAACATATCCATTCTCCACAAGCCTCCGATAATGCCAGATTACGGGCGTTACTGATGCCGCTGTTAGCCTGATGGAATACCCGGACCCGGGAGTCTTTTAAAGCATATTCATCACAGATAACGCCGCTGTCATCTTTACTGCCATCGTCGACGAGCAGTACCTCAAAGTCCGTAAAGCTTTGGCCAAGCACACTATCAAGACATGATTTCAGATAGTTCCCAGTATTGTATACAGGAATGATGACGCTTATTTTCATGCGTGTTTAATAATGATTTAGCAGATGCTTCATATATGGTAAGGCAAGACTGACGGGAAGAGCAAGATGGAAATCACGGATCTGCTTACGCCAGTCACAACCATTCATGCGGCAACAGTCCCACCAGGACAAATACTTTATCTCACGTTGTTGAACGTAGTGGGCCTGGAACAACTCTGGTATCTCTTTCCTGACACGATACAGATTGGCGATTCGGAAATTCTGAATGATGTTATAGACATCAGGGTGCTTCTTTAGGTTCTTCTGACAGGCAAAACTGCACATCTCTTTCAGAATGACATTCAGGCATCTTGCCTTGAAGGCAGAAAACTTAGAAAAGGTTGTGCTGCCCATCCGTATTTTATAAAGATAGGTTATTTTTCCAACGACTGCCAGCGACTTTGCCATACAGGCATTCTGAAAGCTCCACAGTTCATCCTCAAAGACAATTCCACTAAAAAAATGCAAATGATTGTTGCGGAGAAATCCTGACCTGTACAGTTTGTTGACCGCCATCATATAAAAATCCTGTTTCCTGTAGGCATGCAGGATTTGTCTATCGCGCAAGATACTGCCATCAACTAACTGTAATGGTATCTTCTGATAGTTGCCGACAATACGGTAGTCGCTGACGACAATATCATATAATTCATCTTGAAGCGGTTGTACTATACGCTCCAAACAGTCAGACGTTATCTCGTCATCACTGTCAAGGAAGTACATATAGTCACCCGTCGCCGCGTTTATACCAGAGTTCCTTGCTGCTGACAGACCCAGGTTCTTTTCGTGACGGATAATATGGAACCTAATAGGACTGTCAGTCTTGCCAAGCAGTTCTTCTGCCAACGATATGCTGTTGTCAGTACTGCCATCGTCAACAATGACACACTCGATATCGCCATTCCATGTTTGATTTAACACACTCCGGATGCAGTCCTCAATGTATGGAGCCACATTGTAAACAGATATGATAATTGATATCTTCATGAGTTCTCTGTCCAAGGGAATTGGATTTGTACACGGCTGAACTTCAGCCCCAAAATGCAACAGATGAAAAAAAACACCTGAAAGATTATCTTTGAATGATGAATGCGGAAATACGATGTCGAGAAGAAATTCCATCGCAGATGATAGTATTTCACATCAATATCGATAACACTCTTTTCCGTACTGTACGTTCGGTCCATCAGGAAATATGCATACTTCAGTGCCGCCGTCTTGTCTTTCGGCGGGATATCCCCGTTCAAGCAAGCCATCAGCTGGTTACGTGTCTGAACAGAATAAGATGCACCCGTCTTCTCATAAAAAGAATGTCCTATGAGAATAGACGGCTTACCCCAATAGCAAGCCTCTACCCCTGTCGTCGACCCGAAAGTGACTACCTTCCAACATGCATCTAACAATGCATACGTACTGACCGCGCTTTCTGGCGGGATGACGGTCATGGAGGAATATCTCTCCAGTTCGTAGAGATCCATGTGTCCGCTGTGCTTCACACCCTTCAGGTTCGGGTGAATCCGGAGATAGAAATGAATGTCAGGATCAGCATGCATTATCATATACTCAATCGCTTCCGCCTGAGAGTCAAAGAGCGTGTCATTGGCCCATTCATCTCCTAAGGCTGCGATCTCGTCTTGAGATGAATTGAAGATAACGACATTCCGCCGGTCCATCCGGAAGTCGTCAGGCAACAGCCCTTCGTGCTGCATGGCCGTATACACCTTTGTATCGCCGACAAGGATTCCCTGGCGGCGCTTCTCATAAAATGAAGCCGCCAGGCGCGACCTATCTTCCATACTTTGTGGAGAGCTATGCCATAGATGTTCCATCTTCTTTGAATACACACCGATATCAAGTGGAAGTCCCCCTTCAAACCTAATTTTCTTATATGGTTCTACACGTCCACCGACTGCCTCTAAAGAATAAAAAGGAATTCCGAGTGATTTAGCTATGTCATAAAACAGTCTATTCTCAAAGAGCCGCCCGTTGTATATGATGATCTCGTCTGGTTTCAGCTTTTCAAGCAGGGTGTATGAATAGTCAATGAAATCACAAAGACGTTCCCGAAGAGGCTCGAAGAAGTCAATGAACTTTTCAAGGTTCATCAAGTCCAGGTCACGAGTAGCCTCATAATACATAGATAAGACAGAAGCCCCTAATTGAACATGCCGGTATTGATACTTCATGATCTCCTCAGGAATCTTGGGAACAGGTCGCGGAATTCGTTCGGTACGAACAATCATGGACCCGTCTTCCAAATTCCCGACAGGCACCATCCTCACCTCCATCGCATATACCTTTGCATACTCATCATACATCCGGTGACAAAGCCAGCACATGCTTCTATGACCGGAGAGGTTCATGAAGCAAGATGGAAGGACACCTCGACAATAGGCCCAATACACAGTATGCCCCAGCCCTTTGCTGGCTATCACATCGTCTAGCACAACGCCCACGTGGGGAGCCGCAATAGAGCATGAACTATAATAAAACCTTATCATGAATCTTTCTCTCCTTACTCATTCTCTTCTTTACTCCTACATAGAGAGCGATAACCGCCAACAGTGTCATCACCACTTTTATCCAGACTGCAGCATGTATGGCTTCATTAGCTATTACCATATCCGCAAACAGCACTAAAAGAATAAATCCGACAATACGTCTGTCACCCATCCACTCTTGTACACTTTTCTTATAATAACCGACCACGAATGGCACCAGCAATTGGCTCCAATAGAAAAAGATGGTTGAATAAACCGCTACACGATAGCCCCAGAACGGAATGAGGATATAACAGGCAGCAAAATTCAGAATACCCGGAACAAAGACAAGCCATAATAATTGAGGTGTGTCCTTATTGATGAAGGCAGGTGTACTCATGAATGTATAGAATGAGAACACCACGTTGGCGAAGCAAAGCATGCAAGCAATGTCACATGATTGTGCCAAGCGGGCATTGCGAATTAAGATAGAATAGATTTCAGGCATCCAGATGCAAAGGACAAACGAGGTGATGACAGCCACCGTCTGACAGAGGAAATACAAATTCCTGTATTCTTTATAGTTCTTGGAGCGATAAGAACGCTGTATCTGCGGCATCAACGCCGTCACGAGCGCTGATGTAATGACCGTCGCATAGTCTCCCATCGTACTTCCGTGACTGAACAACCCTATTTCATCATACGACACACCATACTGGCTCATGACGATTCGGGCAGAACTCGTCAGTAAGACAAATCCCAGCGTGTGAGGCACCAGCGGGAGAGCTATCCTCAGCATATTCTTTAGACGTTTTCTGTTCGAATCCCATATTGGCCATATATTAAAATCCTTCCAGACATACTTGACAAAAACCAGAAAGATAATGATGCTCGAGACGGTACTTGATGCAATTAAGCCCCAATACCCCGCTTTAAAATAGAAAATAAGGATGAACGATACTGCCATTCCCGCAACCGGCCCAGCCAAATTAGTGAAAACCAAAGGCTTCGGACTTTCTGTCAAGGGAAAAATATGCTGTGCAAGGAAGCCGTTTGCCACCAGAAAGATCGGCATTGAACCTAAAACACATAGTCCAAGTTTCCCTGTAAAAGAAGGCAGCGGAAGCGTCATCATCAGAATCCCCATGTTAAGTAATCCAAAGAGAAACGATGATATGAGAATAAGCATCAGCACCCTACCCCATACGATGTTATAGCGATGGGGATATTCAAAAAAACTATTGGTCAGATGTACGTTCATGCCAAGAGGAGCTATTGACATGAACAATACCGCATAAGAGATCAATACGCCATAAATTCCATAATCGAAAGTTGTCAGGAATGGAGTCGTCAATGGGAGCATTATAATGCTCAAGAGCACAGTCAGTTTGGGCACTATCCCATAATATAGCGTATTCCTGATAACCAATCCTATAGACATATTGATCACTTTGATCAGTTGAATCCCCTGAACAGAGATTTCAACACACCCTCTTTCCCTGTTACTACAATAGTGATGATAATAATTACCAAAAAAGTCACAAAGGCTACAATACGGATTCTGTGAGGCCCGTCTTTCTCAAGTGGGATCGTTGCACGCACTAACGTAGTGAATACAGGTGTATCTTCCATGACCTTTGCCTTCGCTTCAATCAATTGCTCACTTACCTTATTGTAATTATTAAAATACAATTGCATCTCATTTTCCAGTTTCTCCTGCTTCTTGATCACGCTTTCCAAGAGAACGTCCTGATTGGAATCCATAAAGTCTGCATAGATCTCACACGCTTTGTCGTAATTTCGTTTCGCCTCTTTATGCAGTTTTTCAATATATTGAAGGTTGTGACGTGCTTTTTTCGTGCGATATTCTGTCAATGACTCTTGTAGCATTTGTCGGACAGTATCAGCAACAAGAGCTGCAACAACAGGATCCTGGTCCGTAACATCAATGATTATATTATCTGTTTTTGCATCAATCGTACACACCACTTTTTTCTGAATGACATTGCTCATCGCCTTTTGCTCCTTTGTGAGTCTGAACAAATTGACGGAATCCCTTTTCTCAATTTCCTCACCATTCAACCAGTTCTTGGCACTTTTTACCATTGCTGTCCACCATGGCAATTTCTGATAATAGCGCAAATAGTCATAATAGGAAATACAGGCATCATCACTGTCTCGTTTGATCTTGATATCAAACATCTTGGCGGTAAAGTCAAGAGTTGTTATCAAGTCAGGATAAAGATCCGGTGTAATGGCATCAAGGTTGCTGCTGCCAAGACTACGAAAAGTAGATGACATAGAAGAAAGGATCCCTAATTTCCGGTATTGGCTCTCCACATTTGTCTCAGGGACAAGTGTCACCTTGCATCTGTAATAATTTGGGAAACCAAGTGATATAATCATCACAATAGCCATCGTCAAGGGAATAGAGATATAATATAACCTACGATATTTCTTTATCGCATCTATTGCCTTGCCAATGTCTAACTTTGGCCCTGTGTCGTTTTTTATCATGTCTGAATACAATATTGAAATGAATGTACGAATGCCACCTCTGCAATCTGTCATGTATATCCCTTAACCAGAAAAAAACGGATACATTTTTATCCCTTCTTCCAACAGGTAATTCCCAATAGAAGAATAATATCTAATAAAATAAGGATATAGCCTCAATCGTCACTTCATCCGCCAGAGAGCAACAGCTCGCAGATTACCTAGGTGCATACAATCGCTATAACAAAATGCAAAGGTACTATTTTTTTTTCAATTGGCCAAAAATAAAAATAAAAAAACATTTATTAACCATTCTGTAAGTATTTGTAACTATTCAGCGATAGCCATATTACCGTAATCCATTCTTAGAACAGAGCACGGATAGCAGCGTATGGTGAGTTATTGTGTTTCTTAGTGGTCTCTACGATGGAGAGCAGGTCAAGAAAGGCATCTGCTCCTTTGTTGGAACGGAAAGTGCCTGAGTTCTTCATTTTGATCTTACGGGGTAAGGGGGTACTGGCTCATGGTCGGTCGGATTACACGCTTGTATGACTAAAAACAGACAGACATGTCTCAAATGGCGGCAAAATTAGACTATTGAAAAATTATCTGCGGATTTTAGGTCCATGAATCCGTGAGTCCGTTGTTCCATCGACATCTTACTTCAGACTTCATACATTGTTTCACCTGTTCCCGAGGCATCCATAGGTAGTAGCAATCAGTTCGTTGGTTACCTTTTGGGTAGTTTACACTATAAATTCCCAATATCCATTACGTTTACCGTTCACGCGCTTTACTATCAATTTCTCCTGAAGCGCAACAGTTATTGTCTTAACGGTTCGTTCAGACTTTCCTATGGCCGTGGCTATTTCCTTTTGAGTAGCTGTGGGATTCCCATGCATGATGCGAAGCACCGCCACCTCTTCTAAAGTGCAATTTTTGCACTTTGGAGGCAGTCCGTCGCTCAATTTTGCACTTTGGGGCGTTGCTTCATCGGCAACTTTCCCCCAATCCACATGCATGATTCTGTTCCTCAGGTCGTGCTCTTCGCCCAGCAGCATGCTACGGAAGAATCGCTCCAGATAGAGGATGGTCTCTGAGATACCAGCTGTCAGGTCGCTGTAGTTGGCACGCACCAGCGCATTACGGAAATACCAGGAGTTCTCTGCAAACACATCGTTCACCACATTAAATCCCAGCGTACGCAGATACTTGATCATGAATACCGCTGTTGTTCTTGTATTGCCCTAACAGAAAGCATGCACCTGCCAGAGATTGGCACAGAAACGAGTCAGATGACGTATGGACTCATCGATATTCAAGTCAGCCTCGTTGCACTCGCGTTCCTGCCCCATGTCGTATGCCAACGTGT
>JAEEGL011490281.1_pt1 | contig 13844 bp, 10 predicted proteins | sample 9134231 | NCBI WGS metagenome assembly JAEEGL01 (sample SAMN16246548, study PRJNA631951) | gut metagenome | biome: gut microbiome; feature: rumen; material: fiber-attached | host: Bos | place: Iran: Karaj | collected 2018-10
ACTCCGAGTTAAGAAGTACCTCTTTTTTTAATTGAGATTTGAGACTCTGAGACTGCAGCAGAGGTTACCTTTCCCCTATGAGGCCCTCCAGCGCCCAGAGCGCGTCAGCGCACTATATCCTCAGATTATATTCGTTTATCTCAGTAAGCAAAAGAAACGCCCTCTGAGACCGCAGCCTCAGAGAGCGCATTTTCTTTTTATTCCTCCCCCTGAGGGGGGAGCCGGAGAGGGGTTCCTAAATGATCAGGAAAACCGACCCCAAAGGATCAAGAGAACCGACCCCCTGATCCCTCAATTCTACTCAACGTCGCGAACCAGGCGGACACTGAGCCCGTTCATGCGATTGAGATTGGTCGCGGGCCTCACAAAGTTCGAACTGAAGTCCACGTTGTAAGCTTCGGTGGGATACGAGGCGCTAGGCGAGGAAGACCAGCAGTAGCCGGCCGCCGTGCTGACGTACATCTTCGTCCCATTGCGGCTGCCGGCAGCAGGCAGGAAGACACAACCAGCAGACTCCATAGCAGACCAAGCAACAGTAGTGTAAGTTTTACCGTTGAAAGCAGATGCCGTACCACGGCTCGACTCTAAAGGAATGTCGCTGATACCGCTGATGTCATCTGGAAGAACGACAATACCCGAAACGCCGTTCACCTGCGCACGGAAATACTTGCGGTAACGGGCATGACCACTCTTGTCAGTATTATTCACTTCCATTCCGAAGAGATAGAGCCACTCATCCTTGCTCAGCGTGAACCAGCCAGTGCCGAGAGCTGTCTGCAGGTCGCTGTTGCTGCCCCAATCCACGAAGTCGCCGGAATAAGTATTGCCGCTTTCAGAAGTATTCATACCGTATGTGGTGGCAGATGTGCTCCAGCCGAACTTGTCCCATGCGTCTGCGCTGTAGCTTGTGTAATAGTCATACTGGTTGTCGAAGAAGCTCCATGTGCCCGATGCGTAGCGCAGGTTACCCTTCGAGAAATAAACCTGCTTCGTGGCACTGACGCTGAACTTGCCGCTGATGGCCCCGTCGGGAACGCTGGGAGCAGCCGCCACACCCGAGACGTTGAACGTCACGTTGTTGGCCGTTTTCCATACGAAGTTGTCGCTGGGCGTCACGCTGACGGTAATCTGGACATCGTCAAAGGCAGAAATCGTTTGTCGCGTGATGGTGATGGTGCCTTCAGAGTAGCTGACGGTACATTTGCTCTCGTCGGAACTGACGACATTGATGTTAGTGCCGCCAAAGGCGCTGACGTTCACCTTCGTCTTCGTAGAGTTCACACCCTCGCTCCCGGAGAAGCTGACGTCGGTGTTGTCGCACGTCAGCTTGGCGATGCCCCTCACACGGACGCTCTTCACCCTGTGCTGGCCCGTGTAGGCGACGGTCACCGTAGAGCCCTCTTCGGGCGTTGTCGGGGTGATGCTCCAGCCTATCGGCGTACCGGTGGCGAGGGCGGCGTTGTGCGTGGGAATGGGGAGGTTGAACTGGAGGCAGAGACGGACATGAACTTCGGTGCCGCCTTGATCACTCGACGTCCAACCGCTGTTGATGTCGCCGAAACGGTAGGTCCAGTTTACAAGGTTAGGGGCCTCCGTATTCTTTGTGCGCGACCAATATACTTCTTGGTTCGCGTTCGATATATTGGTGCCGCCGATGCCGCTGAAACCGTCGCGCAGGGCGGTCCTGCCGCCGGCAGCAGAAATCATCTGGTCCCACTCGTCCTTGCTGGGTATTGCCCATGTGGCGTTGGTGACGGGAGTAGACGTGTTCTTGTTGTTGCAAGCCGTCTTGGCGGCATTATAATCCATCTGGCCTTCATCGCTGAGCGCCAGCGCCAGACCTTTGTGGTTCTCGGTGTCCACGACGATAATCTTGGCCACAGGCGTCTTGCTGTCTGCTTCTGCTGCCGACACGTTGTTGTAGATGCTACCGTCGGTACACAACACCTTGTTCTTGTCGCTCGGCGTGCAGTCAATAGTGCCGTCGGCCCACGCGCCCTGCGCCACCATCGTGAGCAGCAGGGTCATTATAAGGAGTACTTTTCTCATATCTTTAACGTTCATGATTGTTATACTTTGTTTCTGCGTCATTACAACCTGCAAATTTAAGCAATTTTCATGAGCCGTCAAGAATTCACCCCTCTATTTAAGATACTTTAACTCTAAGCTGCTGGCGCACGGCACGCTTCTTGCGCAGGTAGTCGAGACGCTCATGGGCGTGGCGGTGCGACTGGCGGAGCTGGTGGCCGTAGACGAGACAGGCGGCACCGAAGTAGGCGGCGGCCTGAATCCAGAGGTAGCGAAGCTCGGGCAACACGTCGTTGAGCGTGGCTCCCATCGAGTTCAGACGGATGTAGGCACGTGCGCCAAAAGTGCTGGGGAAGAGCCAGGAAACGCCCTGCCAGGCAGCAGGGATATTGGACTGAGGCCAGGAGACGCCCGTCAGGAAGAGCAGGGGCAGCGAGACGAAGACCATGAGCAGCATGACGTTCTCGCGATAGCGCACCAGGCAGGAGACGGTCATGCCGAAGAAGACGCAGGCCAGCACGTAAGGTATCATCATGAGCAGCAGATCGCCGCCGGAGGCGAGCTGCGGGAAGTGGAACAGGTGGGGCACGGCGGCGGTGAGGTAGGCACCCATGACGGCATAGACCATGAGGTAGCAGAGACCCTTGCCGAGGACGATGCGGCCGACGCTGCTGTAGCACTTGTGGATGGGCACGAGGTCGCCGTAGCGGTTGCGCTCGCGGACGGTGCCGGCAGCAAGTCCGATGCCGAGGACGAGCGTCTGCTGGAGGATAAGGATGAGCACGGCCGGCAGCACGGAAGAGCCGTAGCCGCCCTGGGGGTTGAAGAGGGCGACGTCCTCGTAGGCCAGCGGCTGGGCGGTGATGACGTCCTCGCGGTGGGTGAAGTTGCCTGAGAGGCGTGTCTGTATGGCGGCGCCCATCTGCTGGCTAACGGCCATAGCTGTCTGGAAGACGGCCTTGTAGGTCAGCATCAGGGCCATGTCACAGTAGACGCTGACGGTGGCCTGCTCCATGCGGTTGATGTGGGCGGCGAAGTCCTTGGGAATGAGGTAGATGCCCTTGACGACCTGACGGCTGACGAGCGACTGGGCGTCGTCGAGGTCTTCGGCATAGTAGGCCACGTGGACGTCGGGCGAGGCATCGCACATGCGGATGAACTGACGCGAGAGGGCCGAGTGCGACTGGTCGATGACGACGACGGGCACCTCGCGGACGGTCTCGTTGTTGTAGACCCACGAGTAGAGCAGCGGGTAGAGCAACGGCACGATGATGAAGAAGATGAGCACGCCCTCGTCGCGGAACACCTGCTTCATCTCCTGCCACCACACGTAGGCGGCGTCGAGCAACCAGCTAAGGTTGAAAAATTGAAGAATCGAAGAATTGAAGGATTGAAGTTTATGGGATGTAGACATAGGTGAGCATCGCGTTTTTAATCTTACGAAGGACGAACCAGGGCAGCAGCGTGAAGGCTACGAGCCCGACGAGATGGAACCAGGCGTCGATGAGCGGATAGCCGTTGAAGACGGTCATCTGGTAGAGCATGTAGTAATGGCGCAGGGGGAAGAGCCACGACAGCGCCTGGATGGGCTCGTCCATACCCATAATGGGATAGGCGGAGCCGGCGAGCGAGAAGCCCAGCATGGCCCAGAGCGAGCAGACACTCATCGACATACGCAGCGACGGCATCAGGCCGAAGGCAAAGATGCCGAAGCCGATGGACGAGAACACCTGGAGGACGGCCAGCAAGACAATCATCCAGACGCTGCCCAGACGGGGGAAATGGAGCACCTCGTAGACGTAGTACTCGTAGGCGAAGATGAGTGCCAGGAAGAGCACGGCCTGAGGCAGGAACTTGCCGAGGATGGCGACGATGATGTTGTCGTCGGCCATGTGTATCCACTCCTTGCCGCGGTCGAACTTCAGCTCCATGCCCAGCGAATAGGCCGAGATGAGGAACATGAAGAGCATCATGATGCCGGGCACGAAGACGGTGGAGAGGTAGATGTTGTAGTTGCTCCAGGGGTTGGCTATCTGGTGCAGGTCGATGCGTATGGGCTGCAGGAACGCCTGTATCTGACGGTCGGTAAGACCCTTGGCGCGCAGGGTGGCCTGCCCCACCCCCGCCGAGCCGAGCGTGGCGATGGTCTTTAGGTCCTTCATGACCAGCGAGCCGCCTGTGAGCGACGTCAGCGTGTAGTAGAACGACACCTTGGGGCGGCGGGCTGAGAGCAGCTTTTCGGTGGTGCCCTCGGGAATGTAGAGGAAGGCGTAGATCTGGTTCTCCTGAATGGCACGGCGCGCCTCGGCCACCGACGGGTAGCTGGCCACGACGGCGGAGTTCTGGAAAGCGTCGAGACGGCGCACCAGCGAGCGCGAGGTCGACGTGTTGTCGAGGTCGACGATGCCCACGGGCATGTCCTCGGGCAGTCCCTCGTCCATCAGCGACGTAAAGAACAGCAGCGACAACAGCGGGAACACCACCATGCAGAAGCCGTAAATGGGATTCTTATAGAGAATCTTGCACTCACGCTTCACCAGCTTCCACAATGCCCAAAGATACCTCAAAACTTCAATTTTTCAATTTTTCAATTTTTCAATTCTTCAATTCTATTTCACCACCAGCGTCATGCCTGGACGCAGACCCTCGAGACGGTCAACGGGGCGGGCCTTCACCTCAAAGGTCTTCAGGTCGTACTGGCCATTGGCCTTCGTAGCTTTCCAGACGGCATAGGAGCCCTGATCCTTCACGTAGTAGACGCGCATACGGATGTCCTTCTTGAAGGCGGGAACGAAGACGGTAAGCTCAGAGCCTACCTTCAGCCCCTCGAGACGGTCCTCGCGGATGTTGAACGTGCCCCACAGGTCGTCCATCATGGCAATCGACATGATGGGGCTGCCCGTGCCTACGAGCTCGCCAATCTTGGGATAGATTTCGCTGACCTCGCCGTCCTTCTGGGCTATCTGGACGGTCTCGTGGATGTAGCTGTTGACCTCCTGCACGGCACCGCGGGCACGGGCCGTCTGAGCCTGGGCAGCCAGCTTGTCCTCGCGGCGGGCACCGTTGACGGCCATGTCGTACTGGCTCTGGGCGGCCATCATCTGGGCCTCCATCGCCTTGAAGTTGGCGTAGGCCTCGTCGCGCTTCTGGGCGCTGATGACGCCCTCGTCGAAGAGACGCTGGACGCGGTTGTAGGACTTCTCGGCAATCTCCTTGCCGGCCTTGGCCTGCTGCAGCACCTGGAAGGCGCCCTGAATCTGCTCCTTGCGGGCACCGTTCTGGGCTTTCAGCTCGAGTGCCGAGGCAGCCGCCTCAGCCCCTTGTGCCTGTTCCATCTTGGCGCGCACCTCGGGAGCGTCGATAATGGCCAGCGTGTCGCCGGCCTTCACGAAGTCGCCCTCCTTGACACGCAGTTCGAGGATGCGACCGGGCACCTTGCTCGACACACGATACTCGCCGACCTCCACCTGTCCCTGAATGGTGTCAGGGTCGCGGTCGAGGGCCAGCACGCCGATGACGGCTACGATGATGACGACTGCCACGAAACCTATGATGGCAATCAGGATGTTCTTATGTTGACTTTTTGCTGACATGGATTTTATTTACGATTTGACGATTTATTTCTTAACTCTTAATTCTTAACTCCTAACTCTTAATTCTTAACTCTTAATTCTTAATTCCTAACTCACCTAAGCGTGCCGAGCGCTTTTTGGAGTTCCACCTGGCTGAGCTTGACTTCAATTTCGGCATCTATCTTCTGCGACTGCGCCTGCAGCCAGGCCGTCTGCGCCTCCATCACGGTGGCGGGGGTGATGACACCCTCCTGGAAGCCGACGTTGGCCATGCGAAGGTTCTCGTCGGCACGGGCGACGCTCGACTGAGCCAGGGCGAGGCGCTTGTTGGCCTCGTCGACCTTGTAAGTCACCTGATTGACCTGTAGCTCAATTTTTTCGCGGGCCTCCTGCAGTTCGAGCGAGGCGATGGTGGTAGCCCCCTTCGAGGCGCGCACCTTATACTTGACGTCGCCCCAGTTCCAGACGGGCACGCGCATCAGGAGTCCGACGTGCCAGAATCCGGCAAACTTCTTCTCGAAGCCGTTGAGCACGTTGGGGTTGGAGACGGCATAGCCGCCCGTCAGCGCCACCTGTGGCAGGTTGCCGGCCTTCAGCAGATTGGTGGTCTGCTGGCTCAGGTCGATGGCATTCTGCAACAGGCGCAGTTCGGGACGGAAGGACTGAGCTTGTTCCACTTCAGCCTTGGGTGTCAGGCTGACGACGGCAATGTTCTCAGCATCCTCGTCGGCCAGCGTCACCTGCTCGTTGACAGGCAGTCCGATGGTCTGGCAGAGGAGCATCTTCGACAGCACCACGCCGTCGTTGACGCGCGTCAGCGCCATCTCGGCCTCGTTCACCTTCACGTCGACGGTCAGACCGTCGCTACGTGTGGCCACGCCCTCGTCAATCATCTTGTGGACGTCGTCGTTGAGCTTCTTCACCAGGTCGAGATAGGCCTCGGCCAGTCGCTGCTTGTGCTTCAGCGAGACGACCTGCCAGTAGGCCTGCTCCGTCTGGTAGAGTGTGCTCTGCTCGCGGACGTCGGCGGTGTTCTGCTGCATCTGCTCGTTGATGTCGGCCATGTTGTTCAGGGCTACGAGGGCGCCACCCATGAAGACGGGCTGCGTCAGGAGGATGGAGCCCGCCCAGATGTTGCGGGTGTCGGTGCGGAAGGCGTCGACAATCTTCTGTCCCTCCTGGTTCAGCCCTGCGCCCAGCTGCTGCATACTCTGTCCCATCTGCTGCTGCAGTTCGCCGGACATCTGCTGGAACGTCTCTGTAGGCAGCCCCATCTGTCCGAGCATCGTGCCGACAGCGCCGAGTTTCTCGCCCAGCACCGACATACCGGGCTGGAGGGCGCCGACGGCTGTGGTGCCGAGATTACCCAGCGTCGCTTTCTGTCCGTCGTTGAGGATTGACACCTCCTCCGACGTGTGCTCATACGAGCCGATAGCGCTGACGTGGGGCAGGTATTTCGTGCGTGCCGACCGGCGGATGTCGGCGGCGATGTTCTGCTTCACCTTCGAAACGCTGAGCTGCTTGTTGTTGCGCAAGGCCATAGCCCGACAACTGTCGAGCGTCAGCAGGCGCTGGGCATGACCCATTGAAGATTGAAAATTGAAGATTGAAAATTGCAGGCAGAATGCTGCCAGCCACAATCGTTCTTTCCAATCTTTACTTCTTTTTACTCCACTCATATCATTATTAATCAAAACTGAAGGTTCTACTGCCGATCATGTTGCCATCGACAAAGATGCTGACGCGGTAGTCGCCGGCCTCGAGCATCTGCGACACCGTCCAATAGGTGACGACGGCAGTCTCCTCGCCCGTATACTCCACGTTCTTCCGCATGGTGTACTGCAGCGAGCGGTTCTCGTAGTTGAAGCTGCCGCCGCCGCTGAGCGTGTTGCCGCCGGGCGTCTGGATGCGCACATAGACGGTGCGGTTGCCGTTGGTGGCCGTCACGTTACGGGTGATGGTGAAGTTCACCTCGACGGTCTTGGCGTCCTTAATTTTCTTTGATTCCTTGCCGCGCTTGTTGATAAGGCTCATGCGGATGTTCGTGGCATCGAGCTGGGCGGCAATGGCCACCTTCTCGCTGAGCGACGCCTTCTCGCTGCTCAGTCCGGCAATCTGCGACTCACGGTTCGAGAGTTCCTCCTTGACGCGGGTGTTCTCGGCCTGCAGGCGCTCGTTCTGACGGTTCAGCGAGTCAATCTGCATAACGTAGTCGCGCAGCACGGCACGAACGGTAGCCAACTCCTTCTTCAGACGGGTAATCTCGCGGGCATCGTTAGCCTTCACCTGCTTCAGCTCCTCGAGTAGCTGCTGCGTGCGCAGCTGTTCCTGCGTCAGCTGGGCAATGATGGAGTCGTTGTTGATTTTCGTCTTCATCTCGCTGTACTGCAGGGTGAAACGCTCGTACTCGTTCTCCATCTCCTTCTTGTCCAGTTCGGCCAGTTCCTGCATATCGAGATTAGCCTGCTTCTGTTCCTGCAGATTCAGAAAGAGGTAGGCTGCAGCGCCTATCAGCGCCAGGATAACAACCGTCAACAGGGGCACCAAAAACTTTTTCATACAATCTTCTTTATCAGTAAAACGCTGCAAAGGTAAACATTTTATCCTTAATCAACCAAATATTTTCACATAATTAAGTATAATAAAACTTGGAAGTTTAAGAAAAAAAACGTATCTTTGTCGCATCATACCGTGCCTATGGATAAACAGGGAATATTCCAGCGAGCCTTCCATCTCTACTATGACGGCTTTCGCAACATGCGTCTGGGCAAGACGCTGTGGGCTATCATTATAGTCAAATTGTTTATCATTTTCGCCATCCTGAAGGTATTCTTCTTCCCCAACTTCCTGAAAGAGCACGCCGAGGGCGACGAGCCGGCCTACGTGGCCAACGAGATGGTAGAGCGGGCCTCGCCGTAGCTTCGCCGCCACACGAACGTTCAGCACACACACACTAAAAACAAAAATCCTATAACTATGCAAAACATTCTGTTAAACATCGACGCCGGCACCGTCGACTGGTCACGAGCCCAATTCGCGCTCACGGCAATCTACCACTGGCTCTTCGTACCCCTGACGCTCGGCTTGGCCGTCATCATGGGTATCGTGGAGACGCGCTACTATCGTACTAAGGACGCCTTCTGGAAGCAGGCTGCCCAATTCTGGCAGCGGCTCTTCGGCATTAACTTCGCCATGGGTGTAGCTACGGGCATCATCCTGGAGTTTGAGTTCGGCACCAACTGGTCGAACTACTCGTGGTTCGTGGGCGACATCTTCGGCGCGCCGTTGGCCGTCGAGGGCATCGTCGCCTTCTTCATGGAGTCGACGTTCGTGGCCGTCATGTACTTCGGCTGGAACAAGGTGTCGCGGGGTTTCCATTTGGCCTCCACGTGGCTCACGGGCCTTGGTGCCACCATCTCGGCTTGGTGGATTCTGGTGGCTAACGCATGGATGCAGTATCCCGTAGGCTGCCAGTTCAATCCCGACACAATGCGCAACGAGATGGTGTCGTTTGCCGAGGTGGCCCTCTCGCCTTTCGCCGTCTCCAAGTTCCTGCACACCGTCACCTCCGCCTGGATCATCGGCGGTGTCTTCTGTGTGGCCGTCTGCTGCTGGTACCTGCTGAAGAAACGCGAGACGCGGCTGGCCCTGGAGAGCATGAAGATTGGCGCTGCCGTCGGTCTCTTCGCTGCCGTGCTGGCAGCTGCCACAGGCCATAAGTCGGCTCAGGACGTGGCTACCGTACAGCCCATGAAGCTGGCCGCCATGGAGGCGCTGCACGATGGCGGCAACGGTCAGGGACTGAAGATTATCGAGGGCATCGAGGTGCCCTACGCCCTGTCGTTCATGGCCACTAACGACTTCAACGGCTACGTGCCGGGCATCAACGACCTGCTGAACGGCTACACCCGTGCTGACGGCACCCAGGAGCCGTCGGCCGAGGAGAAGATGGAGCGCGGCCGTCAGGCCATCGAAGCGCTGGCCGCCTACCGCAAGGCCAAGGCCGAGGGAGCGGACGAGGCTACACTCTCCCCTCTCCTTTCGTCACTCTCCTCTAACATGAAGTACTTCGGCTACGGCTACGTCAAGGACAAGTCCGAGCTGGTGCCGCCTATCGCCGTCAACTTCTGGGCTTTCCGCGTCATGGTCGGCATGGGGTGTCTGTTCATCCTCTTCTTTGCCGTCATTCTGGCTGCGGTCTACAAGTTCCCCAAGCGCCTGTGGCAGAAGTACGACGTCACCGCCCTGCCCTCGTGGCACTACTGGGTGGCCATCGCCCTCGTGCCGCTGGGCTACATCGCCTCGGAGAGCGGCTGGCTGGTGGCTGAGTTCGGACGTCAGCCCTGGACCATTCAAGACATGCTGCCCACGTGGGTATCGGTCTCCGACATTCCTGCGTCGAGCGTCATGCTCACCTTCTTCCTCTTCCTCGTCCTCTTCACCACCATGCTCGCTGTGGAGATCAACATCATGCTGAAGCAGATTAAAAAGGGACCGGAGGCTTAAGCTAAATGACAAATGATAAATGATAAATGATAGAGTTATGACATACGAATTTCTTCAGCACTACTGGTGCTTCGTCGTCGCCCTGCTGGGCGCCATATTAGTGTTCCTGCTCTTCGTTCAGGGTGCCAACTCCGTTGCGGGCTCGCTCGGCTATACCGAGGAGGGACGGCGGCTGGTGTATAACTCCACGGGCCGCAAGTGGGAGTTCACATTCACGACGCTCGTCACCTTCGGCGGCGCCTTCTTTGCCTCCTACCCACTGTTCTACTCGACGTCGTTCGGCGGTGCCTACTGGCTGTGGATGATTATCCTCTTCACCTTCGTACTGCAGGCCGTGAGCTATGAGTTCCAGAACAAGCTGGGCAACCTGCTGGGGCCGAAGACGTTCCAGTTCTTCCTCACCCTCAACGGCATCGTGGGACCGCTGCTGCTGGGCGGCGCCGTCGCCACCTTCTTCGAGGGCTCGAACTTCATTGTACAATTTGACAATTTCACTATTTCACAATTGGACCAATTGTCAAATGGTGAAATGGGCCAATGGTCAAATATTGTCATCAGCCATTGGGCCAACGCCTCGCACGGTCTTGACGCCCTGCTCAATCCCTGGGTGCTGGTCTTTGGCTTCGCGGTGGTCTTCCTGGCCCGCACGCTGGGCATCCTCTACGTCATGAACAACGTCGACGACGAGGACATCCGCTCGCGCGGCTCCGTGCGTCTCATCGGCGCTGCGGTGCCCTTCCTCGTGCTCTTCGTGGCCTATCTGGTCCACCTGCTGCTGAAGGACGGCTATGCCTACGACCCCGAGACGGGCTTCGTGTTCATGGAGCCGCTGAAGTACCTGCACAACTTCATCGAGATGTGGTACCTGCTCATCCTATTATTAATAGGTGTGGTGCTGGTGCTGTGGGGCATCGGTGTGGAGGTCTTTGGCAAGAATTCCTCATTCAAGAACAAGGGCATCTGGCCGGCCGGCATCGGCACCGTACTCGTGGTACTGGCGCTGCTGCTCTGCTCGGCTTGGAACAACACGGCCTACTACCCGTCGACGGCCGACCTTCAGTCGTCGCTCACGATGCAGAACTCCTGCTCGAGCGAGTTCACGCTACGCACGATGTTCTGGGTGTCGCTGCTCGTTCCGTTCGTCCTGGCCTACATTGTCTACGCCTGGCGTGCCATCGACAGCAAGAAGCTGACGAAGGAGGAGCTGGCCGGCGACGACCACGCGTACTAAAAAATTTGCCGCTCTGATTAAACCTCTTGTGGAAAAATGCGTCTAACGAACAAACATCACTCATAACATAACTTTATTAACAACTAAAAACTCTAACAACAATGAAGAAACTAATGATGATGGTGGCCATGCTGGCCGTTTCGTTCGCCGCTCAGGCACAGAGCAAGTTCCACGACGTTGAGTTGAACGAGGCCACGGGTCCCGTGAAGTCTATCACCCAGCAGGGCATGATGGGCCGCGGCTATCAGGTCATCAAGTTCACCAAGGAGGGCAAGATGGAGGCCGAGGGCCTGTCAGGGCTGGTCTACGACGAGAACGGCTACCTGCAGAAGGCCGAGCGTCAAGTCCAGGGTCCTCAGGGCGACATGAAGATTGCCACGACCTACAAGTGGGAGAACGGCAAGGTGAAGAGCCAGTCGATGGACTTCGGCCAGGGTTCGATGACTCAGGTTTTCAAATACGACGACAAGGGTGTTCTCGTCTCCATGTCAATGGACATGATGGGCAACAACATTGAGAGCCCCTACACCGACTACAAGTATGACGATCATGGCAACTGGATCAGCCGCAAGACCTCGATGATGGGTCGCGACATGGAGCAGACGCGCAAGATTGAGTACTACGAGTAAGCTGAACACATTCTACTAAACTGAGACTATAAACAAGAAAGGCTGGGAGCACAACGTTGCCCCCAGCCTTTATTTTCGCCACGACTCACATGGCGGTCGTCATTTGATTATTGCCATACAATCTGCCCTTTGCCTGAGGCTGTCGTACTCACCTGCCACGGTGCCAGGCTGCGTGTCTTTACTTCGCCAGCAGCCTCGAACTCGATGACGAGCGTGTAGGAGTTGCTGTTGTTCTTGACATACACGAAGTTCTGCGTGGGGCTCTCCGTAGAGTAGTTGTTTTTCTTCTCCGTCAGCGACTTGAACACCACGCCGTTGGCTACGTTGCCACTGAACACGAAGTGCGACTTGCCGCCATCGTTGTAGGTGCTCTGGCTCGACTTCCAGTCGACGTTGGTGACGCTGACATTGACGCCGTCGCTCTTCTGGTAGACGCCTGGCGTGGTATAGTCCACATACAAGTCGTTATAGACGTAGGCCGACTGCAGTTTCTCTATCGAGCAGTTGGCGAAGTTGTCGCCGAAGTTCACGATGTCGAACGCGATACTGTTCTGGAACTCGTCGTCCTTCTTCTTGCTCTTGTCGACGTCGGTATAGTTGTTGGTAGCCGTTACGTGAATGATGTCCTGGTCTTGGGTGAACTTGATGCCCGACGCAGGGAATGTCTGCTTGTACTCTTTCTCAGAGGTTGTCGACTTGCCCGTTTCCTGCATCAGGGCTTTCGCCGTCACCTCGATGGACGAAATGCTGACCATCGTGATGACGCCCGGAACGGTGGCGCCGGCCTCCTGGGTGATGCTGATGGGGAAGCTCGCGACCTCGCTCATCGGCGGATTGGCGGCCTCGGAGCTGGTCATGTAGACGGTGACGGTACAGGTGCGGGGCTTGCCGGTGGTGTTCTCCTTGGCGGTGATGTCGATGTAGTCGAGCGTCATCTTCGACACGCTGACCCACGACTGGCCATCGTCGCTGACGCCGTAGCCGCCGCGGAGGTAGTCGCCCATGCTGATGGTGGCGCGCAGCGTCTCGCCCTCGGCCTTGAAGGTTAGCTTCGTAGGACTGACGCCTGCCTCCTCCTTCAGCTGAGCATACTGCGTGAACTTCACTGTATAGGTAACCACGGGCTTGGCGTCGTCGGCCTTGTCGTTGTAACCCTCGAGCACCACGGAGCCGCTGCGGTCCTTACCGGTGTCGTTGGCCGTGGCGGTGACCTTGAGCGTTATGCTCTGGCCGGCGGTTGTCAACGCTACGCTGAACCACTTTTCCTGCTTCGGGACACGGTATTTCACGTACTTGCAGTTGGTCAGTACGGTGGCCGTCTCGTAGTCGCCCTTGCCGTCAATCTCCAGCGCGTCGGGGTTGGTGTTGAGGTATGGCTTCTGCTCGCCCTTGACGGTGACGGTGTTGTAGCCTTCCTCGGCTGTAAACTTCTTGGTCAGGCGCTTGCCGTCAGCATCGATGATGGTGATGGTCTTGCTGCCCGGCGTGGTCGACACGGTTACTACGCCCTGGTCGTTGGGCTTTCCCAGCACGGGCTCGCCCGTCTTGTCGTCGGTGACGATGACCAGCTTGATGTTCGCCTTGAAGTCGGTGTAGATGTCTATGAGTGCCGACTTGTCGGCCTTGGCTATCTTGTCGAGCTTCTGCTTGCCGGCCTCCGTGGTGCCGTCGGTCTTCGCCACCTCCTCGGCAGTCATCTTCTTGGCAATGTCGTCGCAGATGTACTCCGTCAGGTCCTTGAGCACCTCGTCGCTCAACTCGTCGCCCAGGGCATCGCCAATGGCACTCTTGATGTCGCCCGAGATCTGGCCCACGATGTACGAGTTCCAGCCCTGCCAGTCGGGCTTGCCCTGCAGGGTCTTGCCTGCCAGCTTCAGG
>JAEEGL013249907.1_pt1 | contig 13844 bp, 11 predicted proteins | sample 9134231 | NCBI WGS metagenome assembly JAEEGL01 (sample SAMN16246548, study PRJNA631951) | gut metagenome | biome: gut microbiome; feature: rumen; material: fiber-attached | host: Bos | place: Iran: Karaj | collected 2018-10
ACCTTATCTCTTAATGTAGTAAGGTCATATTCCCTTACATCAACGCCACCCACCTTAACGCTTCCGTCGGTAACATCATAGAGTCTGCTGATAAGGTTGACTAAGGATGTCTTAGCACTTCCGGTTGAGCCGATAATGCCTATCGTTTCACCACTTTCTATATGTAAATTGATATTTTTAAGCACATCTTCTTTTTCGTCTTTATTATATGCAAATTTAACATTTGTGAAATCTATGGAACCATCTCTAACTTCATAAACGGGGTTATCCGGATTGTCTATTGTGCTCTTCTCTTCAAGGACTTCATATATTCTCTCTATTGCTGCCGAGCCCATTGAGAACATGATGAATATCATGGAAACCATCATAAGGCTCATAAGGATATTCATACAGTATGCAAGCAGACTCATGAGCTGTCCGGTTGTTAATGTATCCGAGACTATCATCTTGGCTCCGAACCATCCTATAAGCAGAACACAGCTGTATACTGTAAGCATCATTGCCGGCATCTGGAATACGGTCGTGCCCTCTGCCTTAGAGAAGATATCATAGATTGCCTGAGATGCTTTCTTGAACTTGCTAATCTCCTGTTCTTCTCTTACATACGCCTTAACAACCCTGATTGCCGAAACATTCTCCTGAACAGACTCATTAAGTGCATCATATTTAGGAAATGCCTGTTTAAAATACTTCATGGCATTAGAGATAATAAGATACAAAACAAGCGACAGGATCAATACTGCAAACAGGTAAATAAGTGCAATACGCGAATTAATAACAAATGCCATAACAAGGGCAACAATTAACGAAGCCGGTGCCCTCATCATCATTCTAAGCGCCATCTGATAACCCATCTGCAATGTATTAACATCGGTTGTAAGTCTTGTAACAAGACCCGCCGTAGAGAAATGATCAATATTGGCAAATGAAAAGCCCTGAATCCTCTCAAACATTGCCTTACGAAGATTCTTGGCAAATCCTGTAGCCGCTTTGGCTGCAAGCACACCGCCTGCAAGTCCGCCTATAAGGCCTATTGCAGCGATCAATATCATCAATCCGCCCACCTTGATTATATGATTTAAATCTCCGGCATTAACTCCCTTATCAATAATGGAAGCCATAAGATAAGGAATCAACATCTCGGCTATTACTTCCACTATCATGCATAAAGGTGTTGCAATAGATGCCGCTTTATATTCTTTAACTTCTTTAAGAATTCTTCTAACCATGTATTCTCCTTTGCTCACTTAATCTAGAATACACCTCTGCCTGATACTCTTCAAGCCACGCCTTTTCTTTATCATCAAGAAGCGAATAATCAACCAGATCCGTATCTACGGGAACCCATGTCAGATTCTCAAATCCCAGATACTGTTCGTTATCGCTTACAAACTTCTCTATAACAAGCATTGTATTCTCAGTTCTTATTCCGTATCTTCCGCTTTTATATACACCGGGTTCATTGGTGATGACCATACCGGGCTTAAGGATCGCTTCGCTGCTTCCTTCTATATATCTCCATCGAACATTCTGAGGACCCTCGTGAACGCTTAGATTATAGCCGACACCGTGTCCCGTTCCGCATTTATAATCAATTCCTTCATTCCATAAGTATTGTCTGGCAAGAATATCAAGATTCCGCCCCGTGCATCCGAATAACCATGTTGCATGCATAAGCGCAAGCCATCCTTTGAGCACAAGTGTATAATCCCGCTTCTGCTCATCACTTGCTTCGCCTAATGCTATTGTTCTTGTAACATCGGTTGTGGCTCCCGGATATTGCCCTCCGCAATCGGTAAGAAGCATTCCGCAAGATTTACATTCGGCATAAGATTCTTCACTTGCTTCATAATGCATCATGGCGGCATTTGCTCCGTATGCGGCAATCGTCGCAAAAGACAAACCTTCACAATCAGGCATTCCGCATCTTATTTCGTCGCAGATCTTTGTTGCCTGTATTTCATCAAATATAAAATCACAATTTGATTTATTGGCATATTTGGCAACATACTCATCTAACACAAACGCCTCTGCTTCGGCAGGTATAGCACATCCCATTATCTTCTTAACAGTGAATATGTATTGAGTCATCGCCAGCGAATCAATCAAGAAGTACTTCTTCATATTGGCTATCTCTGCATCGTTTTTGACTGCCTTAAGTTCTGTTATGGGACTTACGCAGGATATAACGGAATACTTAGTATTCAGTCCGGTGCATATGGATTCTTTGGCATTAACGGATATTTCTCTCTCATCGACCATAACATTACCCTTATAGTCATATGATTTAAGAAATCCGAATATATCTTCATATGCATGAATGATTACATTATTCTTATCCAGTTTACATCTTGCATCATTATCAAGGCCTTCACCGTTAAGGAATAAATGAGCCTCACAAGCTGTTCCTACGCTGATAAATGCATAGCTTAATGCTACAGGATTATATGCTACATCCTCACCCCTTAAATTAAACAGCCACATTATATCATCAGGTCTTGAGGTAAACAGATGCGTACAATTACGCTTAATAACCTTATCGCTAACTCGCTTAAGCTTAGAACTCAGTTCCTCTCCTGCATACTTAAGATCTTGATTACGTATTCTTCCGCATATGGCATCAGGCCTGTCACCGTTTTCATCCCAGATATGACCGGCAAGATCCACATCCGTTATCAGTTCATATTTCCTGTCGTTAATATCCCTAAAGCATATCTTGGCTCTGTGTGCCGTAATATTATCACCGTTAAATCCGATTCGTTCTCCGTCTTTAACAGATTTAGCAAGAAATTGCTCAATCGAGTCATCCCTGGCATCTCCCTCACGCATCATAACTATGCCCGATCCGCTTAATTCTTTCTCACATTGTATATAGTATCTTCCGTCGGTCCACAGTAACGCTTCTGACTTAGATACAAGCAATGTTCCGTTACTGCCGCTAAATCCCGTTATAAACCTAAGGACCATATCTTTATCGCTTACATATTCGCTGTTATGTGCGTCAGTCGTTGTAACGATATAATAATCTATATTCAGTTTATTCATCTGCTCCCTGAGAGCCGTTATTTCTTTTCTCATATTCACTTTCCCTAAAATATATTTTATCAAATCTATTTTTGTATTATACTTTACATCATATTTATTGGCAACACATCAACCCCTTAAATTTCTATTAAGAAACGCATATTCCCTTGATTAAACACGCTTTATCATGATAAACTAAAGACTCAGAGACCAAGGGTGTGTATATAATTTACGGGGGTTATTATGGATCACAACGTCTATTCTGAGATTACACCTGAGATCATCAGATTATCTGAACTCAGCAGAGAGTCTTCTGTTATCGATTCTCAACTATACAATGAATACGAAGTCAAGAGAGGTCTTCGCGATCAGAACGGTAAGGGCGTATTAGCCGGTCTTACACATATTTCCGATGTAAGGGCGACTAAGATCGTTGACGGTGTTACCGTGCCCGATTACGGCGAACTCTTCTATCGCGGATATAATGTCAAGGACCTCTGTCGCGGATTCGAGCAGGGCCGCAAATACGGTTTCGAGGAGACTACATATCTTCTCTTATTCGGCGAACTTCCCACAGAGCAACAGCTTAAGGATTTCTCGGGAATGCTCACCTTCTACCGTTCTCTTCCCACAAGCTTCGTGCGTGACATCATTATGAAGGCTCCCAGCCGTGATATGATGAACACTCTTGCAAGAAGCGTGCTTACTTTATATTCATATGATGACTTTGCGGATGATACCAGCCTTCCCAATGTACTGAGGCAGTGCTTACAGTTAATAAGTCTCTTCCCGATGTTGTCGATATACGGATATCACAGTTATAAGCATTATCACGACGGTGAGAGCCTTATAATACATCAACCTGATCCTAACCTTACAGCAGCCGAGAATATCCTTCATATCCTGCGTGATAACGGTAAATTCTCGGAACTTGAGGCTAAGATACTCGATATATGTCTTGTTATCCATGCCGAACACGGAGGCGGTAATAACTCATCATTTACCACACATGTAGTATCTTCTACTTTGACCGATACTTATTCTGTTATGGCTGCAGCCATAGGTTCTCTTAAGGGACCAAGACACGGCGGCGCCAATATCAAGGTCGTGCAGATGTTTGAAGATATACAGGATAATGTAAGAGATTGGACTGACAGGGATGAAGTGGCCGTATATCTTCAGAAATTGCTTCACGGAGAGGCTTTCGATAATGCCGGTCTTATATACGGTGTAGGACATGCGATATATTCTAAGTCCGATCCCCGTGCCGAAGTACTCAAGTCCTTTGTTAAGGAATTGGCAATAGAGAAAGGCCTTGAGAACGAATATGAATTATATTCTATCGTTGAAGAGCTGGCTCCCCAGATCATAGCCAAGGAACGCCAGATGTTTAAGGGCGTAAGCATCAATGTGGACTTCTATTCAGGCCTTGTATATCACATGCTTAATCTTCCACTTGAGTTATACACGCCTATATTTGCAATGGCACGTATCTCCGGCTGGAGCGCACACCGTATGGAAGAGCTAAGTAACAACGGTAAGATCATTCGTCCGGCATATAAGACATTATGTACGGACCGTGAATATATTCCGATTAACGAAAGATAATAAGCGATTTAAAAAGGAGCGGTTTCTCACCGCTCCTTAATACTTTATTTAAGGAAATCCAGAACTGATTGCTTCATATCCGATATCTCAACCACCTTATCATGTTTGATAGGCGCTGTACGGATCTCCTCTACTGCTACAGGAACTTTTACTCCCGAAAGCTTAGATAACCTGTCTACCAAAGCGAAGGGATCTTCATCTGCTTCCACCTTATCTATTGCAGTCATCACGTTGGGAGTGAACTTATAAGGGCTTGCCGTTGATGCTATAACAGTCTTGGTATCATCACCCGTATTCTTCTTATATGCATCATATACATAGCTTGCTACGGCAGTATGAGTATCGATCACATAACCGGTATCCTCATACAGCTTGCGTATCTGAGATAAGGTCTCCTGCTCTGTTGCACAACCGCCGATAAAATCAGCAAGTTTTGATTTCATATCGGGTGTTATTTCATATTTACCCTCATTAACAAGCTTGCTCATAAGGTCTTTATTCTTGGCATCGTCCTCGCCTGAAATAAGGTATATAAGTCTTTCGAGGTTACTTGATATAAGAATATCCATGGAAGGTGAATTGGTAAGCTTAAAATCTCTGTTACGGTCATATACACCAGTCTCAAAGAAATCATACAGCACTTTATTCTCATTGGATGCACATATGAGCTTATTAACGGGAAGTCCCATTTCCTTAGCTATATATGCTGCAAGAATATTACCGAAATTACCTGTAGGAACGGTGAAGTTAAGCTTCTCTCCCTCTGATATCTTACCTTCTGCAAGAAGTTTAACATATGAATATACGTAATATACGATCTGAGGAACCAAACGGCCTATATTGATACTGTTGGCCGATGAGAATCTGTAGCCTCTTGCAGCAAGTTCTTCCTTAAGTGCCTTATCGGCAAATAACTTCTTAACTCCGGTCTGAGCATCATCAAAATTACCCTTGATTCCGATAACGCAAGTATTGGCACCTGCCTGTGTGACCATCTGACGCTCCTGAATGAAGCTTACCCCTCCCTTGGGATAGAACACGATTATCTTGGTTCCGGGAACAGAATCAAATCCTGCAAGTGCAGCCTTACCCGTATCACCGGATGTTGCCGTCAGAATAACAATGTCATCTTCTATATCATTCTTCTTGGCAGCAGTTATCATAAGGTGAGGAAGAATTGATAAAGCCATATCCTTAAACGCAATGGTCTTACCGTGGAACAGTTCAAGATAATATGCTCCGTCGGCATATACTAATTCAACAATCCCCTCGGTATCAAATTTCTCGTCATAAGCAGAAGCTATACAATGCTTAAGCTCTTCTTCCGTATAATCCGTAAGGAACAGCTTCATAACTTCATAAGCAACGCCTCTGTAATCCATTGCCGCAAGTTCCTTAAGCGATACATCAAGCTTGGGAATATATGTGGGCAGGAATAATCCGCCATCTTCAGACAGTCCCTGCAGCACAGCCTTGGATGCCGTTATCCTAAGTTCGCTGTTTCTCGTACTTTTGTACATTAATTCTTCCATTACGACTCACCACTTTCTTATTACTTAAATATACTTATATCTATATTCATCGGTATTTGATTATATCAGATGTTGTCATCACTAACAAGATAATAACCATATTTACTTGATACATCCCAAACAGGTGATTTTATGTTATACTTTCTACATGGGTACAAATAACAATCCGGGCGTATATAAGGCCCGCAAGAAGGACGGTACCGTATATTACAGATCCTCCTTCACCTACAAGAATAAGCATATATCGTTGGGAAGCTTTGACGATCCCGATACTGCACACAGAGTCTATACATCCGCCAATCTTCTGGTATCATCTTCTTCGCTTGGAATAGACGACTATACATCTTCGCAGTTACTGCCCTTTGATAAATGGGTCGTCATCATCAATTTCCGTGACAACGATATTTATTTTACTACGCCCATATATATGCGCAAGAACTATTTCTCTTATTATATAAGCCCGACCGAAGAACTCAAATTCTCGATCGATGACTTATTCTATTACTCTTCCCGCAAAATAATGAAGCGCGGAGGCCATCTGTTTGTAGCCGATTACGGTATGCAGGTATCCATTGTTTCACGTTACGGAATCAAGCCCTATGCTGTTGTTGACAGGGATTATACGCATATTAACGGCGATACGTTAGACTACAGATACGAGAACATCAAAGTCGACAATATTTACCACGGTGTAAGGCTTGTGGGTGGCAGACATCGTTCCAAGTATAAGGCCGTGATTCATATTAACGGCAATTTCGTCATCGGTTATTATGATGATGCGATTCAGGCTGCAATCGCATATAACAAGGCCATTGATATATTACATACCAACGGCCTTAATAAAGCATATTCACAGAATTATATTGAATCCATACCCGCATCGGTTTATGCGGATATATATTCCAATCTGACCATATCTGACAAGATAATCAACTACAGACCTACTGCGCAGAATAATCAATAAAGCAGATATCCATATTAACGGAACCGTTTATACCGAGTATCGAGCCATCCGTACTGTATTGCCACATGGAATATTGATACGGATAATCAGGCATTTCTGATTTATCAGACAACCACACCGATACAGTCGGAAGCTTCTTCACATCCACTCTCTTGGTAAGCCATTCATCATTACCGTATATCATGGGTTTATAGCCCGCTTCAACGATCCTGTTGATAAAAGCGGCCGCGATTGCAGTTCTTTCATCTTTGCTTAATGTATCTATTCTGGACGAATCGTTCTCAACAAATTCCATGTCATAAGCCACGGGATATGTGAGTTTATAGTCTTTGCAGGCTTCTATCAACATATTGGCTTCATCTACCGCCTCCTGGGGCGTAATAGCCTGAGAATAGAAATAAACGCCTACATCAAGGCCTGCATCCCTTGCTCTTTGCATATTCTGAACAAAGAATTCATCCAAAGTCACCTGACCTGTCTGATAACCTCTGGATCCGACTCTGATCATCGCAAATTCAACACCTGAATTCTTAACGGAATAGAAATCTATATCCTTCTGATATCTGGACACATCAATACCTAAGAACGAGGATACCTTACCGTCATTCATATACTTAAGCTTACCGTCATTTGATACAAATTTGGTAAAATCATAGGCATTCTTCTCACGGGTATTATCGATTGTCACCCACTCTGACGAACCATCCTTAAGTTCTATCTTATAATGTTTACCGTCATTGTATTTCTCATCATCCGGCGTAGGCGAAACCGAAGGTACAGCCGTTGTAGGAGACGGAAGCGGCTTGGCATTGTCAGCCATGGAATCATCGCCATCATCCTTAGAAGATGTCTTATTCTTCGAAGACTCGGGATACATATCCCAAATATCCAGATCTTCCGCTCTTCTCTTACCGTTTGATGACGATAAATTGGCAGACTCTTCCATAGATTGTTCTTCGGTTGCAGACTTCTGCGCAGCAACATACTCAGAATACCCTTTGCTGGCTTTGGAGCCCTTATTATTGGATGCAATGATAGCTCCGAGTAATATAAGTACAAATACAGAGACTCCAAGCGTCATATATATTATAGGCGCGCCGCCTCTGTATCTGCCGGATTCCTCTTCTTCCTCTTCGTATTCGTAATCAAACTCGTCGTCAAGTCTCATTTAAGCTTCCTTAACAATCGCCTTCTTGGGACATTTCTCTACGCATGTGCCGCATGATGTACATTTATCATAGTTGATTTTGGCCAGATTATCCGTTACCTCTATGGCACCTGCCGGACAATTCTTGGCACAAATTGCGCAACCTATACATGCAACATCACATGCCTTCATTGCAACGGGTCCCTTATCCTTAGAGCTGCAATTAACCTTAATTTCAGCCGAATAAGGCACCAATTCGATTATACCCTTAGGCCAAGCCGCTACACACTTGCCGCAAGCCTTACAGGCCTCTTTATCCACCTTAGCAATGCCGTTAATAACATGAATGGCATCAAAGGGACATGCCTTAACACAATTACCGTATCCGGCACAACCGAAACTGCAGCTCTTAGGGCCGCCTCCGGGAACAAATGCCATCATCGAGCAATCACCGACGCCTGTATAATCATAGTCAGAATGTGCCTTATCGCAGTCTCCCTGACATTTAACAAATGCTGTCATCTTAACGGACTGTCCGGCATCAACACCCATAATTCCCGATATGACATTAGCCACAGGCTCTCCGCCTACCGGACAGGCATTAACAGGCGCCTCACCCTTAACAATGGCGGCTGCCAAGCCCGAGCAACCGGCATATCCGCATCCACCGCAGTTATTACCGGGAAGCGCACCAAGTACTTCTTCTTCTCTGGGGTCAGTCTCAACGGCAAACTTAATACCGGCAATTCCTAAGAATATACCTACAAATGCACCGACAGCACCCACCAATACTGTAGCAATAATAATACCCTGTAACACGTTATTCCTCCACAATCAACATCTAAATAAGTCCCGAGAAACCGCAGAAAGCGATGGCCATCAGTCCCGCTGTAAGCAGAACTATCGGCATTCCCTTAAACGGCTTGGGGATATCATTATACTCAAGTCTCTCTCTGATGCTTGCAAGCAGGATTATTGAAATAGTGAATCCAACAGCAGTCGCAAATCCGTTAACAACTCCGTAGAGTATTCCGTATCCCTTGCTGACATTGGTAAGTGCAACGCCAAGCACGGCACAGTTGGTCGTAATAAGCGGAAGATATACTCCAAGCGACTGGTATAATGCAGGGATAAACTTCTTAAGGAACATCTCAACAAACTGTACAAGCGCCGCAATGACCAATATAAATACTATCGTCTGCATATACTCCATATTAAGCGGCGTAAGAATATAATGATATATAGCTCCCGCTACCGCACTTGAAAGCGTTATTACGAAAATAACGGCAACACCCATGCCGGCAGCAGTATCGGTCTTCTTGGAAACGCCAAGGAAAGGACACAATCCCAGGAACTGGCTTAGAACAACATTACTTACAAGCGAAGAACCGACCAGAATAATAAGCAAATCTCTAACCGTATTCATGCATTCTCCTCCTTAACCACATTAACTTCATCCGTTGCAGGTGCACTGACAGCAGCTACTCTGTCGGCACAATCACCTACCGTACAGTTAAGACAGTCGGATCCACAGCCTGACTGGATCTTGGATACATCCTTACCCTTCTTAGCACCCACGATTTTAGCCTGATTCTGAATGGCAGTTAACAGAGCAAGAACAAAGAATGCTCCGGGCGCCATCTTAAATATGCTTACAGGCGTAAACAGATTAAGTTCATATCCGAATACCGAACATCCGCCTATAAACTCTCTTAACAGACCGATTATCGTAAGTGCAATGGTAAATCCGAGTCCCATACCCAAGCCGTCGAATAATGAGGGCAATACGGGATTCTTATATGCATAGGCTTCTGCTCTTCCTAAGATGATACAGTTAACAACTATAAGCGGAATATATATGCCGAGGGCTTTATACAGCGTCGGTATATATGCCTGAAGCAATAACTGCATTATCGTAACGAAAGAAGCAATTATAACTATAAATGCAGGAATTCTTATCTTATCCGGAATAACCTTGCGCAGAGCTGCAATGATCATATTACTGAGTGCAAGTACAACCGTTGTGGTAAGTCCCATACCCAGACCGTTTATTGCAGAGGTCGTAACCGCAAGCGTCGGACACATTCCTAACATCAATACCAATGTGGGGTTTTCTTTTAATATGCCGTTATGAAGGCGTTCAATACATTTATTCATATCTTCCTATCCTCCTAATTAAGCATATCCGAATAATACTTGATACAGCAATTAACCGCATGCACAAATGCATTGGTCGTAATTGTCGCACCAGATATCGCATCTATCTGATCATCCGATACAGCACCTGTCTTGGTATATGTAAGAGTCTGTGCACTCTTGCCGGCAAATTGAGGTTTGAGTACCTTCTCGGCATTCATTCCAAGTCCCGCAGTCTCGTTGATACTAAGGATCGATATTCCGTTAATGGTTCCGTCATTTCTTATACCTGTAGTAAGCGTGATATCTCCGCCGTAACCTTCAGATGTGGTCACGGTAAATACATATCCGGCAACGCTTCCGTCAGAAGCCTTAGCCTGTATTAATTCATCGATTGTCACAGCCTCAAAACCGGCCGCATCAAGCTGTTCACGCTTAACATCACTCATAAATCCGTCAACCGAGACAAAATCCACGGCATCGGGGAATACTTCATAGTAAGCGTTCTTCTTATCAGCTTCTTCCGCAGCTGCAATAGTACCCTTGGTAATCTCATAGACCGCCCCTAATATAAGTCCCGCTATCACGGTTATTGCTATCAGAATCAGGGCGTTTTTAAAGCTCTCTTTGATACTCATATACGCTCACCTCCTTCTCCGAAGGCCTTGGGTGCCGTAAATCTGGTAATAAGAGGAACTAACAGATTACCGATTATGATAGCATAAGACACACCTTCTCCTGATGCTCCGAATACACGGAATATACCGGTTAAGAGTCCGAGTATTATACCGAACACTATCTGACCGATCTTCGTAACCGGACGGGTCACATAGTCGGTAGCCATGAAGAATGCACCAAGCATAAGTCCGCCGCCGGCTAACTGTGCGGATATATAATAAGGGTCAAATCCGTGTCCGGAGAACAATCCGTAGAAGATCACGAATGTAACTATATAACTTGCCGGGATCTTAAGATCGATTATTCCCAACAGTATTAAGAAGCAGGCTCCGGCAACAATCGCAACCATTGAAGTCTCACCGATTGTACCGCCTGTTCTTCCCATTACCATATTGAATATGTTCACGGTCTCTCCCGCTTTGATCTGTGCCAAAGGAGTAGCTCCCGAATATGCATCGCAGTTAAAGTTAGTCATTATGGCAGGGAACGAGATCACAAGGAAGCATCTTGCTCCAAGTGCCGGATTCATGAAATTCGCGCCCAAACCTCCGAATAACATCTTAACTACAATGATTGCAAATACACCGCCGAAGGGGCCAACCCACAAGGGAGCCGCAGGGGGCATATTAAGACCGAGCAGAAGTCCCGTAACTACTGCTGAGAAATCAAGCACGGTCAATTTCTTCTTCATAATCAGTTCATATACAGCTTCCGCAGCCACACATGCCGCTATTGTAAGCAGCACCTGCCACAATGCATGAAGACCGAAGTTCCATACACCGAAGATTGTCGCAGGCAGAAGCGCCAGAACCACGCATAACATGATTTTGTCGGTTGTCACCTTGGATCTGATATGCGGATTGGATGATACTCTCATCATATCACTCATTGACTTATCCTCACTTTCCTGCTTTCTTCTTATTGGCTAACACAATCTTACGTGCCGATTTGATCGACTGTGTAAGATGTCTCTTGGCCGGACAGATATAACTGCAACATCCGCATTCGCAGCATTCAAGTCCGCCCATCTTCTCAAATTTCTCATAATCAGCATGTTCCGCACATTCAGCCAACACCTTGGGCATAACTCTTCCGGGACATACTTCAAGGCACATTCCGCAATTAATACAAGGCGTAGGCTCATATTTGGAAGCCTCATCCTTGGTAAGTGCAAGAAGTGCCGACGCTGTCTTGGTAGTTGGAACATCGGTATTAAACAGCGCAAATCCCATCATGGGACCGCCTGATATGATCTTAGCCGGATCTTTGACAAATCCGCCTGCAGCATCAATAAGTTCTTTATAGCTCATTCCGATATGGACACGATAATTCTTAGGCTCTGCAATGGCATCACCTGTAACCGTCACTATCCTCTCCATCAAAGGCTTACCATTCCATACTGCATTATATATTGCGCACAGAGTATCAACGTTATTAACCACGCATCCTACATCGGCAGGCAGCATCTTAGAGTTGATCGCACGTTTGGTAGTCGCAAATATAAGCTGTCTCTCTGAACCCTGAGGATATTTGGTCTTAAGTGCTTTAACAAGGATTCTTGGTTCATCCTTGGTTAACTTCTTAAGAAGTTCGATACAATCAGGCTTATTGTCTTCTACCGCAAGGATTCCTTTGGCATTATCGAATAATCTGAGCACACATTTAAGACCTTCTATGAGCATCTCAGGATTCTCGATCATTCTCCTGTAATCACTCGTAAGATAAGGCTCACACTCAGCGCAATTCGCTATACAGTATTCGATTTTGTCAGGTTCCTTGGGGCTTAATTTGACGTGAGTCGGGAATCCGGCACCACCCATGCCGACGATACCCGCTTCTTTAATTCTTTGGATAATGTCTTCTTTGCTGAGATTATCAACATCTATTTCATCATATGCATCATAATTGACTTCGTTATATAAACCGTCATTGGTAATTATGATACACGATACCATATCTCCCGTGACTACACGTCTGGGTTCTATGGATTTAACAGTTCCTGATACGGTAGAGAAAATATTGGAAGAAACGAAGCCTGAGGCCTCTGCTATCTTCTGTCCTCTTAATACCGTATCTCCTTTGGCTACTATGGGAGTAGCCGGTGCGCCTATATGCTGCGACAACGGGTATACCAGTTCTTCACCCGGTAAAATGTCACAAATAGGCTTATCCTTAGACAGATCTTTGCCGTCGTAAGGATGTATCCCTCCAGTAAATGTAAGTTTGCCCATACCTACCTCCAACAACATATTCCAATATATTCTACTCTATTTCACCCCAAAATTCTACCCTGTATGCTATACTATTATCGGTATGAAAACAGAGTCTATTATTATAAATGACAGATTAATTATCGAAGACTATCTTAACATTTCAGACAGACACAGAGTTCTGTTTATCGACATTGAGACCACTGGGCTTTCCGCCCATAATTCCTATATTTACATGATCGGAAGCGTATCCTATAAGGGAGACGATCTTATATTTACAAGCATGCTTGCAGAGTCGGCTTCTGAAGAGGAGCAACTGCTTAAATCACTCATTGAATCGCTTAAGGATTATGACTTTTTGATACACTATAACGGTTTAACTTTCGATCTTCCTTTCATTGATTCAAGATGCGCCGTATATGGCTTAAAGGCCGATATTTGTTCATATAAAAGCCTAGATATATATAAGCAGGTATCTTCCCTTAAATACATACTTAATCTGCCCAAATGCAGGCAGAAAGACATAGAACAATATATGGGAATAG
>JAEEGL016317805.1_pt1 | contig 13844 bp, 15 predicted proteins | sample 9134231 | NCBI WGS metagenome assembly JAEEGL01 (sample SAMN16246548, study PRJNA631951) | gut metagenome | biome: gut microbiome; feature: rumen; material: fiber-attached | host: Bos | place: Iran: Karaj | collected 2018-10
ATCTTCAAGATATTGCACTTCAAGGAGTACACGGCGCAGATTTCGCTCCGCGACCCCAACAACAAGGAGAAGTACATCGGCACCGACGAGCATTGGGCAATGGCTGAGAGCGCAATCATCGAAGCCGCCAAGGAAAAAGGACTCAACACCACAGTTGAGACGGGCGAGGCTGCGTTCTACGGTCCTAAGCTCGACTTTATGGTAAAGGATGCCATCGGCCGCAAATGGCAATTGGGCACCATTCAGGTGGATTACAACCTGCCCGAGCGTTTCGAGCTCGAATTTACAGGTGCTGACGACAAGAAATATCGTCCCGTGATGATCCACCGTGCACCGTTTGGTTCGTTGGAGAGGTTCGTTGCGGTATTGATTGAAAACACAGCCGGACAATTCCCGTTGTGGCTCACACCTACACAGGCTGTCGTATTGCCTATCAGCGACAAGTACAACGACTACGCCAACAAGGTTGCCGATGCCCTCAACGACGCCGAGTACCGCGTGGAAGTGGACGAGCGCAGTGAGAAAATCGGACGCAAAATCCGCGACAACGAGACCAAGCACATCCCCTTTATGCTTGTTGTGGGCGAGAAGGAGGCCGCCGAAGGTCAGGTTTCGGTCCGCAAGCAGGGCAAGACCGACCTCGGAACGATGTCGATAGAAGACTTCAAGAAACTCATAGCCGCCGAAGTTGAGAAGGAACTCAACCCGGAGGACTAAATACTATTATCAACTTAATTTTGGGAGGACACAATTATCGCAAAGCAGAATGAACAGCCCAGGCACTTCATCAACGAGAGCATCAAGGCTCGCGAAGTGCGTTTGGTGGGCGAAAACATCGAAGACAACAACAAGGTTGTCTCGACACGGGAAGCACTGAGGCTTGCCGAGGAGCAGGGGCTCGATTTGGTTATGATTACAGCAGACGCCAATCCGCCTGTATGTAAAATCGTGGACTATTCCAAGTTCCTGTATCAGCTCAAAAAGAAGCTCAAAGAGCAGAAGGCCAACACAAAGAAGACCGAGGTCAAGGAAATCAGGTTTGGACCTCAGACCGACGACCACGACTTTGAGTTCAAGCTCAACCACGCCAAGCGTTTCTTGCAGGACGGCGATATGGTGAGGGCGTATGTGTTCTTCAAGGGACGTTCAATCGTCTATAAGGAGCAGGGCGAGGAGTTGCTTCTGAGATTTGCCACGCAGCTCGAGGGCATAGGCAGGGTTGACCGCATGCCGTCGCTCGAAGGCAAGAAGATGATAATGCTCATCTCCCCCGTGAAGAAGAAGGCTTGACACACAGCATCAAAGGAAACATCGTGCGTTGATAGTACATATCGACCGTAACACATTAATTGTAAAGAAAATGCCAAAAGTAAAGACCAACGGCGCTGCAAAGAAGAGATTCAAGTTGACGGCGTCAGGCAAGATCAAGAGAAGGCACGCCTTCCACAGCCACATTCTGACTAAGAAGGCCACCAAGAGGAAGAGAAATCTCACTCAGTTTGGTCTTGTATCGGGTGCCAACGAAGGCACAGTGAAGGAATTGCTCGGTATGAGGTAGTTCCGCAAGAGGTTTTTTGGTCGGTTTTTGCACAAAAATCGGCGCAATCATCAAGTTTAACCCGGACGTGGGCATATTTAAGCGTGACAGGCGACGTTGATGTCGAGGTTGCCGCCTTACGTCCAAAAAACAAAAATTCAATAAAATGCCAAGATCAGTGAATGTCGTTGCTTCGCGCAGACGACGCAAAAAAATCCTCAAACTCACCAGGGGTAACTTCGGTGCAAGGGCTAACGTTTACACAATAGCCAAGAACACCTACGAGAAAGGTCTGTTGCACGCCTACATCCAGAGGAAGATGAAAAAGCGCAACTTCCGTGCACTTTGGATCGCACGTATCAATGCAGCTGTACGCGGCTACAATATGTCGTACTCGGAGTTCATCGGCAAAATTGCCAAGAAGGACATCAAGCTCAACCGCAAGGTGCTTGCCGACTTGGCGATGAACAATCCCAAGGCTTTCGAGGCCGTTGTAAATTCCGTTAAGTAACAGCGGATTTACGCTTTCAAGTTTTTTGATTAATCAAGGAAGATATTTACTTAGACGCACGATTTTTTTCACGATACAATCCCCGCAGCAGAAATTAGTTGCGGGGATTTTTTTTGTAAATATTTTTGCATATTTCAGATTTTTTTTGTTTCTTTGTGGACGATAAAACAATCGACCGACTTAATAAAATGAAAGACGATACAAATGCAGCAGGTACGAAGATGCCTGTGTTCATCGACCTTACCACCGACTTTGGCTTCAAGCGTGTGTTCAAGCGCAAGGAATTTATGATTTCTTTCCTCAACGCACTCTTGAAAGCGCACGAAAAAGAAGAAATTGTAACGGACGTTACATATTTGAATACGGAGGACGAGGGCGATGTCCACAAGGACAGACGCATAGTCTTTGACTTGAAATGCCAGACGCAGAATGGCGATTATTTCATTTTGGAGATGCAGAAGCGAGGGCAGGAGTTTTTCGACGACCGCATCATCTACTATATGAGCCGTTCGATAGCGGTACAGGGCAAGCAAGGCGAAGAGTTATGGAAGTTTGGCATAAAGAAAGTCTATGGCATCTTTATGATGAACTTCAACGAGAAACGTCCGTTGGATTACAAGACAGTCAGGCATTGCGGTCTGTACGACTACACCAACAAGTGCGAATATTCGGACAAAGAGGATTTTTGGTTGATAAACCTGCCACAGTACCGCAAATATAAGCGCAGCGACTGCAAGAGTGACTTGGACAAATGGTTATACATAATCGCAAACAGCAACAAGATGAAAACAATGCCTTTTACATTCGAGATGCCTGTATTCAAAGGGCTCAAGACCGCCACCGAGCTTGCCATGATGAGTGCGGACGAGATGGATGCATATATGTGGGAGTATGACGCCCACCGCACCGACCTCGCCGCATACGACTATGCCATCAAGGAAGGGCACGAAAAAGGATACGCAAAAGGTGAAAAAGTCGGACTAAGGAAGGGGCTTAAAACAGGTCTTGAGAGAGGTCTTGAGAAGGGTCTTAGGAAGGGTCTTAGGAAAGGCCGTGCCGAGGGTCGTGCGGAAGGTCGTGCGGAGGGTGAACGCGCAAAAGCCATCGATACCGCCCGAAAAATGAAACTCAAAGGCTACTCCGTTGATGTCATTGTTGACATCACCAACCTCACACCCGACGAAATCTTGAAAATTTAACACAATAAATTTTGCCAATCCAAATAAACACCCTATTTTTGTCCCTGCAAACAGCACGTTAAATGTTGTTAACACGCATAAAACTTAACCCAAAATATTTGGAAAAATGAAGAAAATTGTGTACACTACACTTAGGTCTTAGACAACTGAATGTAGGCGGCGCTTGCGCCGCCCCTTCTACATATACGAATCCCCTGCGGACGTGCCGACAACTCGGCGTGTCCGCAGGGATTGGGCAAACACCTACACTGCCGATGATTGGGCGTTGATGGAAGCCAATGGTGCGGTGTTCCTTCCCACCGCCGGTGGCCGCTTCGAGACGGAAGTATTCGCCGTTGGCGTCGGCGGCAACTATTGGTCGTCGTCCCCCTTCGCGGAATGCCCGGACGGCGCTTGGGACCTCTCCTTCGACTCGGACGGCGTCTACCTGGACGGCAGCAACTGCGGCTGCGGTCAGTCCGTCCGTCTTGTCCGTCCCCTGTAGAATTTTACCGATTCTGTCTTCACAAACAGAACCGAAAGCAACAATACAGACAAAGGACAGCAAACCAGCCGTTTGATAGGGAGGACGGCGTGAACGAGAGCCCGCCCCCTCAAGGGGCGTGGCGCGAAGTGAAAGCCGCCCTCCCTATCAAACGGTTTTTAAAAAAACAATCGAAAAAAACATTTCGCACCGCACCTACATCTCGCACCGCACATTGCACCGCATCCTTCAAAAACTTCCCTCTGCCATACGCGACCGCAACACTGCCAAAATAAACTCATACCTTGGCATCCTTTCGCATTACTCGTCGTATCACTTGACCAAAGTAATTTTTTTGCGGAATATTTGACATCCATCTCATCGCCGAGACCTTCAGCCTTTCCGAATCCTAAATTCGCCTCCCTCTGCCCCTAACTGAAAAATGTTCGTATAATCATTGTTAAAAGTTTTGTTATGTCCGCCATAAGTGTTACCTTTGCAAAGTTAATCAATCAAAAACACAAAAATGAAAATTGCACTTATCGGATATGGCAAGATGGGCCATGAAATAGAGAAAATAGCAAAGGAGCGCGGCAACGAGGTTCCCGTAATCATCGATGCGCTCATCAACCCGCAGGACTTCACCGCCGAAAACCTCAGGAAGGCGGATGTGGCAATCGAGTTCACGCGCCCTGACGCCGCTTTCGACAATTATATAAAGTGTTTTGACGCGGGCATCCCCGTCGTTTCGGGCACAACTGGTTGGCTCGACAAGATGCCGCAGATAGAGAAGATTTGCAAGGAGCAGGGCAAGACTTTCTTCTACGCTTCCAATTTCTCAATCGGCGTCAACATCTTCTTCCGTCTCAACAAGTACCTCGCCAACATCATGAACGGCTTCAAGGATTATGACGTGAAGATGCAGGAAATCCATCACACCACAAAGCTCGACAAGCCCTCCGGCACAGCCAAGACCCTCGCCGACGACCTCGTGAAGGTTCTCGACCGCAAGTCGTCGTGGATTATTGACGGTCAGCCCAAAACTGGCGAAATCAACATCGAATGTCTCCGCCTTCCCGACGTGCCTGGCACTCACACAGTGAAGTATTTTTCTGACATCGACGACATCGAGATGACGCACACGGCACATTCGAGGAAAGGTTTTGCGCTCGGTGCTGTACTTGCGGCTGAGTTCCTCTGTGGCAAGCCCGCCGGCATCTATGGTATGGACGATATGCTTAAATTTTAGGAAAGAGGAACGAGGTTTCCTCAACAAATCAACCAATCTTTCCTCAACAAATCATAAAATCAACAAATCAGAGATGAAAAAACTCTTTGCCAACAAGTGGGTGAAGTTTGGCGTGGTAGCCTTTCTCTACTTGCTCTTCGTAATATGGGTGCAAAATTGGTGGCTGCTTTTGGGTCTTGCCATCATCTACGACATATATATTTCGCAGAAGGTTCATTGGGCTTTTTGGAAGAAAAAAGACGCCGAAAAACAGACCAAGACCGTCGAATGGATTGACGCAGTGATATTTGCGGTGATTGCCGCTACGGTAATCAGGCTGTTTTTTATCGAGGCGTTCACAATACCCACGTCTTCGATGGAAAAATCGTTGCTTGTGGGCGACTACCTGTTTGTCAGCAAGTTGAGTTACGGCCCCAAGATGCCCAACACGCCCATCGCCCTGCCGTTTGCGCACAATACGATGCCTTTTACGACGAGCACCAAGTCATACGCGGAGTGGCTGCAATGGCCATACCGCCGTCTCGCGGGGCTTGGCAAAGTGGAGCGCAACGATGTGGTGGTCTTCAACTTCCCAGAAGGCGACACTGTGTGCCTCAACCAGCAGGCGAGGAGTTATTATCAGTTGATAAGGACATACGGACGCGACGCCATCATCAACGACTGCGCATACGACACCTATGGACAGCCTCACAGAGGATATTTTGGAAGACTTCAGAGCCGCCCTGTTGACCGTCGCGAAAATTACATCAAGCGTTGCGTCGCCATTGCGGGCGACAGTATCCAAGTGATTGACGGTCAGGTATATGTCAACGGCAAACCGCAGGAAAATATCGGTGACCGCCAGTACAAGTATCTCGTCGTAACGGACGGCACAAATTTCAACCCCACTAAACTCGACGAACTTGGCATTTCGGAGGAAGACCGTATGGCTTCGCGCTACATCGACCCCGAACTCCTTGATTATGTGGATGGTCTGAAGGACATCAACGCCAACAACATCTTCATCTTCCCGCTCGTGGAGTCCAACGTCGAAAAACTCCGTGCAATGCCTTTCGTGAAGTCCGTGACGAGGATTATGCGTCCCAAGGGCTACCGCGAGAGTTTCATCTTCCCGCACGACCCAAAATATAATTGGAACGAGGACAATTTTGGACCATTGTACATTCCCAAAAAAGGCGACATCATCAAACTCACCGTTGACAATCTGCCGCTTTACCGCCGTTGCATCGAGGTTTACGAAGGTAATTCGCTTTTTGTAAAGGACGACCAGATAATCATCAACAACCAGCCCGCCGACTCCTACACGTTTAGGATGGACTATTTCTTTATGATGGGCGACTCTCGCCACAATTCCGCAGACTCGCGTTTTTGGGGTTTTGTGCCTGAAGATCATGTGGTTGGCAAGGCGTTGTTTATATGGTTCAGCACCGACAAAGACAAGTCGTTTCCCGCATCGATACGTTGGAGCAGAATATTCAAGGGCATTGATTAAATTGAAAATTGAAAATTGAAAATTGAAAATCGAAAATCGAAAATATTAGGTTGGGTTCTGCCGCTGATTTTGGCGGCGGCGGTTGCCGTGGGGCTGTGGCTTGTGTTTCGCGACAGGATTTATGTGGTGGGCGGCGACAATATGTCGCCCACTCTTCAGGTCGGTCAAAAAGTGATTGTCGAGCGCGGTGGCACGGTCGGGCGTGGCGACATTGTTTTGGTCAGCAATCCCTATCCGCAAAATTCCGCCATGCAAAAGCCTGTATTCCAACGCTGTTTCGCTTTGCCGGGCGAAAAAATCACCAAATTGCGCTCAGGCCATCTCTATGGTCCAGCCGTGCTACCAAGTCCAGGGTATAAAATCAATCTTAATTACTCCAACTTTCAGATTTATAAAGATTTGGCGGAGCAATACGAAGGTGTGAGGATGTCGTGGCGCGATACGGTGTGTATTGTCAACGGCAAAATTGCGGACACCTACACATTCCGTCGGGGGTATGTTTTCCTTGTCAACGACCGCCGCGCCGACCATTCCGATTCGCGCACCTTCGGTCCCGTGCCGATTGACGCTATTTGCGCAAAAATAAAGTTTGTTTTTTAGAAAAAGGGGCGGTTCCTTTGTATTATTTAAGATTTTTTTATACCTTTGGGCAAAATAAACTCATTATTCTTATGGAAAACACTAACACAATCAACTTATATTGCGGCTATGCGCTGATAACGCTCGGTATGGAGCCAGAGGGCGACGACTACCGCGAAGTGGAGTATTACGACGGACTTCCCGCCGACTGCCTCGATGGACTTGTGCGCGGCAAACTTTTTGTGCGTGGCGACGCGGCGCAACTTCTCGAAATCTTCAAGAGTGGCGGCAAATACGTCGAGGCGGCGGGCGGATACGTGCTCAACGCATTGGGACAGAGCCTTGTGATAGTCCGCAACGGACTTTACGACCTGCCGAAAGGCAAGATAGAGCAGGGCGAAGACCCCGAGACCGCCGCCGTCCGCGAGGTCAACGAGGAGACGGGCGTATCGCCAAAAATCGAGCGCAAACTCATCGACACCTACCATTTTTACCGTTGGGGAGAGGAGAAGGAAGTGACTTTCAAGAAGACCTATTGGTACTTGATGTCGCTCGCGGGCAATTCTGCCACCAAGCCGCAGACTGAGGAGGGCATCACCTCGTGCATTTGGATGGACGACGACATGATCGACAACGTAACCAAGCGCACACACAGAAATCTCAAAATATTGTTTGACCTTAAAAAAAACGGCGAGATATGATGACACGCAGAATCTATTCGTTGGCAATCTTATTGTTTGCGTTGACGTTTGCGTCGGGATGCAACAATGTCAAGATTGTTCCCCCGCCAGCCGAAGGAGGCACATTGACGGGCGGTCAGATAGTGGAAATGCTCAAGACGGGCGGCACGTTGCAGCTTAAAGACTGCACCATTCAAGGCGTCCTTGACTTCACCAAGTCGAGCGGCGTGTGCAGCCTGATAGCCGTTGCGCCCGCGTATGTGGAGGGCGACATAGTGTTTTCGCACTGTGTCTTCGAGGACAGCGTAACAGCCTTCGCGGAGCGTGAAAACGCCCAGAAAATCTATACAATGTTTGAGAACAACGTTGTATTCCAGGACTGTGAGTTTAAGCGAGGTGTCAATTTCACTCAGGCTGACTTCCGTGGGCGATTTGACTTCGACCTTTGCAGAGTGGCTGGCGACGCAGCTTTCGACGGCTGCTTTTTCCGCCGTGGATTGTCGTTTGCGATGGCGAATTTCAATGGCGACGCCACTTTCGTAAGCATGGTGTGCAACGGCAGGGCCAATTTCATGAAAAGCTTTTTCAGGAAGTCGGTTGTCTTTCAACGATGTAAAATGGAAGACATGGCGATGTTTGCCGATTCGCATTTCTATGGCTACGCCGAGTTTTCCAAGATGCTGGTTTTCAACGACTTTGACTTTACCAACACCCTGTTCGCCGACAGGGCTGTATTCATGAGGTCCATTTTTTTTGGCAATATTAAGTTTGCAAATTGCGTTTTTAAGAAGACGCTCGATTTCTCTTACAACACCATTGCCGAAAAGCCTGTGATCATCAATGCGCATCTGCCCGAAGGCGGGGTGTCGGCAGAGGAAAATGAGTTGATACAAAAAAATACAATTGATTGTTTTAAAAAATAAAATAACAACGCTATGAAAAATAGAAACCTGATTAGAATCGCCGTGGCGTCGGGCATGATGCTTGGCGCGACTACGTTGCAGTCGTGCGAAGACGAAAACGGCAATGGCACTGTTTGGGACGAAATCCTGAATGGGCTTGCCGACATCATTACTTTCAATGGTCACGAGTATTCCACTAATTGTGGCGACAACTATTTCGGATGGTTTGGACTCGACGAGGATCCGGAGAGCATTCAGGACGACATCAATCTCGCCAGCAGGCTTCCAAATACGAAGACTGGCTCGCTGCCTTCCAGGGTTGACAACACCAAATGGCTTCCCGTCATTGGCCACCAGGGACAGTACGGCACTTGCGTGGCGTGGGCTACGGGCTACAATTGCCGCACATACCTCTACGCCAAGAGCCACGGGCTCACCACGTCGCAGCTCAATAGCAGCAACACTTTCAGCCCCGCCGACATCTACATGTCGTTGTCGCAGAGCAGCAACGAGAGGGGCGCCAACTGCAATGGCAGTTACTTCGAGGCGTGTTTCAACAAGATGATCAACCGTGGCATAGCCACTTTGAGCACCGCGCCGTATTCCAACCTCAATTGCGGCGGCAGCCCGTCGTCGTCGTGGACTTCCAACGCCAGCAAATACAAAATCAAGTCGTTCCGCGAGATTACACCCATTACAAAGGATGCCATCAAGCAATACCTTGCACAGGGCGAGCTCGTGGTCTTCGGCGCTGCGCTTGGCGACGAGTTCATGTACGCCAACGACGCCACCGTGCTCACCAGGCAGACTTCCTTCAATTCCACTGGTCAGCACGCATACCACGCAATGGTCTGCGCTGGATACGACGACAGCAAGGGCGCGAATGGCGCGTTCCGCGTTGTAAACTCCTGGGGCACCTCCTGGGGCGACAATGGCTACATTTGGGTGGACGAGGATTTCTTCGTAAGTAAGTTTGTATGCTGGGCTTATGTGGCTTACGACCTCAACGACAACAACCATGTGGAAGTAGACGACGACAATACCGTGGTCTATGACGAGCGTTCTGACGGCTACGACCTCATCGCCTCCGACAATTTTGACTTCTATCGGTCTACTTTCAATGACGGCAGGTCGTGCTGGGCATGCGAGTATGACGTTTACAATGCCGGCAAGAAGACTGTGTCGTCGTCCAATGACTGGGCAATCTGCCTCCTCTATTACAATGCCTATGACGCCAATGACTATGGCATCCTCCTGCTCGACTATTATACCGACGATTTCGGTTACAAGGGTAAGATTGAGGGCAAATGGGACATCTCCGACGCCTACAACCATTTCGGCTTTTCGTCCACCGCCAATATCAGCGGCTTCGCGTGGAATAATGTCGACGTCAAGAGCGGACAGAGCTGCAACGAGGCTTGTGGCGGTACTGTCGGCATTAGTTCGTTGTGGCAGTTCACCCTGCCGAGCAACCTCAACGGCTCGTATTACATCGTGCTTGCCGCCGACGCTTTCAACAACATCGCGGAGTCCAACGAGGAAAACAACTACCTCTTCTACACCGCCGACGACAACATGCCGATAAAATTCACCAACGGCGTGCCGAGCAACCTCTCAAAGTCGCAGAGGCTCTCCAAGACGTATGTGTGTCCTTCCCAGAATGCTCCCAACAGATGCCAGGACGTGAGGACAGAGCAGAATTACAATGCTTACACGAGCGACGAAATTGGTGCAATGATTCAAGCGCATATGAAGTCGGGCCGTCTTGCCGACATGACCAAATCATTGTCTAAGTCGGCTGTCGTTCAGCGTGTGGAGGTCGAGGCTAAGATTATTGGCAAATAATAATTGTATCACGATTAAAATATTATGACTATGAAAAAGCTGATTTTTGCTGCGGCATTGCTTGTTGGCGTTTCGTTGTTTTCGTCATGCGACATTCTGCTTGCCACCACGACTACCAACAACAATACCAATGGCAACAATACCAACAACACGAACAACAATAACAACAACCGCAACTCCAATTCCACCGGCAAGTCTGGCAACAGCAGCACTTCCGGTGGCAAGGTTGTTCGTTAAGACCGACGAATAACGTCCCCAAAACCCACAAAAAAATCAAAACCCCGCCGTGAAATCCAATTTCGCGGCGGGGTTTTCTATTTGTTGATTTGATGATTTGATGATTTCCTCACTCCTCATTCCTCTTTCCTGTAAAAGCTGAAGTTCACTTTCCCGTAATGGCGTTGGTCGAGGATGTGGGTGAGGTCGGTGAAACGGGTCTTTGCGCTGTGCTCCATGATGAGCATTGCGCCGGGCTTGAGCGTCGGATTGTCCATTATCATCTGCGGGATGTTTTCGACGCCCTCCATGTCGTATGGCGGGTCGGCGAAGATGAGGTCGTAGTTGAGCGGGTTGCGCTCGATGAATTTGAAGGCTTCGGCGGTAATGACTCTCGCGGGGGATTTCTTGGGAAACATCTGCGCAAAGTTCTTGTTGATGAAGTCGCAGTATTTCCTGTTGGTGTCCACGCAGGTGATGTCGGTGCAGCCGCGCGACGCCATCTCGTAGCTGATGCTGCCGCTGCCCGCAAAGAGGTCGAGGAAGCGCACGTCCTCATAGTCGAAGTTGTTGCTGATGAGGTTGAATAGCGACTCCTTCGCCATGTCGGTCGTGGGCCTGTCGGTGAAGTACGACGGAAGGTGTATCACCTTGCTGCGGTATATTCCTGTTATAATACGCATGGCAGTGTCATCATGTTGAAGAATGTGTGTTCCGGAACGTCAGAGAATGGGAACGTGATGTTTGGAGTGAGCTGTGCAAATGTCACGTTGGCGTGGTACTTGTATATCATCTTGTATATCTCTGAGTCCTTGTCGATGTAACCTGAAAGCACGATAGGTGCTTTTTTGTCGAGTTTGAGTTTCTCCACCACCGATGTTATGGCGAATAGTGCGTCGGTAGGGCTTTGGTATGCGAATGTGTTGTAGAGCTGTATCTTGCCTTTTTCTGAGACTACGATGTCCATGAAGTCGTAGTAGAAGTTGGCGGAGATTGTGAGTTGCTCGCTGCAATTCTTGATGAGGTTTTCGATGAGCGGCGTCGCTTCGTGGTAGAAGTTGATTTCGGGGAACGTGTTCACCATCAGCGTCGTGATGAACGACGGTATCACGAAGATGTTGCAGGCGGAGATGGACTTGAGTTTGTTGAACTGAATCTCCTCCTTGTCGTTGATGCGGAAGTTTGCGCTCACGAGGTCTTTGAGCTTTGTCTTGTCAAACATCGGGTTTGGCACGATGACTGATTTCCTCGTCACGTAAATCATGTCCACCGACTTGTAGCTCTTGCTGAGGAATGCGTCGGCGGCGAGGTTGTCCTTAATCTTGTCGTAGAGGTTGGCGTCGTTGAGCTCCTCGCCGTATCCCACGTGCTTGATTGCCACGTATTCCTTTGAGAACGAGTCGAGTATGCAGTAGGTGTAGCCCCTCTGGCTTATCTGTATCGACAGGCTGTAAGTGCTTGTCTTGTTGATGTTGAATGATGATGTGAAGTTTGATATGTCTTTCATTGTAAGTGATTTTTCAAGTTTTTGCCCCGGAGGGCGGTCTTTTTTAATTACGGTGCTAATTTATAAAAAAAAGGGAAAACCAAAAAATATTTTCGGTTTTCCCTGCAAAAAGTTTTGTATTTTATCGGTCTAAACTCTAAACTTTAAACTCTAAACTTTAAACTCTAAACTCTAAACTTTAAACTCTAAACTTTAAACTCTAAACTTTAAACTCTAAACTTTAAACTTTAAACTCTAAACTTTAAACTCTAAACCATCCTACTCCCAGTTGCCGGCGTTGTTGTTGAACTCGAGGAGCGAGCCAACTTTGAGTCCCGGGTATCTGCCGATGGTCTTGGCTTCGTCGTTGAGGTTGACTATTTCCTGACGGTCGAGACCACGGAGGTAAACGTCATAGGGTGTCTTAGCCTCAAAGACTGTAATCTTAGCCTTCGAAGATGTCTCGATGGTGTCCATCGCCATCTCGAATGGTTCGTTGACGATTGGCACCAGCCTCAGTTCCGATACGTTGTACTTGCCTTTGCAGAGGGAGTCGTAGCAGTTGACCACCACGGTGTCGCGCTTTACGATGCCGGCTTCGATAGCCTTGGTCTCGGCGAGCTTGCGGGGGTACTTGTCGTAGAAGCTGTCGGGGATGTTGCCGATGGCCTTTACGATTTTTAGCTGTCCGTTCTTGACGAAGTTTTCGAGCGAGTCAAAACTTCCCGTGTAGGCGCCATAAACGCTCTTGTATGCCACCTGCGCGTCGCGGATGTCTTTGAGTTTTTGCACGGTGAGGCCATAACGCCAGTCTGCTACTTTTTGGAATCTGATGGGCTGCATTATGCTGTCCCACAGCTTATAAGCAAGAAGGGCAATCACAGCAACCAGTACTACATGGATTATTATTTTCATGATTTTTTATAGTATGTATTTTTGTTTTTTTTCTTGACGCAAATTTAATAAAAAATAAACATTCGCTAAAAAAAAAATTGGCATTATTTGACATTTTTTTCAAAAAAAGTTTTGCGGCGGCTTTTCGTTGTTTCAAACATATTGATTATCTTTGCGTTCTAATAGTCATTAAAGGAGATGTCAAACGAATTTTTCAGTGATTTGCTGCGCCAAAAGATGGTTTTTGCGCCCACTTCCGACCAGTCGGACGCCATCGAGGGGCTGTCGCGCTTTGTGTGCGGCGATGGTGGCGACGGCATTTTTGTGCTTCGCGGCTACGCCGGCACGGGCAAGACCACGCTCGTAGGCGCGTTTGTGAGGACGCTCGCCTCGCTCAATGTCCGCACGGTGCTTATGGCGCCCACGGGACGCGCCGCCAAGGTGCTTTCGTCATATTCGGGGATGCCCGCCTACACCATCCACCGCACTATTTACCGTCAGCGGTCGGGATACGGCGCGGCGTTTTCCATCGCGCCCAACCTGTTTGGCGACACCTTTTTCATAGTGGACGAGGCGTCGATGATTTCGCAGTCGCCGGGCGAGATGTCGGCTTTCGGGTCGGGGCGGCTTCTGGACGACCTTGTGCAATACGTATTTTCTGGCACCAACTGCCGCCTTTTGCTTGTTGGCGACGCGGGTCAGCTGCCGCCGGTGGGCAGCCCGCTGTCGCCCGCGCTCGATGTAGGCGAGCTCGGCTGCTATGGCGTCGGGGTGGGGGAGGCGTCGCTCGG
>JAEEGL016817033.1_pt1 | contig 13844 bp, 11 predicted proteins | sample 9134231 | NCBI WGS metagenome assembly JAEEGL01 (sample SAMN16246548, study PRJNA631951) | gut metagenome | biome: gut microbiome; feature: rumen; material: fiber-attached | host: Bos | place: Iran: Karaj | collected 2018-10
ATAATACGTCCATCATCATTATGGCGGATCATGGCCGTAACCCGGATGGAGCACTCACTAATCCGGTGTTTTTGGTAAAACCTGCAAATAATCATGGAAAACTGACTGTGAGCGAGGCTCCTATATGGCAATATGACTATGCCGCGACGATATTGGATCTGGCAGGTATAAATGACTACTCTGCCTATGGCGTCTCGGCATTTGATATTGAGCCCAAACAGCCTAGGGAACGATTATTTTATCAGTACTATCAGAGAGAGGGCGATACCGATGGAAACTATAGGATGGTAGAGTATACGGTTAATCCTGATGGCAACTCAAGAGATGATTTTGAATTGACCAACCGCGAGTTTACTGCATCAGGCAGCATTATTGATCACGCTGCGCACTGTTTGAACTGCAGTGGCGATTATGACCCGATCAGCGACCTGAGAAAGGATCCTTCTGTAGAACTTCATCCCAAAAGTGATGACTACCCTGAGTAATTAAACGCTCCTGTATAACTGTATCGTATGTTGTAAAATCAAGCCATTCGCGTTAAACTGTTAGCATGAAAGTCGAAACAAAACGATCCGGAGAAAACCTCGTAATACATATTTCCGGATACGTGGATTCATATACAGCATTTGATTTAAGAAATGCTCTGGCGGATATCGATCTAAGCGATATCCGTGTTTGTGATATGGATATTTCCTGCCTGGTACATATTACGATCTCAGGTGTCAGGGAACTCCTTGCTTTCAAAAAAAGACTCGGTAACATTTCATTTACCATGCATGGTGTTTCCGATGATGTGGCCGGCATATTTGAAACTACCGGTTTCAGTGACCTTGTTTCATACGAAACCGCTTCTTTTGATTCGGATTACAAGATCATGTCCTATAAGGATATTCTTGTCCGGAAAGCCCAAAATGTACCCGATAAAACAATCCTGACTTATCTTGACAAGGATTATACCTGGTCAGACATGGATAAACTGACGCAGATCATAGCATATGACTTGCATGAACTGGGCGTGACTGTGGGTAAGCATGTCGGCATATGGGGTGCCAACTCTGCCAACTGGTTACTGACTTTCTTTGCCGTTCAGAAGCTTGGGGCCGTAGCTGTCCCTTTAAATCTCGGATACAGTGCTTCAGATATCGTATCCTTGTCCAAGGCAGGTGATATTGAATATATCTGTCTGGGTAAGATGCCTCTGGATAAAGATGTTGATGATCTTGCGGGCTTTCTTACCGGATCGGATGAATCGGGGATCAAAACCATATATGACATACGCGACGAGGTCGACTTTACTGCCAGGCTTGATGAATATGAAAGTATTAAAGATATAAGCTGGGCAGACATAGATGCTGATGATCCATGTGTAATGCTCTTTACTTCCGGATCCACCGGAGTTCCCAAAGGAGTTATGCTATCGGCATTCGGTATTGTCAGGAGCGTGGATGACATGATGAACAATATCCGAATGACATCGGATGATAAAGTGTGTCTCATTATGCCGTTCTTCCATATTTTCGGTATACAGACGGGAATATCCGGAAGTATTCTCAGAGACGCGCAGATCATCATTCCTGAAAATATGAGGACAGATACGATATTGGATACGATAGAGCGCTATAAGTGCACTATCTGCCATTCTGTGCCGACCATGATATATGCGCTTATAAATAATAAGAATTTCTCGCCTGAGAGAGTTAAGACACTCCGATCATCCGTACTGGCGGGAGCACCCATGTCAGAGACACGCATGAGCGTGTTTAATTCATACTTCCCGACAGTTCATTTCGGTAACGCATACGGATTAAGCGAGATGGCACCGGTCAGCATGACCGAATACGGTGATTCCATGTATCATCTTACTCAGACGATCGGGCGCGTGATTCCCGGACTCGAGGTCAGAATCTACGATAGCGAGAGGAATGTCGACTGCGCACTGGGTGAAGTGGGTGAGATACTGGCACGCGGATACAATGCCATGTCCTGCTATTACAAAGTTCCTCTTGAAGACCAGTCTATAGACGAAGACGGTTGGCTTCATACCGGTGATTTGGGCAGACTGGACGGCAACGGATATCTTTATTTCTCGGGAAGGATCAAAGAACTTATAATCAGAGGCGGAGAAAATATCATCCCTTATGAGATCGAGTCCATAATGGCAGGATATGAGGAAGTAAGAGATGTTAAGATTGTCGGGGCCGCAGATGATTTCTGGGGTGAAATAGTGGTGGCTGCAGTAACGATCAAAGCTGGATTTACTTTCGATGAAGAAGATATGAGGGGAAAACTGCAAAAGGTCCTTCCCAAATATAAGGTTCCGACTTATATCCTTCCATATAACGAACTTCCCAAACTTCCTACAGGCAAGGTCGATGTGCCCAGGCTCAGAGATGATGTAGCCAAGAGGATCAAATCTATATGAATAAGCCGAACACAGAGAAACTAAAGCAGATTCTGAATTTTGAAAAGGTATCTGAGACATATCTTCGAAACAAGATAGTCATCATATCGATTTTTCTGAGTTTCATAGTGATACAATCCCATGCCTACAACATTATAGCATTCGGGATAGATGAGAATTCTACAGGAACTTTCGAGCGCGTGTCCTACATAGTCCATGACTACTGGTGGGGTGTAAGACCTATAGTATTGATCAATTTCTTTGCGATATCGGGTTTTCTGTTTTACAGACATTTTACTCCCGATATGATCTTAAGCAAGTATAAATCCAGAGCTAAAAGCGTTCTGCTACCGTATATCATATGGGCTTCGTTTTACTATGTGATATTTGATCTGCTTGCGAAGTTACCGGTTATAGGAAAGTATATTAACAATACTAACGGCATAACTCTGCTCGGCTGGTTTAGGTCTTTGGTCACGGACGAGTATTATACGTTATGGTTTTTGAAAGTCCTGATAGTTTATATAGCGCTGTGCCCGGTGTTTTATTTCCTGCTCAAGGATTATAAGGGACTGCCGACCGGACTGATTCTCATCGTAGTCGTACTTGTAGTCAAGTATATGGGCGGCCTGGATTTCTTCCGTAATCTCGAGGGATATCTCATCGGTGCGTGGATAGGCATTAACCATAAAGACTGGGTTCTATATAAGAGCAAAGCACTGACATGGATCAGTATCATATATCTGATATTTGAGCTTGCCGTCAAATCATTTTATATGAATGTGTTCTATGAAGCACTGCTCATCCCGGTCATATGGTTTGTGGCGGATATAGCCGGAACAGAGAAGAAACTTCCTGAATGGATGAGCTATACATTCTTTATTTATGTGGCTCATGATATCATCCTTGAGACACTCAAGAAGATCTGCCAGATATTATTTGGGTTGAGCGGACTTGCATCGCTGCTTGAGTTCATCTTCCTCCCGTTTGTTGCGCTCTTCCTGGTGGTTCTGGTGGCAATATTCCTGAAGAAGTTCTGCCGTCCTGTTTGGAGGATCCTGTCAGGCGACAGATGATGACGGTATAATAAGATCGATCATGGAGAAAAAGTACTTTAATTCCTTTCAAATACTGCGTGTGATCGCATTTGTTATAGTGTATTTCTATCACAACATCTATCCGTATGAAGCCTGTAAATGGGCAGTATGCGTTTTTTTTATGTTGGGAGGTTTTTTGGACATCCTCCATTACTATGACAATATGCCCGGGTATGGATTCAGGGACAGCATTTCATTCGGGATAAAAAGGATTAAAAAGATATATCCGCTTCATGTAATCATGACACTCGGAGCCTGTATCATGTATGAACTGAGCAGAAGGCAGGAATTGACGGAGGGGATGCCTGGGACCTTCATTGCTTCAGCAGTTAAGCTTATCTCTAATCTTACCCTTGTATCCGGCTGGATCCCAACCGATTTTAAGCTTGTTCCGTATTTCGGCGAATACAATATACCTTCATGGTATCTGTCCGTATGTCTGCTGTTTTATATGTTGCTTCCTCTGATCATAAAGATCATGCATGGGATATATGACGGAAGTGATTCCGAATCTGCGGATGACAGATCCGCAAGCTCGGTCAAACGCCCGGTTACAGCCATTTTTCTAATCTTTTTATTTGTGCTTATCCTTAATCTGATCCATGTGGCTGTATTTGGCAAGAACAGGGCTTTTTGGTATAATTATGAGAGCCCTTTATCCCGTATCGGAGACTACCTGATCGGTGCTCAGATCGGGTATATTTATATGCGGTTTGGGCGCGGACACAGGCTTAATAAATGGATTTTTGGCATTATGGCCGTGATTAATGCTGCGGCGTTTGTAATCTGCCTGAATTTCGGCCCTGAACATATCTGGCTCGCATCGACAGGGTTTTATTTTTCGTTGCCCGTTGCAGGGCTTATCCTGTTTATGGCATTGTCTGATGCAGACTTCGAAACCGCGCTTAGATGCCGCGCACTTAAGCCGGTATATGTTTGGGCAGCGCTTACCGGATATGCTTATTTGATCCATGTTCCCGTGATCAATGGAGTGCACAGCATTCTCAAGCGTCTGGGAGAAGTGAAGTTGCCTATATGGGTTGCAATTTCCTTTTTCCTTACCCTGGGTTTTGCATATATATACAGCCGTATCATCGGCCGTAAGAAGCATAGAACAGCAGACAGAGGATGAACATGACTATTACATCCCTTTATTTTTTTGTATTTCTTACAATAGGGGTTTTGATCTATTATATCGTTCCCAAGAAGATTCAGTGGCTGATACTCCTCATCATGAGTATCGCTTTCTATGTAATTGCAGCCAATCCCCTGACGATTATATATTTAATAGCTGCAGCTCTGACAGCCTATGCATCAACTCTTTATGCTTCTAAGCTGAAAAAAAGTGAAGAAACACGGAAAAAAGCAAAAATTATAACTATCATCGCGGTTAGCATTATCGTTATTATGTGGTTTGTTCCCAAAGGGAGCGCATTCTGGCTTATTCCGATTTCACTGGCGTCACGTTTTATTCCGGCGTTATCGGAAAGTGCAGGCGTAAACCTCATCGGTGCTCTGGGAATGGGTTATTATTCACTTCAGGTCATTGGGTATATTCTTGATGTATATTGGGGAAAAACCGTGCCTCAGCGCAATCCGTTAAAACTATTTCTGTTTGTTTCTTTTTTCCCCCAGCTTACGGTAGGCCCTATCAGCAGATATGCTAATCTGGAAACCTTGTTTGAAGCCCATTCACTATCCTATGAAAACATCACACGCGGAACTCAGCGTATTCTGTGGGGACTCATGAAGAAGCTTGTTTTGGCCGACCGCCTGGGTTTCTTTATATCAGGGGTATGGAATGATCCGGTTACATATAACGGCTTTTGGATATGGTTCGCCATAATACTTTATCCGTTACATCTGTATGCGGATTTCTCCGGCTGTATGGACATAGTGCTTGGTACGGCGGAACTGTTTGATATTCATCTGACAGAGAATTTCAACAATCCGTATTTCGCCATTACGGTAAGGGAATTCTGGCAGAGATGGCATATATCACTGTCCCGGTGGTTCAGGGATTATGTATATATCCCTCTTGGGGGAAACCGTAACGGTATAAAGAAAAAGAGGATAAATCAGCTCATAGTATTCCTGTTAAGCGGCGTATGGCATGGCAATATGCAGTATGTGATCGGATTCGGATTTTATTACTGGGTTTTGATTACCCTCTCCGAAGTGCTGAAACCGGCGCTCAACCACATCAACGCTTTTCTTCACGTGGATCCCGATTCCTTCAGCTGGAAAACCTTTCAGAGGATCAGAACATATATGTTTTATGCAGTGGGAACGCTCTGTTTTTCCACAGTGAGTTTTACACAGCTGTTTGAACGATTACGTTTGTTAAAGCATTCCGTGGAAAACCTGGCTCCGTGGACACTGTTTGACGGAACCCTGCTCAAATCGGGATTCACTTATCTTGATCTGAATCTTGTATTGATCTGCGTGCTTCTTCTGATCATCGGAGATAGTTTGCGTGAAAGATTTGGATATGCGAGAAATGCCATTGCAAAACAGGGTATAGTTTTCAGATGGCTGATCTGGATAGGATTATTCTCTTTGGTGCTTGTATACGGAATGTATGGACCCGGCTATGATGCATCAACATTTATTTATCAAGGTTTTTGATATGAAATCTAAATTTATACATTTCATACAGGCGGGCATTTTTACCGGCATCTGTTTCATATTGATAGTTTTCTTTACCGAACTGTTTATATCGAATGATATTCTGGGCAGGCTGAACGTAAAGGGCGTTAAGTACGAGAAGGATGCTGATGTAATACTTATGGGACCAAGCACACTTATTGATTTTTTTAATCCATACGAGGCTTGGAATGAGTATGGCATAACGTCATACAACTATTCGGGAACCGGATTTAGATCCGATCTGTCTAAGTATTACATTGAAGATATAAGAAGGAACATTGAACCCAAGTTATTCGTTATAGAGATATCCACAATGGACACGGTTGGGAACCCGGAAGAAGAACCTAACGAGTTGGGACTTAGGAATTGGGCGGACTCTTTGTTCTTCCTAAATCCAATCAGAATCGGGGGAATCAATGATTATCTGCCATATTATGCATATGAACCGGATGAGGCATCGTCATATTATGTGCCGATTATTAAATATCACACCAACTATGCAGGATTAACCGAAGCTTCTCACTGGAAATTTGCCATGCATAGTGAAGAAATCCATGGCTCGTATAAAGGGTATTATGGATTGCAGACTCACACGATAACCGCACGTCCGCGGGTTACGGAGGATAGGGCGGACCGTGATGAAATACCACTGCATTATCTGAATGAGATACTTGATTATTGCGATCAGAACAATTTGAATGTGTTATTTATCCATACGCCTAATCCGCTGACATACAAAAAATGGACCGTTTATAATACCTGGGGAGATATAATCACGGAACGAGGATATCGATTCCTTAATATGGACAGGTATTATGATGAGATAGGCATGGATGCCGAAACTGATTATGCCAATTACGGTCACGTCAATCATCAAGGCGCAGGTAAGTGCACGTCATTCCTGGCTAAATATCTTATGGAAAACTATGATCTCTCCGATCACAGGGATGATGAATTATATAGTTATTGGTGGGATGAATATGAAACATATGAAAAAGAATATGAAGTATGTGCTTACTATACTCAACAAGCTATAGAAGATGACGTTTCAGATAAGGAGATAGGAGAAAAACTCTGCAACACAGATGATTTTGATACCTGGTATTACAATCTGATCAATTCCAATCTTGATGTGATTATCTGTACTTATGACTTAGCTGATATGTCTAAAACGACTTCAACAGCCTATAACAATATGATGGATCGTTGGAAGATGGATCCATATGAAGGGGACTTGTATACAGCGATATATAGAGGTGATGAATGCATGTATAGTTCGCGTGGTGAAGAAACCGGTGAGGTTGATTTAGGTTTTGGCGGACTTAAAGTGGAATGCAGCTTATCTGCTTTGGACGGAACATATATTACATATACGTTTGATGAAGAGGATATTTCGTTTCATGGTCCCTTAAATGCTGGAGTTAATATCGTCATTTATGATAACGCGTATTATACTGTTAGGGATTCTGTGACTATTACAGTTGATAATACAGGAAATGTCAAACTGGCTAGAGAGTGAAAACTTATAGATAACAGTATACAGGAGTTTATTGATGGAAAAAAGTATTAGTACCGCATATAAGAAATATGGTTTAAAGGGTGCGATTCGGTACTGCGTACAAAGAATTGCGGGCTTACAGAATTATGATGAAGAGATTAAAACAGTTCATTATTTTCTGAATAATTATCTGGATATCACGCAGTTCCCGCTTAAAGATGAAAAACTGGAAATGATCCATAAGGGCGATACGCTACTGATTGCTATATTTGATGCGACATGCAAAAAGCATAATTGGGATTATTGGCTTGATGGTGGAACGCTCCTTGGTGCAGTGCGACATAAAGGTTTTATTCCATGGGATGATGATACTGATATCTGTATGATGAGAGACGACTATGAGAAGGCAAGACCTATTCTTGTTGAAGAATTAACACCATACGGATTATCGGTAGAGGAATTTGGCAAGCACCCAGCGAGAAGCATAGGTATCGGATATAAACACAAGCAGACCGGGTTGTGGCTCGATGTGGTACCCTGTGAGTGGACATCAATGAAGCCGGGAGATGGAAAGGTATTTGACAGATACTCGCGCAATCGTATAAAACACATAAAAAGGATGAAAAAAACAAAAAAAATGCTGTCCAGAGAGGAGGCATTGGAGATGTTGAAGAAATCTGTACCGGAGATATGTAACAGAGACTTAGCGACATCCATCATTTATTCACCGGAAATGGGGTTAAAGCCCCGGTTATGGAGTACGGATGTGATCTTTCCGCTTGGTACCGTTCGATTTGAACAGCATTGTTTTAAATGCCCGAACAGACTGCACGAGTATTTGATACAATTCTATGGAGAGGAATACATGAAATTTCCAATGAATGGTGTGGAAAGCCACGGCGATGAGCGAGGCGGATTAAAGAATTGGGCCAGCTCAACTGGTACTGATATGAATATGGTCATCTCTGAGCTTGAGATGATATTAAAGGATATTTCAAAGAATCTGGGAGACGGTGATGAGGATTAAAAAACGGAGTGAGGATATAGTTTATTCAAACACCATCGGCTTTTTTTCAAGGAGAGCCAATAAGTATCGGGAAGATAATCCCTATTCGGTAACAATGTATCAGGATTCGAATCCCGAATTGGTATATGCGCGTAATACAAAAGAAATATCTAAGCTGATGCCTTTGTTAAAACTTGACGAGAATTCAAGGGTGTTGGATTTGGCTTGTGGTATAGGGCGCTGGTCAGATGCTATTATTCGGGATATCGATAGGTATGTCGGGATAGATTTTTGTAGTGATTTTATTCGGCTTGCGATTGAGCGAAGGAAAAGGGAAAACAGATTCTTTTATGTTGGAAGCAGTACTGAACTTAACAAGGTTTTAGAAGACAATAATGAGGGTAAATTTAACAGAGCATTGCTGATAGGCTCTCTGATGTATCTAAATGATGACGATGTGATAGTAACTCTTAAACAATTAGAGACCAGATGTACTGATAATGCGATTATTTGTATTCGGGAACCTGTTGGTTTAGACGAACGCTTAACCCTAAAGGAGCAGTATTCATCAGAATTATCAGATAATTACAATGCAATATACAGAACCCGTGATGAGTTGATTGATTGTTTTGATAAGACTTTATTTCCCGAAAAGTTTGAAATAAAAGAAGAAGGGTTTCTTTTTGAGGATAAGGATTTGAATAATCGCAAAGAGACAGCCCAATATTATTTCATTTTGGAGCGGTAAAAATCGGCATGAAGAAGATATTAACATTTGGCGTATATGATTATTTTCATCTTGGACATCTCAGATTATTTAAGCAATGTAAGCAATATGGAGATTATCTGATTGTGGCTGTTCAGGAAAGTGAATATGTATATCGTTTTAAGCGGGATTACAAAATGTTGTACAGTACAGCTGAACGAGTTGAGATGATCGAAGCCTTGAGGATAGTTGATGAAGTTAAAACCTACGATTTTCTGGGAGTATCTACTATTGAAAAGTTTGATTTCGATATCCTGGCATTGGGAGAAGATCATAAAGGAGATCGTTTTGATGAGATTGCTGAATGGTCTGTCTCACATGGAAAAGAGGTTGTTAGGTTAAAGAGAACATCGGGCATCAGTTCAACATCAATTAAAAAGGGATTATGAAGAAGAAGCATATCCTAATAGATGCCGTCGGCGCAAACAGCTGGATAGGCGGAGTATATTACAAAAAGAATATAGTGTTTTCGCTGCTTCAAAACGAATGGGTCAGGAATAATGCTGTGCTCCATGTGGTCACTAATCCCGAGTATGCACACTTGTTTGAGAGTTTTTCGGACAGCATAAGGATTCACACGATTACCTATGCGAAACTCAGACAGAGGAAGATTAAGCTGTTTGTCAGAGCATTAATATACAGGTGTAAGTATTCCTTTCCGACGGTTCATCAGAAAGGCTGTAAAGCATTTGGAATAACCGGTATCAATTGGACACCGGATTATCAGCATTATCATTACAAGGATAACTTTCCTGAGCAGGAATATGATACCCGGATTGCTATAGACGCGGAGTATGCGGAATCAGATTTTCCGTTGGTACTAAGCAGTAAGTCATGTCTTGATGATTTTCGCAAGTATTGCTCACAAGACAAGGATAACGTCTATGTCATACCGTTTGTATCATACATAGAACCTGAAATCAAAGGCATAGATGATGCGTTTGTTGATTCTGTCTGTGAGAGGATGGGAATTAAAAACCACTCTTATATCCTGGTATCCAATCAGTTTTGGAAGCACAAGAACCACATTGTTGTACTGAAAGCATTGGAACAGCTGATAAAAAGGGATATATGTGATATCAGGGTGGTGTTTACCGGACGAATCACTGATTACAGAAATCAAGACTATATTGCACAGATCAAAGAATTATTGAATGATGAAAGCATAAAACAATGCAGTGTGTGTCCGGGATTCATAGACCGGGAAGAGCAGCTTGCACTGATGAGAGGAGCCAAGTTTATTATACAACCATCACTGTTTGAGGGCTGGGGAACAGTTCTTGAGGATGCCAAAGTTTTGGATAAGACTGTGCTACTGTCAGATATACCCGTTCACAGAGAACAGATGAATGATAAATGCATACTCTTTGATCCATATAATGCTGATGAACTGGCGGACAGGATCTGTGAGATGTGGAATAAAGAATATGTTGACGACATCCAGGCCGGAATATCCGGAATGTATGACAGAGCAAAAGCTTATTCTGAGGTATTCGAAAAACTGTTAAAAGAAAACTGATAGCCGCATCTGTATCAATGTAGAGGAGAAACTTCACCATGCTCTCTGTGATAACTCCATGCTATAACAGCGCTAAAACCATAAAAAAAACACTGGACTCGGTCAAGACCCAAAACGCAGGTGAACTTGAACACATAATCATAGATGGGGCATCAACTGATGGTACCCTCGACATCCTGAATGAATACAAGGCGTCTGTGGACTATGATGTTATTATTGTGTCAGAACCGGACGGCGGCATATATGATGCCATGAATAAAGGTATCGGATTGGCGCGGGGAGAACTGATAGGGATCATTAACTCTGATGACTGGTATGATCCTGATGCGCTCAATACCATTATTAAAGCTTATTCCGGCGGTAAATATGTTATTATATACGGAATGATCAGAACATACGATGATAACAGACTTCGTACCATGGAGTTTTATCATCATGATTTTCTGATCAAACGCATGATAAACCACCCGGGATGCTTTGTGACACGGTCTGTGTACGAGGATTACGGTCTATATGATACATCGTATAAGTCCAGTGCTGATTATGAATGGGCAAAGAGGTGTATGGACAGAGGCGTCGTATTCACGCCGGTGTTTGATGTTCTGGCCAATGTTTCGTTAGGAGGTATGTCAGCCTCCAATATCGGCTTTAGGGAGACGCTTAAACTGCAGCATGAATGGGGCGAAGTTTCGAGCCTTAAATACTATGCATATACACTTAAGAGCCTTATAGGCGACTGCATTAGGAAATAAAAATCAAAAGCATCAACAGTAATAAGGAGAAGAGTTTTGCAGGCTATAATCCTTGCTGCCGGAATGGGCAGAAGACTAAAAGAACTTACACAGGACAATACTAAATGTATGGTAAAGGTCAACGGTGTGACATTGATAGACCGAATGCTTCACCAGCTTGAAACCCATCATTTGTCCCGTATTGTAATTGTAATCGGATATAAGGGACAGCAGCTGGTTGACTATATCGAAACCCTTGATATCCAAACACCGATAGTTTTCATACAAAATCAGCTATATGAAAAGACCAATAATATTTTTTCTTTGGCATTAGCCAGAGACTGGCTGATAAGAGAGGATACGCTCCTTTTTGAGTCAGATCTGATCTTCGAGGATTCTGTTTTGGATCTTCTGTTAGATGATCCGAGAGATACTCTGGCGCTGGTGGATAAATATGAATCCTGGATGGACGGAACATGCGTAAAACTTGGCGAAGATGACAGTATTGAGTTATTTGTTCCGCAAAAACGCTTTGATTTTCGAGAGGTAAATGAGTACTATAAAACCGTCAATATTTACAAGTTCAGCAGGCATTTTTCGCAAACCCATTATGTGCCTTTTTTGGATGCTTACCAATCAGCAATAGGTGAAAATGAATACTATGAACAAGTGCTGAGGGTGATCACTCAGCTTGATATTCCTATAATTAAGGCTAAGCGCTTAAGCGGGCAGCGGTGGTACGAGATTGATGATATTCAAGACCTTGATATAGCAGAATCTATTTTTGCTTCCGACGAAGAAGAGCGCGTTCAATTGCTTCAGGGACGATATGGGGGATTTTGGCGCTATCCCAGACTATTGGACTTTTGCTATCTTGTTAACCCTTTCTTTCCTCCGGAGCGCATGAAAAATGAGATGCGGGCGAATTTTGATGTTCTGCTCTCCGAGTATCCAAGCGGCATGCATGTTAACAGCCTGCTCGCCGCCAGAAATTTCGGGATACATCAGGACAATGTATTAGTTGGAAATGGCGCTGCCGAATTGATCAAGAGCCTGATGGGATTGTTTAGCGGGACGCTTGGTATAGTACGGCCGACATTTGAGGAGTATTCTCATCGATATTCTGATGAAGATGTGGTTGCTTACTGCCCGGGAAATAATTCATATAAATACACTGTATCTGATCTGATCTCTTATTTTTCTGAGCATCCGGTGGACAATTTGGTTATCATCAATCCGGATAATCCTTCCGGGAATTATCTGAAATACTCGGATTTGATGGAACTGATCGCATGGACCGGGGAATATAATGTCCGGCTTGTGATAGATGAATCTTTTGCAGATTTTTCTGATGAATTGGAGAATACTCTCTTTGTGCAGCAGATATTGGATGATAACCCGCATCTTTTTGTGATGAAAAGCATCTCGAAATCCTATGGGGTTCCGGGCCTTAGACTGGGCGTGCTGGCTTCCGGAGACAAAAAAATGATATCCGCTATGAAGACGGATGTAGCTATATGGAATATCAATTCATTTGCCGAATTCTATATGCAGATAGAAGAAAAATACAAAAAAGACTATGTGCTTGCTCTGCAGAAATTCAGAGAAGAGAGGGAGCGTTTTTTCACGCTTTTGCAGGAAATTGATGGGCTTCGGGTAATTCCGTCACAGGCCAACTATTTTATGGCAGAAATAGTGACTGGAATGTCGGCCAAAGAGTTAACGAGAATAATGATAATTAAACACAATATTCTGATCAAAAACTTAAACCCGAAATGGGGAACAGACGGCAAACAGCTTATTAGACTGGCTATTAGGACTCCGGCAGATAATGATGTACTTGTGAATGCATTAAGAGACATTTTTGCCGGAGGCGAATATAATGGAATTAATTGACCGAGTTTAGCGCTGATTAAGGAGGCAGATATCTATGAAGATTTGTATTGTTGGCGGCGGGAATATTGGAACTACATTAGCCTGTTATCTAAAGTATAACACTCCGCAGCACCATGTTTCGTTATTTACCGGACATCCCGGTTTATTCGGTGAAACAATAAAGTGTAACGATTGGGAGGGAGAATTCTCTTATGAAGTACACTTGGATTGTATTTCCGATGATCCGTCTCAGGCGGCTGCGGGAGCGGATGTTGTATACATTGCTGTTCCTCACTTTTTGG
>JAEEGL011280814.1_pt1 | contig 13843 bp, 11 predicted proteins | sample 9134231 | NCBI WGS metagenome assembly JAEEGL01 (sample SAMN16246548, study PRJNA631951) | gut metagenome | biome: gut microbiome; feature: rumen; material: fiber-attached | host: Bos | place: Iran: Karaj | collected 2018-10
CAGATCTACGCCACCCTTCAGCGCAGCCTGGAGTTTGCCAAGGATCACACCGTAGAGCAGACCCACGACTGGGTAGTTGCCACCATCAACGCCTGGCCCGAGATGGAGACCGAGTACTTCTCGATATGTGACGGCATCACCTTGCAGCCCGTCACCAACTGGGACGACAGCGACTACATCGTGGGCTGCATCACCGTGTATTGCGGCGACGTGCGCGAAATCGACAATATCACCTATAAGAGGCTTTAGGTATTAGGTATTAGGTATTAGGCTTTAGGTGTTAGGTGATAGTTATTGTACTTTAAATTTACAACAAAATCTAGAAACTAGGGACTAGAAACTAAAAACAAAAGAAGATATGTACATCCAGGTCATGAAATCCAAGATTCACCGTGTTACGGTGACCGATGCCAACCTCAACTATATCGGTAGCATCACTATTGACCAAGACCTCATGGATGCCGCCGGCATCATCGAGGGCGAGCGTGTGTATATTGTTGACGTGAACAACGGCGAACGGTTAGACACCTACACCATCGCCGGAGAGCGCGGCAGTGGCACCATCTGCCTGAACGGCGCTGCAGCCCGCAAGGTTGAGGTGGGTGACATCGTCATCATCATGGCTTACGCCATCGTCACCCCCGAGGAAGGCCGCGAATTCAAACCGCAAATCGTCTTCCCCGACACTGCGACCAACAAGCTGATCAAGAAAACGAAATAACAACTTTTAACATTCCCGCACTACCCGGGAATGTTATCCGCGAAATAATAAAAACCTCAATCACAATATGTTTGAAAATTTATCTGAGAAACTTGAACGGTCATTTAAAGTCCTGAAAGGACAAGGCCGAATCACCGAAATCAATGTAGCATCAACCCTCAAGGAAGTGCGCCGCGCACTCGTTGACGCCGACGTTAGCTATCCTGTTGCCAAGAAGTTTGTCGATGAAGTCAAGGCCAAGGCTATGGGCCAGAACGTCATCAACGCCGTTAACCCCAGCCAGTTGATGGTCAAGATTGTCCACGATGAACTGGCAGCGCTCATGGGTGGCGAGGAAGCCACCTTCAGCATCGAGGGCAATCCTGCTGTCATCCTGATGTCGGGTCTGCAGGGTTCCGGTAAGACCACCTTCACCGGCAAACTCGCTAACCGCCTGAAAAACGGTAAGGAGAAACGCAAACCCTTGCTCGTTGCCTGTGACGTTTACCGTCCCGCCGCTATTGAGCAGCTCAAGACCATCGCCGAGCAAATCGAGGTGCCCGTCTATAGCGAACCCGAGAGCAAAGACCCCGTCGCCATTGCCCTCCACGCTATTGACCATGCCAAGCAGAACGGTTTCGACCTGGTGATTGTCGATACCGCCGGTCGTCTCGCCGTTGACGAGGCGATGATGGTTGAGATCAAGGCCATCAAGGACGCCATCCACCCCAACGAGACCCTGTTTGTCGTCGATTCGATGACTGGTCAGGACGCAGTTAACACGGCCAAGGCCTTCAACGAGCGTCTGGACTTTGACGGCGTTGTGCTCACCAAACTCGACGGTGACACCCGTGGTGGTGCTGCCCTGTCGATCCGCGCCGTTGTCGATAAGCCCATCAAGTTTGTGGGTATCGGCGAAAAGATGACCGACCTGGACCCCTTCCGTCCCTCGGGTATGGCCGACCGCATCCTGGGCATGGGCGACATCGTGTCGTTTGTGGACCGCATGCAGCAGCAGTATGACGAGGCCGAAGCCGAGAAACTGGAGAAGAAAATCAAGCAGAACAAGTTTGACTTCGACGACTTCATCAAGCAAATCAAGCAAATCAAGAAGATGGGTAACCTCAAGAGCCTGGCTTCGATGATTCCCGGCGTGGGCAAGGCCATCAAGGATATTGATATCCCCGACGACGCCTTCAAGGGTGTAGAGGCCATCATCGGCTCGATGACCCCGCAGGAGCGTTCCAATCCCGACATCATCGACGCCAGCCGCCGCAAACGCATCGCTGCGGGCAGTGGCACCAGCGTTGAGGAGGTCAACCGCCTGTTGAAGCAGTTCCTGTCGATGCGCAAGGTGATGCACCAGGTATCGACCAACCCCATGCAGATGATGCGCAGCGCCAAGGCGCAAGCCAAGGCCGCCAAGCGCGGACGCTAACGTTTCATCTCACGCTAAGCCGCTAAGGCGCTAAGTTTTTTAAATCGTCCATTGGCTGAATAATCAGATAATAGGTCAATAAAAAACGATTTCAGGTTTTATTTATTTGCGAGCCCTTGCGAGCAATAATACTCTTAGCGACTTTGCGGCTTAGCGTGATGCTATTTCCAGACGGATGAACCTGCTCTCCATATTGTTGCTGTCGGTCGTGTCATTGCTGCAAAGCAATCACACGGTTAACCTCACGTTTGTGGGTGACGCGATGCAGCATGCGCCACAGATTACCGCGGCCCAGCAACCCGATGGCACCTATGACTACACGCCGTGTTTCCAGTACATCGAGGACGATATCCAATGGGCAGATTTGGCCGTGGTCAATCTGGAATGCCCGCTGGGCGGCAAGCCTTACACGGGCTATCCCTGCTTCAGCGCGCCCGACAGCTATGCCCAGCGCCTGAAGGACGTGGGCTTTGACCTGTTTCTGACCGCCAACAACCACTGTTTGGACCGTCGCGACAAAGGGCTGGTGCGTACCTGCCAAATGCTGGATTCGTTAAACATTCCCCACATCGGCACCTATCGCGACCAGCAGGAACGCGAAAAACGCATCCCCTATATCGTAAACGTCAAGGGCATCAAGATCGCTTTCCTGGACTATACTTACGGCACAAACGGCATTCCCATCCAGGGCAACGTCGTTGTGGATTTCATTGACCAGCAAGTCATTGCCGACGACATTGCACTGGCCCGTGAACGTGGGGCTCACGCCATCTGCGTGAACCTGCATTGGGGCATCGAGTACCAACTCAAGCCCGTCGCCTCGCAACGCACCCTGGCCGACTGGCTTGTTGCTCAAGGCGTGGACCTCATCATCGGCGGCCATCCTCACGTGGTGGAACCCATGGAGATGCGCTACAGCAAGGAATATGACAAAAACGTGCTGCTGGTCTATAGCATGGGCAACTTTATCAGCAACCAGAGCGATATCGACACCCGTGGCGGTGCCATGGTCAAGGTATCATTGCGGATGGAGGGCGACCACGCCGTCGTTGTGGATCCGCGCTACAAACTCTTCTTTGTCCAGAAGCCTGCGTCCCGCGGCGAGAACTACGTCCTCATCCCCGAGTCCCATCCCGACTTGCTGCGTCCCGACTCCAAGGGCGAGTTCACCCGCTTTATGCAGCGCACCCACGACCTGGTGATGTCCCACAACAAGGACGTCCCCCAAGACCAGTAACCTATTACATTGAGGGATAATGACTTAAAAAAAATAATCGTGCCTTTGCAGCACGATTATTTTTCTAATGTACTTGCAGATTAATTATTTCCATTCATCAGTGAGCAGATAATCAATCAGAGTCGTCACGTCGGCAATGGTCACTTGACCATCCAAGTTCACGTCGCCACGTTGGCCAACCTCGCCTTGTCCTCCACCCTCGGTATAGGTGTACTCAATCTGTGTAACAGGCAGTTCCACATTGACGCCACAACCATGAGATACGGTAGCATCAGGGAAGTCAGCATAGTCCAAGAAACTGGTCCAGTTGTCGTAATAAGTCATAGCCTTGCCACGGATACCAGAAGTATAGAACGGGGCATAGTCAGAGCCCATGGTGCAGTTATCATTGTCTGAAGCATCAAAGACAATCGTCACGAGAAGGCTTTTTCCAGGAGTAAATGCAAACGGTGCTGACGCCGACAAGGGGATATCCATCTCAACATCCTCGCCGTAGAAATTCAAAAGATCAACGTTGTAGTTGTCTTCCAGAGCCAGATTGCCATACTCGAAGAACTGCTTGATCCCATCATCATTGGTTGCAAACTCCACGGCATCGGTTTCCTGAAGATAAACCTTCATGTTGCGAGAAATCTCCTCATAACTCTCACAATAGAACTTGAATGCAAGGTTTGTAATCTTCACATTTTCTTTTCCATCCAAGTCGGCAAGCAGATCGGGCGTGTAGAGCAACTGTGCAGCAGAATGTGGCAAATAGAAATTGGTGGGAGCCATATCAAAGTAAGACCCATTGTACATTTCAAAGCCATCGCTGAAGTCTCCCACTTCCAGGACGCCGAATTTCACTTCCTGAGCTTGAACGCAAAAGCTAATTGCTGCAATGGCAGCGATAAAAAGAGTCAGTTTTTTCATACAATAAAAATTTTAGAATTTAATAAAGACTTATAAACACTTTGCAAAAACACAAAAATCGGCTTAAGCATTACCAGGCATTTTTCAGCAGGTAATCGGTAAGCAAGGTTACATCGGTGATGGTGACGGTATCATCCTGGTCACAATCTGCATTGAAGAGATTGATGCCCTCACCACTACCGCCGAGCAGGTAGTCGATAAGTGCGGTGATATCGCTGATGTTGACAACATTATCCATATTCACATCACCTCGTAGGAGTGTCGTACCGCCCTCGGTGTAAGTGTACTCGATGCGGGTCACAGGCAGTTCAACGTTGGTGCCGCAACCCAGCATGGCGGTAGCATCAGGGAAATCCTCGCTCTGGGCATAGTCCACAAAACTGATCCAGTTGTCGGTATAGAGCATGGCCTTGCCGCGGCCAGTGCCTGTAGTGTAGAAGGGAGCATAAGCACTGCCAACGGTGCAGTTGTCATCGTCTTCGGCGTCAAAAACCATTGTCAACAGCAAGCTCTTGCCGGGCGTGAAAGCCACAGGGGAATCCTTCAGCGAGAAGGGCATCTCGGCATCTTCGCCGAAACTTGACAGCAACTCGATGTACACCTGTTCCTCCAGTGCCAAGCCATCGAAGTTGAAGAACTGCTTGATACCCTTAATTACGGTAAACTCGGTGGCATCGATCTCTTGGATATAGATCTTCACGTTGCGGGTAATCTCTTCCCAAGCGCCAGCATTGTTGAACTTGAAGTTCAGGCCTGTGATTTTCACATTTTCTTTCCCTTCTAAATCAGCCAACACTTCGGGAGTGTAAATGATTTGGACTCCGGTATGAGCCAGATAGAAATTGGTGGGAGCCATATCAAAATAGGAACCATCGTAAACCTCGGTGGCATTGTCAAAATCACCCACCTCAATAATGCCCGTGTTCACGTTCTGTGCCATAGCACTAATACCGATTGCTGCAACAGCAGCAATGAAAAGAGTCAGTTTTTTCATACAAATATTTATTATAATGATTAATTAATTCTTTGCAAAAATACAAAAGTTGGCCAATACCATCAAATAAAAACACAAAAAAGGACAGGCAAGTGGTGTGCTTACCTGTCCTTCTAACCTTTTTGGACCTAGTCTTTTAGTTTGCAAGGTACTGCTTCACGTCGATGGCGGCACGGCAGCCTCCTGCAGCGGCAACGATGGCCTGACGATAATGAGGATCAGCGACATCACCTGCGGCAAACACGCCCTCTACGTTGGTGGCAGTGTTGTGGCCGGTGAGTTTAATGTAACCTTGCTCGTCGAGGTCAATCTGTCCGCCCAGGAAGTCGGTGTTGGGACGGTGACCGATGGCGAGGAAGAAACCGTCGATGGCGATGTCGAACAGTTCTTCCTTGTCGGTGCCCTTGAAGCGCACCAGGTGAGCGCCCTCCACGCCATTGTCGCCGAAGAGACCCACAGTGTTGGTGTTGAACAGGATCTCAATCTTCTCGTTGTCCTTGACGCGCTGTTGCATGGCTTCGCTGGCACGCAGGTAATCCTTGCGCACGATGAGATAGACCTTGTTGGCCAAGTGGCTCAGGTAGTCGGCCTCCTCACAGGCGGTATCACCACCGCCCACCACGGCCACGACCTTCTTGCGGTAGAAGAAGCCGTCGCAGGTCGCACAGGCCGAAACGCCCTGGCCTGCATACTTCGTCTCGTCGGGCAAGCCCAGGTACTTGGCAGTTGCGCCGGTGGCAACGATGATGGTGTCGGCAGTGAGTTGTTCACCGCCGTCGAGCGTCACGACAAAGGGGCGCTGACTCATGTCGATGCCAGTCACGAGGCCAGATTTCATCTTGGCGCCCAGGTTCACGGCCTGCTGGCGCATGTTGTCCATTAACTGGAATCCGTCAACACCCTCGGGGAAACCGGGGAAATTCTCGATAGTGGTCGTCTGGGTCAACTGTCCACCCACCTGCAAGCCCTCAATGAGCAGGCAGTCGATGGCGGAGCGCACCAGATAAATAGCGGCTGTGTAACCGGCAGGGCCGGAGCCGATGATTAAACATTGAGTGTGGTTCATATTTAGTTTTTTGTTTTTAGTTTATTGTGGCCGTGGCAGGAGCCACGGCATAGGTGACCCTGATGGAACGTCTCTTATCTTTTATCTTTTATCTTTTATCTCTTATCTCTTATCTCTTATCTCTTATCTCTTATCTCATTGTTATTTCATGATTTCGTCGAGGTAGTCGTAGAAGGCAGGGTCCTCGCCTACGATGGTCTTGGCCACCTTGCCCTGGGGGTCAATGACGACCTTGGTGGGGAATCCGCGCACGCCGTACAAATCCACGGGGTTGTCACCCTTTTCCTTGTCCCAATACACGTGCAGCCAGGGTATCTCATGCTTGGCAACAGCGGCTTTCCACTTCTCGACGGTGTCGTTGCAGTCCACACCGAGGATCTCCAGTTTGTCCTGATATTTGGCATAGTATTCCTTCATCTTAGGCATACCCTTGATGCACCAGCCACACCATGAGCCCCAGAAGTCGAGAATCAGCCACTTGCCACGCAGCGAACTCAGTGCCAACGGTTTGCCGTTGATGTCGTTGAGCGTGAAGTCGGGTGCCAAATTACCCTCAAGCCCCTCTTGGATTGACTGACTGGCCTGTTCCTTCTCGATGGAAGCAAGAATGCCCTTGTACATGTTGGCGGCAAGGCTGCCACGGGCACGCTCGGTCAGCAACGCTGCTCCTTCCTTGATGTGCTCGGCGTCATCGCCCAAATCGGCGAGCAGCATCGCCGATGCATCAGCATCGGGATGAGCCTTGACATAGCCCAGTACAGCATCGGCCAGTGCCTGTTCCAAAGCGGGATATTTCTCTTCGAACTCCTTATTGATCTCCTCCTCGGGAACTCCTTGACTAAACTTGTTCTGGCATTCCTTCATGAAGGCCCGAGCCGCCTCTTGAGGGGCCTCAATCAGTTGGGAGGCCTCGTAATAATCGCGATAGAACTGTGAGCCGCCCAGGGTATAATCGTCGCCTGCGCCCTCTATGATCGCATGTTCACCAGGTAAAGCAGGAATAGCAAACCCATTCTCAGGACTCAACCGGCCATCTTCCAGGCCGAATACATAGAGCATCCCCACATCATTCATGTCAAACGTCATGTCAAGCTTGTCACCAGCGATGGCACGGCTCTCCTGAACCAGCATATTACCGTTTGCGTCAACGACGAAAACCCGTACCGAGTCGCCCAGCCCCTTATAGGAGCCAGTGACCGTTAATTTACCCTCTTGAGCCACTGCGCCCAACATCATCATGCCCATGAGCATGGAAAGTAACAATTTTTTCATCATAACATATTAAGTTGGTTATTGTCCATTCATCCTGCAAATATAGCATTTTTTCATAAAATATAGCTGATATTGAAAAACTAATGGTTTTTTTCAGTAACTTTGCGGATTAAACAATAACCAGAATACCAAAGTAGATGATGAAGAAAATTGCGACTTTGTTGACGATGGTGACGGTGACGATGATAGCCGTTGCCCAAATGGCTAATCCTGTAACGTTTACTTCCCAACTGAAAACGACCAACGGTTCCAGCGAGGGTGAGATTGTCTTCACGGGCAAGATCGACAAGGGCTGGCATGTGTATTCCACCAATTTGGGCGATGCAGGTCCCACCGAGGCTGCCATCATCTTCCACAAGAAGGACGGTGTGGAGCCTGTGGGGGCACTCAAACCCGTAGGCAAGGAAATCTCACAATTTGACGAGATGTTCGGCGCTAAGTTGCGCTATTTTGAGAACAATGTGCAGTTTGTGCAGAAGGTGAAGTTCACCAAGCCCAACTACGATATCGATGCCGACCTGGAATATGGCGCATGCAACGATCAGTCGTGCCTGCCGCCGTCGAGCGTAAGCTTCAAGAAGGCGGGTAAATCTCCTGCCGTAGACGGTGAAACCGATAAGAATAAGGAGGAAGAGGATAAAGCAAAGGCCGAAGCCGAAGCTAAGGCCAAAGCTGACTCGCTTGCTGCCCTGGCAGCCGCAGCGGCCGACAGCGCTGCGATGGGCGCACCCGTTGATAGCGCGGCCCTTGCAGCTCTGGACCACGATGCATTGTGGAAGCCCGTGGTGGGCGATATCCAGCGCATCGACGGCACTGACGGCAGTGGCGGTCGCTCGCTGTGGTGGATTTTCCTGATGGGACTGCTGGGCGGACTTGTAGCACTGTTCACGCCCTGCGTATGGCCCATCATCCCCATGACGGTGAGCTTCTTCCTCAAGCGTGCTAAGGATGACAAGAAAAAAGGTATCAAGGACGCCATCACCTATGGCATCTCCATTGTCGTCATCTATCTGGCATTGGGGCTTATTGTGACGGCCATCTTCGGTCCCAGCGCTCTGAACGCACTCTCGACCAACGCCGTGTTCAACATCTTCCTGTGCCTGCTGCTCGTGATATTCGCGCTGTCGTTCTTTGGCATGTTCGAGATCAAGCTGCCCAGCAAGTGGTCCAACGCCGTTGATAACAAGGCCAGCAACACCAGTGGCCTGCTGTCCATCTTCCTGATGGCCTTCACCCTGGTGCTCGTGTCCTTCTCTTGCACGGGTCCCATCATCGGCTTCCTGCTGGTTGATTTTGCCACCAGCGGCAACTTCTGGGGTCCCGCCATCGGCATGTTAGGCTTCGCATTGGCCTTGGCACTGCCGTTCACGCTGTTTGCCCTCTTCCCCTCATGGCTGAAGTCGGCACCCAAGTCGGGCGGCTGGATGAACATCCTCAAAGTGGTGCTCGGCTTCATCGAACTTGCATTTGCCTGCAAGTTCTTCTCGGTGGCCGACTTGGCCTACGGCTGGCACCTGATGGACCGCGAGGTGTTCTTGTGCCTGTGGATTGCCATTTTCGGCCTGCTGGGATTGTACCTGATTGGTAAACTCAAGTTCAAAAGCGACATTGTTGAACCTGGAGACGAGACCAAACCCATGCCCGTAATCTGCATCATGGGCGGACTGATCTCGATTGCCTTCGCCATCTATATGCTGCCGGGCCTGTGGGGAGCACCGTGCAAGGCCGTGAGCGCCTTCGCCCCGCCCATGAACACCCAAGACTTCAACCTCAACACCAAGGAGGTGCGTGCCGCTTACACCGACTATGAGCAGGGTATGGCTGCCGCCGCCGCTGCGGGCAAACCCGTCTTCCTGGATTTCACAGGCTTTGGCTGCGTGAACTGCCGTAAGATGGAGGCCGCTGTGTGGACCGACCCCAGTGTAGCCGACAAGCTGAACAAGGACTATGTGCTTATCTCGCTGTTTGTCGATGACAAGCGTCCGTTGCCCGAGCCTATTGAGGTGACCGAGGAGAACGGCGAGACGCGTACGCTGCGCACCATAGGCGACAAGTGGAGCTATCTGCAACGCTACAAGTTCGGCAGCAACACCCAGCCGTTCTACGTGTGCGTGGATCCACAGGGCAACGCCCTGAGCGGTTCCTTCAGCTACAAAGAGGATGTCCCCGCCTTCCTCGACTTCCTGGACGGCGGCCTCTCCCAGTTCAAAGAAAAACCATGATAAAAGGAAGACAATAAGTACAATAAATACAATGATTTAAATATTTGTCATTATTGTATTTATTGTTTTCATTTTAGAAAAAACTTGAAAATATAATGATTGAAGAGAAGATTAGAGAGCAGATTATCGCGTTGATAAAGCGTGAGGTTGTCCCTGCCGTGGGTTGTACCGAGCCTATGGCAGTGGCATTGTGTGTGAGCCGCGCCACCGAGGCGCTGGGTTGCAGACCTGAGAAAATCACAGCACTGCTGAGTGCCAATATCCTGAAGAACGCCATGGGCGTGGGCATCCCTGGAACGGGGATGATCGGCCTGCCCATTGCCGTTGCCCTGGGCGCCCTCATTGGCAAGAGCGAATACCAGCTAGAAGTGCTCAAGGACGTCTGCCCCGAGGCCATCGAGCAAGGCAAGCAATATATCGATGAAGGCCGCATTGACATCCAGCTCAAACAGGAGTGTTGCGACAAACTCTATGTCGAGGTCCTGTGCGAGGGCGATGGACACTGCTCCAGCGCCATCATCCAGGGTTCACACACTCACTTTGTGCGCGTCACCCGCGACGATGAGGTGTTGCTCGACGAGCAGGCTGGCAGCAGCGACTGTGACGACAGCGGCGACATCACACTGAACCTGCGTCTCGTCTATGACTTCGCTATGCAGGCCCCTCTCGACGAAATCGGTTTTATTATTGAGACCCGTGACTATAACCTCAAGGCTGCCCAAGAGTCGCTCAAGGGCAACTACGGCCACTGCCTGGGCAAAACGATGGACAGGCCGTTGAGCCACGGAATCTTTGGCAACACCATCTTCTCGCGCATCCTCTCTAAAACCGCACTGGCGACCGATGCCCGCATGGGCGGAGCCTTGATTCCCGTGATGAGCAACAGCGGCTCGGGCAACCAGGGCATTTGCGCCACCAACCCCGTCGCTATCTACGCGATGGAAAATGAGAACACCGAGGAAGAGCTCATCCGCGCCCTCACGCTGAGCCACCTCACCGCCATATACATCAAGCAAAGCCTTGGCAAACTCAGCGCCCTGTGCGGCTGTGTAGTGGCATCGATTGGCAGCAGCTGCGGCATCACCTACCTGATGGGCGGCAGCTTTAACCGCATCTGCTATGCGGTGAAGAATATGATTGCCAATCTCACTGGCATGATATGTGACGGAGCCAAGCCCAGCTGCGCCCTGAAAATCGCTTCAGGCGTATCGACCGCCCTGCTGAGCGCTGTGCTCGCCATGGAAGGCCGCCACGTCACCAGCGCCGAGGGTATTATCGACGATGACGTGGACCGCAGTATCCGCAACCTCACCATTATCGGTGCCGACGCCATGTGTGCCACCGACAATATGGTCCTTAACATCATGACCAGCAAGTCTGGTCACTAAACCCTTATTTTGATACCGAAATGCCTTATTTTTCAGTGATTGTGCCGGTATATAACCGGCGTGACGAGGTGGAGGACCTGTTGAGGAGCCTCACCAAACAGAGCGACAAGGACTTTGAGATCATTCTGGTGGAAGACGGTTCGACCGAGCCATGCGAAGACATCGCCTTGCGCTATGCCAGCCAATTGGACCTGCGCTACTTCTATAAAGCCAATGAGGGGCGTTCCATCGCCCGCAATTTCGGCTTGGAGCATGCCACTGGCCAGTATTTCGTATTCTTTGACAGCGACTGCGTCATTCCACCCGACTATTTCAAGACGCTGGGTCGTGAGCTGGCCAACGAGTACGTGCCGTGCTTTGGCGGTCCCGATGCTGCGAGCGATGACTTCACCGACGTGCAGAAAGCCATTTCTTTCTCGATGACCTCATTCCTGACCACGGGCGGCATCCGTGGTGGCAAGGTACAGATGGAGAAATTCGTGCCCCGCTCGTTCAACATGGGCTATTCACGAGAAGTGTATGAGAAAGTGGGCGGTTTCCGCGAGATGTTCAGCGAGGATATCGATATGAGCACGCGCGTACGCCAAGCAGGGTTCAACATCCGACTGATTCGCCCTGCATTCGTCTATCACAAGCGCCGCACCAGTATCGAGAAGTTTGCGCGCCAGACCTACGTATTTGGCATGTCGCGCATCACCTTGAAACTGCTCTATCCTGACAGCCTCAAGCCAGTTCACTGCCTGCCTGCCGTGTTCCTCATCGGCTGCGTGCTGCTGCTGTTGCTATCGCTGTGGAAATGGTGGTTCATCCTGCCCATTCTGCTCTATGCCGCGATGCTGTGGGTGGCCTCCCTCATTGAGACACGCAGCCTGAAAATCGCCTGCCTGTCAGTGGCCACAAGTTTCACGCAACTTTGCAGCTACGGCTGGGGCTTCATCAAGGCATACGTGTGGAAAATCCTCCTCAAGCACGGACGTGATATCAACGAGGAAGTGCAGATGAGGAAGGGGAAATGATTTTTTACTACGAATTACGCGAATTATACAAATTGGCATCCGCATACATTAAATCGAATTTCACGAATTGTCATTTGCAGTGAAGCCTTTATTTAATTCACGTAATTAGTAGTTCAGTATTCTGAGTTGATGGAGGAGAAAGAGAATAACAAGCCATTGGCGAGTCGCAATATCAAGGAGACGGTGCCCGAGGAGGACCGCCCACGCGAGAAGGCCAAGAAGCATGGCTTTGCCAGCCTGTCAACTGCCGAACTGCTCGCCATCCTGTTGCGGGTGGGCACGCCAGGTGAGTCGGTTGTGGACCTGTGTCAACGCATCCTGCGCGACAACGACGACAAACTCTACCTCATCGCCCGCAAGGGCATCAATAACCTGGTGAAGAACTATCACGGCATCGGCGAGGTCAAGGCCATCGAAATCCTTGCCGCCCTGGAACTGGCGCGTCGCTACCAGCAGGAGGAGTTCCAGGAACGCTTCAAGATTACCAGCAGTGACGACGCCTACAACTATCTGCGCTCGCGCATGGAGCACCTCGACCACGAGGAAATCATGGTCGTGCTGCTCAACCACGCCAAGCAGGTCGAGGAGTGTGTCCGCATCAGCAGCGGCGGCACCGCCATGACCGTGGCCGACATCAAGATGATCCTGCGCCCAGCCATCGAGCGCCTGTCGTCGGGCATCATCCTCGCCCATAACCACCCGAGTGATAACCCGAACCCCAGCACCCAGGATGACCGTCTGACCGAGCGCGTCCACCAGGCCTGCAAGGTGATGGACATCCAGCTGGTGGACCACATCATCGTGTGCCGCGGCAACCGCTACTACAGCTACGCCGACCACGCCCGCCTGCTGTAATTCTGCAACTGATTCTACAAAACTATAATTAAGATATGAAATTCCTGAAGTATCTTTTCCGCATTGTGGTTGGCCTCTTTGCCATCATCGGCGTATTGGCTACGATTGCGTTTTCTTTTTTGATGACTTCCCCAAGGTTCTTTATCAACATTGGAGAGAATGAGATTGTAGCAGCAGAGGACGATAATGTTGAGTTGCTCAAGCAGTCAACGTTCAAGGCCGACACCGTCCAGTATCAATTTACCACAGTCAGGGACTCAGCCCGCGCACAGGAAATTATGGTGTATTTCCAACTGGATACACTCTATAGCCCTAATGCAACGACTTGGGAAAAGGCGGTGGCCATCTCTAAATTTGTAGCTACCAATATTCCTCACGACCAGCCATTTAATTTCCCTGAACATCCCAACGCTATTGACCTATGGAAATATTCGCGGGATGTTAATCCCGGCTTCAACTGCCGTATGCATGCCATCCTCAATTATGAGCTGATGCAGGCAGCCGGGTTGACAGCGCGTTTTGTGACCTGCATGCCGCAGGACAAGAATGATAGTGACTGTCATGTGGTGAACGAGGTGTGGCTTCCTGAACTGGGCAAGTGGGCTTTCATCGACTCGGACATGGACGGGCATTATTGCACCGACCAGAACGGCACACCGCTCAACCTGCTGGAAATGCGTGACAAGTATGCCGCTGGTGAGCAGATGCTGATGTATCCGGGCTTCAAGGATGCTACGACCAAG
>JAEEGL013094568.1_pt1 | contig 13843 bp, 13 predicted proteins | sample 9134231 | NCBI WGS metagenome assembly JAEEGL01 (sample SAMN16246548, study PRJNA631951) | gut metagenome | biome: gut microbiome; feature: rumen; material: fiber-attached | host: Bos | place: Iran: Karaj | collected 2018-10
AATACAGAAATATAATAATCAACCATTTATTTTTCGCATTAACCTTAAGTCTGATGAAACGACCAACATTGTGATTTCGAATAAAAAGGATAATAAAATTGCTTACTGCAGTTGAAACAGCAGCTGCGTATAGTCCCAAAATATTTATCGTCAAAAAATGAATAGCAACATTGCAAACTGCACCTATGACAGTAGACTCTCCTATACTTTTTGTTTGTTTAAATGCCGTCTGAATCCCACCAATAAACTGGATTATTGCTATTTCGAACGCTGCAACAACGAGTATAGGCGTATACAATATAGCTGAATAGTACTTTTTATCCCAATAATAATAGAAAAACACAAAATTACCCGCTAATATGACAGAACAAAAAGATAACAAGACTCTTAAAAACTCATTAAACGTAATATTTGTATCTTCAATCTTATTGTTTTCAACCCTATCTACTATTTCCTGTTGCCAACTAATCGAAAACATATTGAAAATCAACGAACAAATAGAAGGTATCTTATGTGCTATAGCATAAATACCATTTGCAGCAGCCCCATAAAACATGTTGATAATTTGCCTATCAGATGCATTCATGATCCACCACGAAATCTCATTTGGAATAAGCGGAGCCGAATACTCAACAAGTGCTTTGTAACTACTAAAATGTATTTGTTTCAGACTAAAATACTTATGCCATGCCCCCAAAACACAAAGCAACAAATCACCCAATAATGTGCCTATTGCATAGCCAATTATTATTCCGTTTAGCCCCAATCTGTATCTATAAACAAAAAGAGATACAAATACAAAAACAAAAGCCGTTTGCGCTATCATTCCCCATGAATATAAATCCAACCTCTTTATTGTTCTAAGAAATCCGCGAAGATACGTTCCAAATAATTCCGAAAAGAAATAAAGCAAGAATAGCGCAACCAGTTCACGTCTATTGCCAAAGTAGCTCAATAGGCCGATTGATAAGGCCGTAAACATAACCAGATCATAAAAACAAGCGGAAGATATATACTCTTTTTTTTTCTTATCATCGTTTATCGCCAAACGGAAAATAGCTTCCTGTGTTGAGAATGTAATAATAGGAAGCAAAAGAGAAATATAAGTGCAAACAACATCAAACTCACCATATTCCTCTATAGTAAGCCATTTACTGTACAGTAGAATTGCAATAAACTGAAATCCCTTATTAATTACCGTACCTAATGTCAGCATTATTGTATTACTTTTTAACGTAGATTTATTACTCATCTAAATAATGGATACTCCATTCCTGGCAGATCAACATATTTCCTTTTGTTATTAGTAAGATAATCATACATATAACAAATGGATAGTGTCCTGAACCATGTCCCAAACCAGTTACTTTCATTAGCTTTTGAACACATTGCGCTATCACCATAACAGAAAGGCTGTCCCAAAGAAAAAACACACCCTCCGTCCTCTCTTTGGTTGAAAACGACCCAATGAAACGCTTTCTCTATACACTCTCGTATTTCTTTTTCTCTATAGCCGTTTTCAAGAAGCGAAAGTCTGATCAAAGGTTCAATTGCATCTATATCATCACATGCGCTAGAAGTAATTCTAAAATCAAATCCTCCAACGCTATTCTGTAAATCCAAAACAAGATCAATTGCTTTCCTTTTATATGGAATATCTATACCATCATAAAACAATAAAGGGAATATATGATATGCTCCTCTGACCAATAAGTATCGAAACGCTTTTGATCTGATATCCCCCTTTCCCCACATACCGCTATCAGGACGTATGTTTTCTATCAACCAACTCTGCAATTCTTTTATAGCCTCACCAGCGCTATTGTCGACTCTTGTCTTTCTTTCGTACATTAGAGCAACACCTATATTCATAACAAAATTGGATGCGCCCCATGGATCAGTCCAATCCAAAGAATTTAGTATTTTTTTCATACTTCCATTGGATTTATATGCACCAGTATATTTAAACTCGTGAGCAATCGGTGTTCGAAGCCTTTCCATGGCAATAATATAATGAGGAATAAAATGTCTTGCTCCCCAGCCATCACCATTTAGATATCGATAACTAATCAGATTAGAGTCATAGCAAAGCCCATCCTCCTTTTGCGCTTTAGAAAGTACAAAAGCAACAGCCTCTTTATTTGAAGTTATGTCATAATCAACCAAACCAGAAGTCATTACATAATATGTATATGAATATATATCGGTTCCTATAGCTGAATCAGAAAAATACCCTATTCGCTCATTCTTTTCTGTCAACTCAATATAATGGCATAACTGTTCTAAGTATTTCTTGTATTCAGATTCAATATCTATTATTCCTCTGCCAACTTTTATTCCCTCTACCGATCTAATATCTTTAGGATATTTAATAGTTTTCTTTATTGCACAATACAAGTCCGATTTATTTATGTTCATTATAACATTACCTATATTTATTTCTTTCTATCATCCAAAACCAAAAACCACCTTCAAAAAAACACGTATTGTATACGGATTAACTAATCCCCTAATATCCTTGCCACGAACTAGGCACTTTAAGACTTTATGCATCCACCGAACATTCATTTCTCTATCAAAGCGTCTAATAGCATATTTTCTACTAATCGCATTATTGTTCTTGCATTTCTTTACGGCAGAAACATATTTACCGGATAATCATATCCCCCTGTATATAATCGTAATAATTGGCTCTCTGCTGAACAAATCGGTCAAAATCAATCTTGAAACGCTTCACCTACCATTAAAACAAAAAACTTATAATCTCTTAGTTCAGATAGTCTGTTATCTTCCATATATTGTTCAGCAATTATCCTAGGTACAACATTCTTATACGGCCACTCCCTCCCAAATTTATAAAAGTTTTTCTTTAATGCGGACTCAATTTTATTCTTCGCAAAATCCATATCCAGATTATCTTTATCTTTTACGATAACCAATCCGCCACTGTCATGAGTACACTTCAACACAAATTGTTTAGGAAGACTTCCAAAATCAATATCATTAAACTTATCCCATACTCCCAACGTCGGTATAATATACTGTTCTCCTATTAGTTTGGAAACATATCTTTTTGCCTCATATTTATCCACCATAGTCGTATACTCATTTTTGCGATCAAATAACTTCAACCATTGTATCTTCTCATTGAAAGTTTTAGGGTTCATCAGATTTAGTTTCTTACTCATTTTTACTTTATAATGAATTTTCAAGAATAATTTATCTGGGATAAAATTCGTCAACCCATGTGATACGCTTGCATTCCAAATATAATGAATTACATTTCCTTCATTTTTCTCCAAGCCATCTTCAATCTTTCTTAGACCTGCATAATTCATAATCAAGCCCCTCATCCCGTTCTATAACGAAAACAATTCTAAAACCATGTGTTTTCTTTCAATCAGAAACGAATACAGTGAATAAACAAGTCTGTCAGGTCTCATACATTCAACAAATATTTTAGTATAAAAAAAATCACTTTTACGTTCTCTTATATATCTCTTTAGTGTTTGTCGTAACCAGTATTTATGAATTTCCATATCAATTATTATAGTAGCATTGCACTTCATAAATGCATCAAGGACCATTTCTGCATGCTTGCAATCTATGACTTTCTCGTATGCATCAGTATCAAGATATTTAATAAAAAAATCTAAATCTAAGTCTTTGGTATTGAAATTAGATGAGATATACTTCCTTCTTATGGTATCAGTATCTTTTTTTTGTTGGGACATATTTACTCTACTAATCTGATTGTCATGTTCACGCCATCCAATTAAAACCGTAGAGCAAAAATCGATTTTTAATTCTTTTGATAAACAATCACAAAGAAAGCCGTAATCTTGAGCAGTTTTATACTCTTCAGTATAATTAACTTCTGAATCAAGTATCATGGCTTTATCAATAAAAAATGTTGAATGTAAGGGACCTTGATTTCCAAAAATCATGTCTATTTTATATGCTTTTGTTCTATACATGCCGATTGGATGGCTACGTCTAGAAGGAATTAAAAACCAATTACATCCCACTAATGCACACTTATGTTTCTTAATACATTTATGTTGATACTCTATTCTTTTCGGAAGCGAAACATCATCGGCATCTAATCTGGCTATATATCGTCCATTACTTAATTGAATTCCTCTAATCAAGCACTTAGTTAATCCCTCATTATTGGCATTTCTATATACTTTTATTCTTCTGTCTTTTAGATTATCAAGATAATTCCTAGTATCTACATCATCTGAGCAGTCATCAATAATAATAAGTTCAATATCCTTATATGTTTGCGATAAAATGCTATTTATAGCTTCTTGCAAGTATTGTACATTTGTATTATAAACAGCCATCAGCACTGAAACTAGTTCACAACTATCATCACTTTGTCTAACAGTCATACACATTTACCTTCTATCTTATCATAGCAATCATCTGAACAAAGATTTCTTAGGCAAGAGTATTTGACCCCCATACATATCATAATGACAAAAAACACATCGAATGTTGTATCTGCAAAATTAGTGAATAATTCAACCACAATTGCCCCAAGAATAGTTTTCGCCATATTTTCTCTTCTAAACCACATAAGATTATGACACCCAGAATACATACCGATCCAGAAAAGGATTTCACCTATTATCCCCCCCTGATATAACACTGTCATCATAAGATTATGTGCATGATTATATCTCATGAAATATGACACATATTGCATACTCTGTGCTCCAATTCCAGCAAAGGGATACTTCAAAAACACCTTGTTTAATACTCCCTTCCACATATTAACTCTATCTAAATAATTGCCACCTTTACCCAAAAAGAACTGCATTATTTTCCAAATCATTTCTGGGTTCGTAACACTTGCTGCTATTAGAACAATATTGGCCAAGATCATCATTGTAATCATATGATCTGCATTAAAAAGATTCCCCTTAATAATTCTTTCATCAGTAAATACAACAGCAATCAGTATTATCATTCCAAGCATTCCACCAACAGCCCACAACGATATAAGCGTAGCTCCACCTACAAACATAATAATAAATGCACGTTTCCCATACTTAAAACCATTTTTTCTTGAAGACAAAATGTTACAGAGAACACCAGGAAAGTAATAATTTATAAATCTATTATCCATTCCGAGGAAATACTGACTTTTTGGCAATCTTGGATTAAAGTAAGACAATCCAACATTCACATTACCACTTGCTATTATAGCCACCAATACAGATATTTCATTTATCACAAAATATGCAAATAGAATATTACCTATAACATCAATCACGTCAAACAAATTAGACTCGTAAAAATCAAAAATTAACACAATAGTAATAACAGATAAAGCAGGTCCGGCCCATACACTCACCCCACCAGGATTTGTTCGAATAGTAGATAAGAATATCCATCCTTCATATATCATCATGATAATTGCATAATGGCTAAGTTTTAATGCCTTACTTAGTATTATTCGTAATAGGATAATAAAAAACACTGCTATTCTCAAATATGAATAAATACTATTATAATTGCTATAGCACTTATTATTCACAATTCCGGGCTTTAGCACTGGCAGTAAAACAATATATAAGAATAATCGTTCTTTATACACTTCAATATGCATTTTTTATATCCTTATTTTCACAATACACACTTAATAATTCATTTGATGCAAAACCAATATCAAATCCTTTTTTCTTAACTAAATCCACTGCTTCTTTCCTAATAAATAAATGATTGTAATTTACATTTTCTTCAATGTATTTTGTTATTCTTTTACACCAACCATTAACATTACTAATATCTAGAAATTCACAATCATCTAAGATTCCTACCTTTTTTGTAATTCGATCGCTCAATATGCATTTTAATCCATTTGCCTGAGCTTCAATTGCACTTATAGGAAACCCCTCAAATCTAGAAGGCATTAGAAAAATATCCATTGCAGAATAGATATTTTGTAAATTGTCTGATTTGCCATAAAAAACCATATAATCGTTTACATGCCTTTTGTTTGCATATCTCTCAACTTGTCTTCTATAACTACCATCCCCTACATAAACCGCATAAACCTTGTCATTCACTTTTCTTACTTTTTCTAATATATCAACAAAAAAATATGGATTCTTAGGATAAGAATAATCTCCAACTGTGCCTACTAAAATATGGCCATCCTCTATCCCAATTCTTCGTCGCTCTTCATCTCTGTAGCATTGATTAAATTGATATTTTTCCGCTTCAACACAATTGCTTATAACAATAACATCATCCTGATTATTTTTATTGTACATCCATCTAGTAGCCTTATCAGAACAAGACAACATATCCGTTGAAACACACACTAAGAAACTTTTCGAAATAATATGTAATAAATATTTCACCCATCGATAATCTCCATTTACATAACTGGAATGAGCATGGATAATAATCGTTCTTATACCAGCTATTTTTGCAGGAAAAGCATATACCAAAAGCTTCCATGCAGTATCTGCGTGAATATGAATTATCTGATAATCAGATCCTTTCAAAAATCTATAAAAAACAAAAGGCAATGCCATATGCCCTAACAAGCGATTTCTCCGTAGTTCGGCTTCTTCGATTTTTCCTCCCATAGTTTCTATGTCCTTAACAATTGTTTTATTTTTAAATTTAGACATAGTAAAATAATCAAAAATAATCCTACCGCATAGTTTCTTTTGCACTTGAAACATCAGCGAAAATGCCCCGCCAGAGTCTTCAAGATTCACTTGTAATACTCGTTTTATCGTCATACTTACCAAAAAAACCTCGCATATAATCTGCCTTTGCTTGCCTCCACGCTTTAATATACGCAGATCTATTATCAAAAAGAATTATTGATTTAAGCAGTTTATAGAGGCAAATAGAATCACATACAAAATCATGGTATTCTTTATGAATCACACGACTAGCCCTAAACTGATAATAATATCTAGTTGGTATATCCCATCCATACTTAAATATAGGCACATTAAATATCCTTAATTCTTTAGTAATAGCTGGATTGTGATTTATCATCGCATTTGAACATTCAATAATTTGGTAGCCTGCTTTCTTAGCCCGTAAACACCACTCGTGATCCAATCCATCTATAAAAAAACGCTCATCAAACATTCCTATCTTTTTTATTACTTCCACACTTAATGCACAACCAGATAGCATTACTAGCTTCTTTTTTTTATACCCTTTATGTGGTAATCTTTTATGCCTAGAATAATTATGCTGAGGTGCAAGAATAGCTATATGCTCTATACTCAAAAAACTGATCGCATTTTCATATATTGAAAAAATGTCGTTATATAGACTACTATCTGAATCCATCATAAGAACCCAATCAGCACCTAACCCAATAGCTTTTTGTATTCCTTTATTTAATGACCTGCACAACCCAATATTTCCATCATTCCATGAATAGTCTACACAATCACTTGCCTTAATTGTCGATATTTCTTCGCACTCAACTTGCTTCTCCGAATCATCCAAAATAATCCATTGATTTGCGAATCGAAGCATCTTTATAATATTATTTAATTCATCGGTTGTTGGGTTATATAATGACATTATTACCGCAACATTCATGGCGTCTATACCCTTTTACATAATTCAACGAATCAATGTTTTAAGCCAACTATTCTTTAGAAGAACCTGTTCTTCACTTTTTGACGCATCAATTTAAATCCATATCTTTTTGTAAGTTTTATGCTATACATACATACTTTTAACCCACCGTATTCTTTTATAAATCTATGAATCAGATTAATAACATCGCCTAATCTACGCTTGATAGTATCTATACTGCGACAATCAACCGAAACCCCATACATATTCTTATTCATATCAGAATTAAGTGTCACGCGTTTTCTACTCACCCATAACTTATCTAACTTATCAAAAATACTAATATCTATTATTTCGTTTCCATTTGCCGCTTTAAGCGATTGAGCAAGAGCATTAATCAGTACACATTTCCCGCCAACTACCCCATTATTTATATACGATTTATCAATAATATCTTTTTTGATATCAATTCTATGCAATATTCCCGGATTTACGACCGAGTTTTTAAGCCTTGCAACACCTTCTCCCAATTCAATATCAGGAGTCATAATGAACATATATACATTAGTTCCAAACCTAGATTTCAAGTCACAGACTCTTAAAAGTTCATCGCAAACTCTATCGCCTTGTTTATCAATTACTTTTTTAATTCTGCCATCAGACACGATAAATATTTGTTCAAGATACTTTAAATTACATTCAATAACTTCAAGGTCAATTTCGTGTTCACTATCATATATCGTTATACCAATAAAGCTGCCTGCATAAATGGGGTTATTAACCGATAACCGATTCTGTGCGTCCTCCATATAAGAAACACCATGGTATAAAGCAGTTTTCTTTATGCTGTCAGCTGTAATAGCACCATTATTTATTTCAACCAAATTTAACGCATTCTTATGAAAATCAACCGTGTCTAACTTCTTCAATAATTGATAATCTGTTTGGCTTATATCACTAAGCTCTTCTCTAGCATCTCTAGAAAATGTTTTCAATGGAATTCCGCACAATTCACACCATCTGAACTGTGACTCAAAATCTTTTATAGGCCTTTGCCACCAGCCATCTTCTAATGGGAGTCCTCCCGGGCCATCATATAGCATATCCAGAGCCCCTGCCACTTCACAAAAGAAACACCCCTTAGGAGTAATTGCTCCACTCCATTCTTGGTTAACCCAACATTTTTCTCTTAACTGCTCCCATTTTTTATCATCAATCCCCATATCCTTTCTGGAAATAAGAACAGGTTGATGATAAGAAATGTTAGTATGATCATTTAGATTCTGAAAATTAAATGTATCCTGAATTATTTCTAGATTATCCTTGTACAATTTTGTCATTGAAGTCCACAGTCCAGCCCCTTGGATAATTGGTCTTGGGCCATCAGAATACTCATGTATTTCATACTGTTTTAATTCAGATTTTCTTCGCACCTCAATAAAGCTATCTGTGGGATAAAACAAATCTTCGTCATCAACTCTGTACTTAAGAGGAATTTTGCTTTGCAAATACTGACACATTTCAGCGAATCTAGGATGAAGAGTAGGTTCTCCTCCCATTATTCCAATCAATCCAGGATGATCTATCAGTGAATCAACTGCTTTGCAAAAATAGTCATAATCCATAAAATACGGTTGTTTATGAAATCCACAAAACCGCGTGCAATTCGAACACTTACGCACACATGCATTGGTAACATCTATTTGAATGACCCACTGATCTTTTGGTGCTTTCATTAACGCAGCTCCTATCTTGCACTTTTTAGTTTATGGAACAAAACCGGATTTTTACTTCTGATAAAATAGATGGTATATCCCATAAGATAAGCCCCAGGCGCCCAATTCCATTTTATGGGCAAAACAAAAGCTCTCATCTTAAATGATCTGCATCTGGCATATTTAATTGCTTCTCTCGTATCCGGATGATTAACCATTTGCTTTATCCTGTCGTATTTCTGCTTTGTCGTAAGTGCATCGCCTGCATGAAATACATTTTCTATACAGCCTGCAATTCTCTCTATGAACTCACGGCTTGTATATTCTCTGGATTTTTCATCCCAGATTCCTAATTTCTTATAGTGAGCTGTAAACTCGATGTATTCTTTATTTCTTATGATAAAAGAATCATCTCTGTACTTTTCAGTAGTTGAGCCCACGCGTTCTCGGACATAATAGTAAAGGCATTCACTTGTAAATGCGATGCTTCCACAGTTCTCTATAAACTGTCGATTAAAAACCCTGTCCTCTGTATATACATGACCATCGCGATATCTAAGATTCTTTTGCCTTATCAAATCCATTCTGTAAAGCTTGTTCCATACATTAGACAAAAGATCTGAATCCCACATATCAACGAGGTGATTCTTGATTTCCTGCTGATTTTTATAAAAACTATCCGGATAATACTTTTCTTCCAAGTAAGTAGTTATAGATGATTCTTCATTTTCTTTTTCCAACTTAAAAAAGAATCCGCATACACCCATGTCAGCATGCGTAGAATCCATTAGACTAACCATTTTTTCATACATATCACTCTTGACCTCATCGTCGCAATCAAGAAATGTTATGTATTTTCCTGAAGAAGCATCTAGTCCTGCATTTCTCGCAGTAGCAGTGCCTCCATTTGATTTATGTATGACTTTAACCTTCGAATCCGCTTTTGCTATCTCATCAATAATAGAAGCTTAACCATCAAAAGATCCATCATCAACAAAAATAGCTTCCCAGTCCTTATATGATTGGGAAGCTATACCTTCATAGCAATTGCGTATGTATTTCTCCCCATTATAGACTGGAATTACAATAGATAATCCAGGCATACAAAACTTTCTCCCATACTTGTATTATTTAGTATGCGCCATCCCCTGCATTCAGCGCTCTAAATGTCATGATTATAAGACCTATATCGGTCGTAACACTTCTTTTTCTCAGATATTTCTGATCCAGCTCCATCCACTCTTCGAACGGAATCTCGGTACGTCCCATAACCTGCCAGTAACATGTAAGTCCGGGTTTTACCAAATGCCTTGTCTTTTGAAATTCCGTCATCTGGTCTGTTTCATATACAGGAAGTGGTCTTGGTCCTACAATAGACATCTCGCCCTTTAATATATTCCAGAGCTGTGGTAGTTCATCAATGCTGGTCTTTCTCAAAGTCCTACCAATCTTGGTTATTCTTGGATCATTCTTCATTTTGAAAGCCGGACCATCAAGCTCATTTTGTTCCAACAGAAATTTATGCATTTCCGGAGCATTAACGCACATAGTCCTAAACTTGTACATTGTAAAGGTCTTATTATTTAAGCCTGTTCTTTCCTGAGCAAAGAAAACAGGACCTCCGTCTTCCTTTTTAATCAAAATTGCGACAACTAAAAAAAGAGGAGACAAAAGAATCAGGCTAACCAGTGATGCTGTGAAATCAAATACTCTTTTTATCACCCTATAAACATACTTATTCTTAATCTTAGCGGTAACAGCTTCTGTCTCTTCATATTCTGCCTGTGTATTATCTGCATTTTGCTCGTAAACTGAAGCCGCATCACGTACAAGTTCATCGCCATTTACTGCTACCATTTCATCGTATTCAATCTGCATTTTATACCCCTCACATACTTATTTTATCACAAAATGTAGTGCTTTTAATATTATATCGGCATAATTTACACTTCTTTTAGTACTTTTTGCCATTTATATGCTTGTTTATAAGGTTTTTAGATAAAAATGCCTACCGAAGCCACATACTTTCATTACATGCAAAAAGAGGTTCCTTCAGGAACCCCTCGCAATCATGGCAATATTTCTTTAATTAACTCACTCTCAAGTTCTGCAGCTTTTTCCTGCAAGCTTTTTATTTTGAATTCAACTTCCTTTCAAGCTCTGCAACTTTTTCCTGCAAGCTTTTTATTGTTTCTTTATCCTCTTTTATTGTATTATCCTTCTCTTGTATTACGTTGTCTTTCTCTCTTAAAGCGTCATTCTTTTCTTGTATTACGTCGTCCTTCTCTTTTAGCTGCGCAGCCTGCTCATTTATCGTTTCCTGAAACTCGTCCATCATGTACCTTACAGTGTTATGATCCAGCATCTGAAGTTCTTTCGAAAACATTTGCATCACTCCTTCCACGTTTAGACACATATCGTACAGTTGAGAATACATTGCCTTAAACTCAGGATACGCACTTATGAGATCAAGAATCACCTCAATTTCATCACAGCCAAGAAAGGCAAGCCAGGCATCAAGCTTATTCTCTATACCCTTATTATGTAGCTTTTCAAGGAAAATATCAATTGGAATAAACACATAGTTCTGCAGCAGATTCAGCTCCAATCCTGTATCTGACTTGCATTCAAAGCTATGGACATAGTCATTCGGATAAGCATGAAAGATTGCAGGACTGTTCTCCATGAACACGATTGTGTAGACCATTGAGATATCTTTGTACGAGAATCGCGCTTTCTTTTGGTCACGTATGCGCTTGTATTGTCGCAGCAACAGATCCGCCGAGTAGCACGAGGCCCTTTCACCGAGGAAAGCATATCCAAGCTTCTGTACTTCTACATTAGCTATAGTGCCATCTTCAAGTTCTACAACAATATCGGTTATGACAAGCGTCATTTCATCTGCAATTCGCTCACTGTCATTAGGTAAAACCGTTTTTACCGTGACCTTTCTTCTAAGTATCACGCTAAGCAGATTTGATAATCTGTCCGGTGTTGCCTCAGGGTTTAGAATTTCTTTAAAGAAGCTGTCGTACAGCATCTTCACGCCCCTGTTGCCGGTGCATATATCAAGAAATTCCTCCCTTTGATCTGTGCTCCAGGAATTAAATGTCTCCGACATCTGCGGTGAAGCACTGATTTCCTGAAAAACTATTTCCCTGTCTCGTATCATCGGGAAATGCTCTTTGAGTTTTGTTCTTTGGATAGACATAGTTACCTCTTTCTAAAATGGAAAATTGCTCGAAGTGAGCGGATAGTCAGCTGCGCTTTGCACTTCAAAACGCAGCCGCAATAACTATGCTATCATCAAATTCTTAAGATTTATGTATGAAATTTCTTAAGATTTCCTTAACCACAGAATTTTCACAATTTACTCTTGCCACGTAGCCTATATGCCTCACTCAAGGAGCATGCCGTGGCGGTTTTCGTTATATCCTCGCACATTTATACACTTCAAGCCCATGTCCCAGGAGCTCCATGATCTTAAGTTCATCCACAGCGTCGCAGACTGCGTTGTGGACCTCGCAATACCCGGTGTTGCCGGTCAGCATGCGCATGATAGGCTCTACGCCATAGCTGGTCTTGAGGCGCCCGGTCTTGCAGCAGTCGGCAGAAGCCGGAATGGCACTGTTGTACTGCCTGTAGGCCGCAAGGCGCATGATGTCGTACCATTCGTAGCCTGAAAGCTCAGGCATATGGCCAAGATCAAACTTGCCGTTATAGGCAAAAATCCTGGTGACCCCGGCAGCATCAAGCTCTCTCATTATCTCTTCGACAGCTTCATCACGCATAAGGCTTTTGGCTTCAACGTCGCATTTATACAGCACATTTGAATATATGCCGCCGACCCGCACCTCGGGTTCGAAGATATAATATCTCCTGCCCACGCACTTGAGCGTTGCTGCATCTGCAATTGCTATGCCCAAAGACATCACTTCATCATGCCAGTTGGTCTCGGTATCTATGACGGCAATCCTTCCATTCTCCGCCATTCCGTCATTCTTCCGGATGGTCTTAGGCTCATTTTTCCTGCCGTCAACCGGCCTTGATACTCTTTCTTTATCGGTTTTATCCAAGGTAAAAAGAGAGCCTCCTTTACCGGTTGCCTCTCCCTTCGCCTTAACAGGGCTATTGCCCTGGCCGTTTCTTATCATGTTTAAAAAATCTAAAGATCCGTTCACACCTGTACTCCAAATATTTATATTTTGTCAGCCCTCTTCATCCTCATGCACTGCGTTTTTGTCGTATTCCAGAATATCTCCCGGCTGGCAGTCCAGCGCCTCGCATATAGCCTCAAGTGTAGAAAAACGCACGGCACTTATTTTACCGGTCTTGATCTTGGAGAGGTTGACATTGCTGACTCCGACCTTCTCTGAAAGTTCATTGAGGCTCATCTTGCGGTCAGCCATGACACGGTCAAGTCTAAGTACTATTCTACCCATTTGCAATACCTCCTGCCATTAAAGTGTCTCATCGGACTCAGTCTGAAGAACTGCGCCATATTTAAAGATATATGTAAGGCCAAAGAGAAGAACTATGGCAAGTACTGTTGAAAG
>JAEEGL013734958.1_pt1 | contig 13843 bp, 9 predicted proteins | sample 9134231 | NCBI WGS metagenome assembly JAEEGL01 (sample SAMN16246548, study PRJNA631951) | gut metagenome | biome: gut microbiome; feature: rumen; material: fiber-attached | host: Bos | place: Iran: Karaj | collected 2018-10
GTAGATCTTTCCATAACTTACCTCTTTCGTTTACTGCTCACGAGCCTCTTCAGCTAATTTCCACTGATCAGCCCATCCTGTAGTGAAAGCATCCTTTACAGCGTCCCAATCGCCTGAGCCATCTGTATAAGCTGTAAGTGCTGATACTACTCCTGATCTCCAGTCATCAACATTAGGTGTTGCGTTGAATGACCAAGCTACTGAAGTCTTTCCTTCTGACATGTACTTGTTAGCATCCTTCTTGAAGACGTTCTGTGTTTCGAAATCGCCTGTAAATGTATCAAATGGAGCTGCAAGTCCCATTGTATTTGTTATAGCGTCACGACCTTCGTCTGATGTGATGCACCAGTTAAGGAAGTCAAGTGAAGCGTCGATATTTTCCTGTCCTGCCTTAGCATTTACTGCCCAGTAGTTCTCTGTACCTACGCAAAGGCCTTCGTTAGCATCGTCAACACCAAAGTATATTGGAAGCATTCCGATATCATCTGCTGTTACAATGTAACCATTCTCTTCGTTAGTAAGCGGACCGAACTCCCAGTCACCGTTCTGATAGAAAACTGCTTCTTCCATACCGAACTCTGTCTCTGCATTGTAAGAACCTGAGTTAAGTGTCTTAGGATCTGCTGATGATGTACCAACATACATATCCCAAACTCTCTTGAAGTTCTCTACATATGTTCCGTCGATCTCTGCCTCACCTGCGATAAGATCACATCCGTCATCTAAAAACTCATAGTAAAGTGGAAGGTTTGCAAGGTGTCCTGAGAATCTCCATGATGAACCATCATCAAGACCAGCTGATGCGAAAGCTTCTGTAAGCTCATAACCGAACTCATCGTTGATCTCATCTACTCTGTTATTGATATCTTCTGCAACTGCCTCAAGTTTATCTAAGCTGTCGATCTCATCTGCTGAAGCAATTACTGCGTTATCCAGAGTTGCATAATCGTTGATGATCTTCTTGTTGTAGATTATTCCGTAAGCTTCATAGCAGTTAGCTACAGCTGCTGTCTTTCCGTTGTATGTAACAACAAGAGACTTATCTGTGAGATGATTGTAAAGCTCTGTATCCTTAAGATCATATGTGTACTCATCCCATGTCTGTGCTGCTGAAGAATTACCTACATTGAAGATTGTTGGAGCTGATTCCTTAGCCATCTCTGACTGAAGTGTTGTGTTATACTGTCCGTCAGCTGCTGTAAGAACTGTAACTTCAACTCCTGTCTCTGCCTCGTAGTCTGAAGCCAGCTTCTGCCAAGCTTCATCTGTCTCCGGCTTAAAGTTCAGCATGTATACGGATCCTTCGCCGCTTGAAGTCTTTGCTTCTTCTGTCTCTTTTTCTGTCTCATCTTCTGATGCGCTTGCTGCAGTAACGCTCTCTGTAGCTGCTGAAGTGGAAGCAGTATCGTCTGATGTGCCACATCCTGAAAGTGCGCTTGCTGCCATTGCAATTGACATTGCACAGGCAACTACCTTACTCATTTTTTTCATAATTTCGTTCTCCTCTTATAAAAGATATTTTTCGAACCTTTCGATATACCTATTATACTTTTGGGCACCATCCACTTCTATATAACCTTTTTTCGATACATATAAGATTTTTTAGAACGTGCAACATTTCTTATATAATTTTTTTATATTACATATTTTTAGCAGGAATACGGATGATAATATCCGTTCCTTCGCCCTCTACGCTCTTCACGGTAATACCGTATTCTTCACCATAAAAATGCTTTATTCTCTCATTTACATTCTTTACGCCATAGCCCTTGGAGCTCTCTGTAAGCATCTGACGGGCTGTCTCCTCCGACATGCCGACACCATTATCGGATACGGATATCTCTATCACATCCTCATCCATATATCTTCCTGAAACCTTTATAACACCCTTTCTCTCGGTATTCATATCGATACCGTGATCGATGGCATTTTCAACGATAGGCTGCAGCAGAAGATTTGGTATGCAGTAATCCATGATCCTGTCGTCCAGTTCATACTCCACATCAAATCCGTTGTCATGCATCATGAGCTGGATATCAATATAGGACTGGATATTGCTTATCTCATCTTTTATTGAAGTTATATTCTTGCCCTTATTGAGGGATGTTCTGTAGAACTTCGAGAGAAGCAGTGTGATACGGCTGATATCCGGCTGCTTTGCCTCTATAGCCTTCCAGTTTATAAGCGAAAGTGAGTTATACAGGAAATGCGGGTTGATCTGTGCCTGCAGTGCCTTCATCTCAGCTTCCTTCTGGAACAGCTTGCCCTTATAAACCTCATTGATAAGGGTATTGATACGATTGACCATGTTGCCGAAACCACGGATAAGAGATCCGACCTCATCCTCTGAATCACTGTGGATCTTAACCTCATACTTTCCGGCTTCCACTTCCTTCATGTTATCCGTCATCTTTTCGATAGTATTTACAAATCGTCCTGATACTATCGTTGCAATAAGAGATGCTATGATGATACATACAAGAGTCACACCGATAACCACGCTTATAAGAGATCTGATGGACATGTTGATGACTGAATCCGGTTTATATATGACTGCAGTCCAGCCCTCCTTCGTAACCTCTTTTACAGCAGTAAACCTGCCGCCGCTGCTGTTTATCTTGTAGCTTCTGGTCAGATCATCCTCCGGCTTCGTATTCTCATAAAGCACCTTTGAATCCAGAATATACTTATCCTTCTTAAAGGAATTGAAGGAGTAGATCTCCTGACCTTCCTCATCATAGATAACAACTCCGTACTGCCCACTTTCCATTCTGGAAAACATATCGAAGAGCGAATCGTACTCCACTTCTATATAGAGATAGCCCTCACTCTGAAGTTTCTGGAGCAGCGGCATCTCCCTGACAAGATAAGCCCTTGACTCATCTTTCTCTACAAACCAGTAAATGTATTTTTCATGGTTATCACTAAGCTTCCGCTTCCACTCAGAGCCTTCTGCGTCTTTTAAAGTTGTGATAGTGCTGTCATGCTTTACAATATCCGAATCAACGTAAAGCGTAAGAGCCACCATATCCTGATTGAAATACTTAACACCGGAAATTAACGGATCCACAAAGTCTCTCAGCTGCTTATACACCTCAAAAGAACTTGAGTACTGTGAGCTGTCGTACTTGTATCCGATGACATTAGAAATGGTCTGATTATACGCAATATAATCAGACAGGTTGTCGTAGATATCTATCTTATTCTCCATGCCCAGTATAGCCTGGGACATGTAGTCCTTCATGTTGCTCTGCTCGCGTTCCACCAGATTCTTCCTGAATACAACATAGGAGAAAATACCCATTACAAGAAGCGGAACAAAACTTATCATAAAGATAAACAGGAGCATCTTCCTCCTGAAGGACATATTTTTCAGTCTGCGCTTAATATAGTTCATTCTTTACCCCTGGTCCCTGAACTTCTGCGGACTTATACCAAAATATTCTCTAAAGCTCTGACAGAAATACGAAACATTCTCATAGCCCACCTCGTTACTGATGGTAACAACCTTCTTATGAGTGGTCTCCAGCATCTCCTTAGCCTTCTCCATACGATAAGCCTTTATAAACTTACTAAGGTTCTGCCCGGTTTCGATCTTGAAGATATATGACAGATAGCTTGGTGCCATATATACCTTTTCCGCCAGATCATTAACACTAAGTTCCTTATTATAATTCTCATAAATGTACTGCTTAATATCCTCAATCTCGCGATGGATCATCTGAGGATTGGTTCCAAATACCTGCTCAAGCTTTTCAATGTTTGCCTGCATGATATCTTTAATCTCATCAAAGGTATTGGATATATATATCTTCTCGATCTCACGACTCTGCTGCATTTCATCTGCATCCGGCATGTTGTCGTAGAACTCCTTCAGAAGATTTGAGAAGATAAATTTAACATAGACCTGGGAATACGGATTCTTTCCCGTATACTTATCAGACATCTCATTGAAATGCTTCCTCAGGTTCATAATGTCCTTCATCTTGATATCCTGCTTTATCTGCTTCATCAGGGTATCATTCTCAAGCTCAGCAACCGAACCATTATCTTCTTCAGCACTTTCCTCATATACATAGCGGCCGGTGGTGTAGAACTTCTCCTGGATCAGACTTTCAAGAGTTTTAAAATGCTCGGCTACAGCTTCAGCCCCCGGCTCAAAGGATTCACTTATAGCAGCATAGGCTGTTTCTCCATACTTATCCTTCAGCATATGAATAAGCTTATCAGCCACGGCTCTCAGCACAGCTCCCCGCTCCAGTCCCGACTCAGCTTTGCTTTCAAGGAATATCACGCACTGCTGTGAGTTCAGGTTGAGATATCTTGCCTGTTCAGCAACAGTAGTCTTTATCTCATCCTCTATGGATATACCTACTCTTCCGAAAAACTCCTTATCTGTCTCAAGCAGCATCATACGATGGAAGTCGAAGATATCCTCATCAACTATCTCACCTAATCTCTTAAGATCTCCTTCGCTGAGATTTCCATAGACCATCTGATAGAGGAAATGCTTGCCGAGATATTCCCTGCTCTCCTGCTCCTGTTCATGCTTTACACTTATCTCATCCAGCTCACCTATAATCTTACTCATAGTAGCTGCAAACTCATCCGGATCCACCGGCTTTAAGACATAGTCCTCCACGCCCATTTTCATGGCGAACTTTGCATATTCAAATTCACTGTAACCGCTAAAGATGATAATCTTCATGTCCGGATAGACAGGCGCAGTTCTCTTGATCAGTTCTATGCCGTCGATGAATGGCATCTTAACATCTGTAAGAAGGATATCCACATGATTTTTCTCAAGAAATTCCAGTGCATCTCTTCCGTTCACTGCCTCATATATCTCAAGCTCCAGCTTCTGCTCTTCAAGAAGATACTTGATACCATTTCTCTCTATTCTTTCATCATCAACTATAAGTAATTTGTACATATGTCCTCCGAATATAATACAAATTTTAAAAGCGAAACAAGGTAAGCCCGAAGTACTCGAGCTTACCCTTTAATTATCCCCTATAACCCCTTTATCTGTCAAAAAGAACTTTATAGTTTCCAGATGTCTCTGTTATATTCTTCTATAGTTCTGTCAGATGAGAAGAAGCCGGATCTGGCTATATTTATCAGCATCTTTTTAGCAAACAGATATCTGTTGTCGTAATCTCTCATAGCCTGCTCTTTGGTGCTGAGATAATCCTCAAAATCAGGGAATGTCATAAACCAGTCCTTGTTAAGAAGTTCGTTATACAGTCTCTCGAGGCTGGTCTCATTTCCAATCTCCTTCATCTCATCACTTACGATGAAATCAACCGCTTCACGGAGCACTTCATCCTTCTCATAGTAGTCCTTGGATGAGTAATCGCCTCTCTTATATCTCTCAATAACAGTATCACTGTCCTCACCGAAGATATAGATATTGTCATCTCCTACAAGATCACGGATCTCCACATTTGCTCCGTCCATGGTTCCAAGTGTTACAGCGCCGTTCAGCATGAACTTCATGTTGCCTGTACCTGAAGCTTCCTTTGAAGCAAGAGATATCTGCTCTGAAATATCTGAAGCAGGAATAACCTTTTCCGCATAAGTCACGTTGTAATTTTCAAGCATAACTATCTTAAGATATGGACTTACTTCCGGATCCTTCGTCGTAAGTTCCTGCATGCAGAGGATAAGATGTATGATATCCTTTGCGATCGTATACGCCGGAGCAGCCTTTGCACCGAATATCATAGTAATAGGTGTATTAGGTCTGTTGCCGCGCTTTATCTCAAGATACTTATGGATTCCGTAAAGTATATTCAGCTGCTGTCTCTTATACTCATGAAGTCTCTTTACCTGAATATCAAAGATTGAGTCAGGATCGATGCTGATTCCTTCCTTTGCCTCAATATAATCAGCAAGGAGCTTCTTGTTGTTTCTCTTTATGCTGAGAAGCTTATCAAGAACTGTCATATCATTTTCAAATCTGAGAAGTCCTTCCAGTCTTGATGCGTCACGTCTGTATTCCTTGCCGATCTTCTCCTCTATGTAAGAAGCCAGTTCATGGTTCGCATGAAGAAGCCATCTTCTGAAAGTAATACCGTTGGTCTTGTTGTTAAACTTCTCCGGATACAGCTTGTAGAAATTATTCAGCTCGCTGTTCTTAAGAATCTCTGTATGAAGATATGCCACTCCGTTAACACTGCATCCGAAATGGATATCCATATGAGCCATATGAACACGGTTCTGCTCATCTATGATATATACAGACTCGTCATCATATTTCTCTCTTACTCTGGCATCCAGTTCTTTTATAATAGGCACGATGCCCGGTGCCACCTTTTCTATATAAGCTATCGGCCACTTCTCCAAAGCTTCTGAAAGAATAGTATGGTTTGTATAAGCGCATACCTTTGATACTATCTCCACAGCTTCGTCCATCTCTATTCCTTCTTTAAGAAGAAGTCTTATAAGCTCAGGAATGATCATGGATGGATGTGTATCGTTGATCTGAACAGCCACATAATCTGCAAGATCTGTAAGCTTTGATCCGCGCTCCTTTGCCTCTTCAAGAATAAACTGAGCCGCATTGCTGACCATAAAATACTGCTGATATATACGAAGAAGATTACCCTCCTCATCACTGTCATCCGGATAGAGGAACAGCGTAAGATTCTTCTTAATATCCGTCTTATCGAAGCTTATGCCCTTCTTTACGATACTGTCATCAACTGAGTCCAGATCGAAGAGGTGAAGCTCGTTGGTCACGTTATTATATCCTGTAACTGCTATATCATAGAGAGTTGACTCAACATCGAAGTCTCCGAACTCAACCTTATAACGATTCTCCTTCTTTACCAGGAAGCTCTTTCCATCTATCCATGGGTTTACATTTTCATCCTGAAGATTATTCTTAAACTTCTGCTTAAACAGTCCAAGATGATAGTTAAGTCCTATACCATCTCCCGGAAGTCCGAGAGTTGCGATAGAGTCCAGGAAACATGCTGCAAGACGTCCCAGACCACCATTACCAAGTGATGGCTCAGCCTCAAGCTCTTCAATCTCTGCAAGGCTATGTCCTGCCGCCCTCAGCTCTGCTGATATCTCATCATAGAGTCCAAGGTTGATAAGATTGTTTCCGAGAAGCTTTCCGATCAGGAATTCTGCCGAGATATAATAAAGCTTTTTCCTGCCGTTCATTCTGCTGCTTACTCTTTTTCTTTCCTCAGCCTTCTTCTGACACAGTCCGAGAATATACATATAAAGTTCTTCCTTCGAAAGATCCTTTAATGATGCATCCTGTCCAAGATCATGGATATATTCTTCGAGTGGCTTTCCCTTTTCCAGCTTTCTGCCTGATGTATAAACAAATCTCTCGAACTTATCAACAACCTCCTGGCTGTACTGGTTCTCTGTCATACGCCATCTCCAGTTTGTTCCAAGAGTTGCAGGCTTATTCATTCTCGCCTCATTGCCAAGTCCCAGGAGGTCCTGCATCTGGAATATTACTGTATCAGCCACACTGTTGAAGGCTATTCTGTAAAGTGCTTCCATGAGGCTGTCCACATCCTTGGCACCGGTATATTCCAAAGCAAACTGATAATCCTTGGCACTCATGTTTCTGCAGAAACCAAGAAGCGTCTCATTATCATGGGTTCCGCCGTATACTACGTTATTTTTGCTGATGTTATGTGGAAGGTGCTTATTTTCAGGACCTGAATCAAATGCAAACTCAACCAGCTTCATTCCTGCATAACCGGATTCAAGAAGTGTATCATCCACTTCCTTTGTAGTATCACCTAGATCCTCAGCTATGATCTTTGACTTACCTCTGGCCTCATCCAAAGCCTTGATAAGCTTCATTCCCGGGCCCTTCTTATAACAGCCGTCCTTAGGCATCTTATCAGCCGGGATAGTATAATATCTTACCATTCCGATGAAATGATCTATTCTTATAACATTAAAGAGTCTTGCTCCAACCTCAATTCTCTTCTTCCAGAAATCAAAGCCTGTCTCCTCAAGTTTTTCCCAGTTATATAATGGATTGCCCCACTTCTGTCCATCCGGAGAGAAGTAATCTGGAGGACACCCCGCAACATCAGTAGGGCAACCCATTTCATCAAGCTGGAACAGTTCTCTGTTAGCCCATACATCGGAGCTGTCCAGAGCTGCATAAATCGGAATATCACCGATTATCTCAATATGCATATGCTCGGCATAGAGTTTAAGTTCAGCCCACTGTCTGTAAAACTCAAACTGCAGGAAGCACCAGAACTCAATCTCTTCTGCAAGCATGGTCTTATACATATTCATGGCTGTGGTCTCTCTGAATCTTATCTTCTCATCCCACTGAAGCCACTCAACATTGTTGAAATGATTCTTGCAGGCCATATAAAGTGTATAGTCATCAAGCCAGAAATCATTCTCTTCTTTGAAAGCTTTATATTCTTCAGATGCTGTAACTCCTGTCTTAACAGCCGCCTCATACGCACGTCTCAGAACCACATATCTGTGAGCCCAGAGTTTTTCGTATGACACTCTCTCCGGAGAATCAGACCATTCCACAGCCTCAACCTCTTCTCTATCCAGAAGTCCCTCAGCTATAAGAGTATCAAAATCGATAAAATATGGATTTCCTGCAAAAACAGAGAATGACTGATAAGGGCTGTCACCAAGGCTTGTCGGGCCGATCGGCAGTACCTGCCAATAGCTGAAGCCCGTCTCTGCCAGCTTATCTATAAATCTATACGCTGCCTCTCCCATGGTTCCTATTCCATAAGGAGATGGAAGACTAGATATGGAAAGCAGTACACCTGCTCCCCTCTTATTCTCATTAACTTTAGTCACTACATCCTGCATTTCCCGCCCTCACTTTATACGTAATGTTTTAGTACCTGATGTACCCTTCACCCGGTACGACCTTAAAATAACAATATTGGGAAAATAAGGAAATATAACATTTTTTCGATATATATCAGATTTTATAAAAAATTAAAAATAAATTTCTTATACAGGATTAATAAACAATTTACAACTTGGTAGAAAGCTCTTTACAACTTAGTTACATCTTTGTTCTATCATACATTCATCGCATGTGATACACATCGCATGATACTAATGTTTTTCAATCGCACAAAAAATAACTAAAAAGGAGGACAACAGAAACGAAAATATCATAAAACCGCCATCCTTCAGGGACAGTCACTTGCCTCAACCCAGCATAGTGATCTGTCCCTTTTATTTTAGAATTGATTAAGGAATTGAGAAGAATCATTTTAAGACTTCTATATGAGATTGATGTATACTATCAATAGAAAAAACAAAAAGGAAGTTGAAGTAAATTATGCATTTCGGATTTTCATATACAGGTATAATATTTCTTATCATGCTCTTTGTTCCAAATATCATATGGTCAAAGAATCAGCCCGAGGGTTACGCAGAGTACAGTGCTAAAGAGAATAAGGTTCTTCTCTTATTTGAGAGAATTGGTGAAGCTCTGGTATCCGTACTGGTTCTTATATTCAAAGAGTTAAATGTACGTCTCCACTCTGTCTGGCTCTTCTGGCTCATAGCAGCTCTTATTCTGATGATTCTCTACGAATGCTACTGGATAAAATACTTTAAGAGCGAAAAGACCATGGCTGACATGTACTCTTCTTATGCAGGATTCCCTGTTGCCGGTGCATCTCTTCCGGTAATTGCTGTATTATTCCTAGGAATCTATGCTTCTAATATTTTTATTATCATAAGTTCACTGATACTTGGTATCGGACATATTGGAATACATCTTGCCCACAGACGTGAAGCCCTCGGAATGGGAAAGAACAAAGAATCCAGAAAGAAAGGCGGCGCAGGAAAGACTAGTGGAAGCAAAGTCTGGAGAATCATAAGAAGAATACTTATAGCTCCCGTTATCCTCGTGATAGGAGTTATCGTATTCTTTATCGCAATGAGAAATATTAACTTCTTCAAATGTTACATTGATACTGATAAGGGAATTGATGAATCGATATACGTTGATATAAATGGACAGGAACAGTTTATAACCATAAGAGGCCGTGACAAAGAAGCGCCGGTGATACTGTATCTTCACGGCGGACCGGGGTCACCGGACAGCCCTATGACCTATACTTTCACCAACGAACTTATAGACGAATATACCATTGTATGCTGGGATCAGCGTGGATGCGGCAGAACATATATAAAGAATAGTGATAAGAATAACAAGACCGCAACCTTTGAACAGGCTGTGTCTGACACGGAAGTACTGGTTGACTATCTGAGGGAAAGATTTGCTCAGGATAAGATAATTATTATGGGACATTCCTATGGTTCAGTTCTGGGAAGCAGATTTGCTTATGATCACCCTGAAAAAACAGCTGCTTTCATAGGAATCGGACAATTTGTCAGTTTTCCTTCTTCAGTTGATTATGAGTATGCTGACGCCCTGGAAAAGGCTGAGGCTGCAGGCGATGACACCACCGCACTGACTCAGGCTTATGCGGATTATCGTGCTGCCGGAACTATCGAGGCTTCCGGCAAGCTGAGTGATCTGGCTGCACCATACCATAAAGCTTCCCGCCAGAAGAGCACTATCCTTACCGCCCTTATGTCACCGACTCTTTCAACAGAGGATTTTCTCTGGTTCACAAAACAGCTGAGTTATGAATCTTTCATGCAGTATAGCGGACGCCTTATGAACTACCTGATGAATGTTAATCTTCGTGAGACTCAGGACTCTTACGAAGTCCCTGTATTCTTCATTTCCGGCGACTGCGACTGGAACTGTGCATGGCCGGACATGAAGAGCTATGCCGAACAGGTTGGGGCTAAGTATGATGTAATACCTGACTGCGGTCATTATGTACATAATGATGCCCCAAAGGAGTTCGCTGATATAGTGAAAGCTGACCTCGAAGGTATCATTACTGATTAAAAAGGTGCGGCCGAGAAAGAATCACATAATGCAGATGCTGACTCTGTTTCTCCTACTGTCTGAACCTTGCAGCATTTGATATATACCATGTTTTTCATAGTATACAGGAATTCATCCATATGCTTCTGTTTAAGCGCCTGTAGATCATCCGTGTTCTCACCATAATATACCGGTGTGCAGAATTCCTGCATGGCACCCTTCTCTCTGATTTCCATAACTGAGAGTGGGGTTCCATTCTCATCTACCCAATACTCGTTATTGGTTATATCAAGCATTACCCACTTATTCAGAGTACTGTCCCAGACTTCATTTACCACGTGACAGTCTGTATCATATCCTGAATACGGAATTATCCACACCTTACGTGAATACATTCCAAGTGCCAGGCACATTTCATTAAGTATCTGCGCTTTGTTGCGGCAGTTGATTCCCTGTGCACTGTTATCCAGGCTGTATTCCAGCAGCGCCAGAGCATTCATATCTATATGATTATCATAATTACTCTTATGTCTGAGCCGAGGAGCATATTCATTCATAAGTCGTGCTGCCCTTTCAAACTCAGAACCCTCTCCGGCTGTTTTCTCAATGTTATATTTTTCAAGTAACTCGGGATATTCAGCATTATCGAAATCATACTTTATCTCAATATCCTCTTCAGCCTTAAGTTCAAGATTGTTATATAGTATTCCGGATTCCATGGTATATATTTCATCCGTACTCTGCAGATAACTTTCCGCCCTAAAATATGGACTAGAATAATACCAGATATTCTGTGCAATACTTGCTATTAAAAATAGTATTAAAAGAATAAAACCCAAACAGCGTATCTTTTTCTTCATCATAGAATTCCTCCTGCATGACAAATAGTGTTCATGCTTAAATTCTATATTTTCGCTGTTCGGGTTCACAGTGACTGCGGTAATATTCATATATGACCACAGTCATATTTTTTATTCTTATTTATTTCCGCCATACACATCAATGTATTTTTGTATAGCTGTCCTGATCGGTGGCGAGATAAATGACATATCAATTTCTTCTATAGAGAAAAATCTTATATCTTCCATTTCTCCATCTTTTGCAGTAATTTCTCCATGCCACTTACGGCAGATGTATATTATTTCGACATTGGACACCTCATCCCCATTAGGATATACATAGTGGGTCTCCGGTCCGGAATTAACAAAGAATAATTCCAGCTCATCAGCGATGATGCCCATCTCTTCTTCCAATTCTCTCTTAGCGCAGTCTTCTATATATTCATCTATCTCAACTGAGCCCCCAGAATAACCCCATAGATGGTTATCAGAACGCTTGCCCATCAGTATTCGATTATCTTCATCAACGCATATCACGCTGGCAGAGCTTTGGATCATCGTCTTATGTCCTACAAGCTTACGCATTTCAGCCATGTATCCTGTCATATTATTATTCCTTTCGTAATCTTAATCGTCGAATCAAAAAAACAATGCATGCGCCGATTACAACACCGGATGTATTTAAGATCAGGTCATCAATATCTGTATGTCTGCCTATGCAAAGCAGCTGCGTTATCTCTATAAGCAACGTATAACCGAAGCCGGCCAAAACAGTTTTTTTGAACGTATCCAGTTTTTTAAAACAGATCGGCCACACGATACCGACTGGTATAAACATTGCGATATTTCCTATAATGTTCATCTTCCAGCCATCATATCTGTCTGTAAGAAAGTAGAATGGAGAAAGGCTTATCATATCACCGATATTCTCTCCGAATCCGACTTTCAAAGCAGGTATCTTTCCATTCTCAAGATGATATTCAAAATATACAAATCTTGATATGACTACGATGCATATATAAACCAGCAGCATCTGTAATTCACGTTTTATTGAAAACATCTTGGTTTTTATAGCAACTGCAGATCGTGCGATAATCCATATTACAGTTATAAATAGAAACATCTGAAAATAAGTTATTTCAATCATTATGTCATTCCTGTTCAAGTAATTTTATATCATATAGTGTTACAACACATAAGACATATCGCTGATATGTCTCACAAGATGCCTTCCATCGTCGCCGATAGACATATGGGATACTCCGCCTGCAGGTCCATGAATATTTATGTCATAAAAAGATTCGACCGTAAGCCCCAGGTACATTGCGTTCCAGATGCTGAGAAGATCTCCATGTGATACTATGATTATATTTCCGGCGTCACTCGCCATTACCTCATCATAAAAAGGCTTCAGGCGGTTCCAGGCATCACGCCTGCTCTCTCCGTCAGAAAACAGTCTGTCATCAACAGTCTTCTCCGGACACTCAATGTTCTCACGTAACCACTGAACAGACTTACCACAGCATCTTCCAAGATTTCTCTCTCTCAGTTCCTGCCTGAGTATCGGCTCTATTCCCAGATATTTTGCTATCCCCTCTGCCGTCTGCTTAGCACGTTTAAGATCAGAAGAATACATGACCACGTTCATACCGGTAAGTTCTTCTTTCAGTTTTTTCCCTATATGATCAGCCTGCTCTCTTCCAAGATCCGTCAGATCCCAATCTGTCCAGGAACCTACCATCCCATTCGTGTGATGAACTGACTGTGTATGTTGTACTGTAATTATGTGTTTCATTGATTATTCCCATGCCTTTCATACGCTAATCTTTTGTTATACGCCGTCAGAAATCTTCCGGAATGATCCTTGGTATGTTCAAACAGAACCCATTGATCAAACTCTTCGTCATAGTGTGGATATGCGTTGGCAATGTAGCATTCTATTCTCACCCCGTTATCTGTCTCAATGAACAGATCGTTGGACTTGTTAATAGATATACTCGTAACTACTCCTCCGATTATCTGATCTCTGTACTTTTCTGTATTGAACCATTCATCATTATTCTTGGATTCAACCTGATCCCAGGAATTGTAATCCATTGTTGTAATAACCAGA
>JAEEGL016510104.1_pt1 | contig 13843 bp, 13 predicted proteins | sample 9134231 | NCBI WGS metagenome assembly JAEEGL01 (sample SAMN16246548, study PRJNA631951) | gut metagenome | biome: gut microbiome; feature: rumen; material: fiber-attached | host: Bos | place: Iran: Karaj | collected 2018-10
GGGCATGGAGCGGGTGCTTTCTGTCTGCGCAAACAGTCTATGCCAAGATTTGGATGTGAGCATCGTCACCCTATACCAAAAAGGTAGGCCGACCTATTTCCCGCTGGATAACAGAATTCATTGTTATGATTTGGGGCTGGAGGGTGTTGCCAACAGGACATTACTAAAGGAACGACTGACGGAGTTACTGATGAGCCACCACTTCGATATCGTCATCACGATGGGTGGCATGGATATGTATTATCTTCATTCCATCAAGGATGGTAGCAAGAAAGTATTCTGGTTTCACTTTGCTATTGATATTGCCAAAACGACATGGGCAGGACCTAATCCAACCGTATGGCAGAAAGTGAAGGCTCAGCTGCAGACCTGGAAACGTATCTATCATGCACGGAAGTACGACAGCATCGTTGTTATTTCAAAAGCTGACTTGGAAGCATGGAGTAAATATACAAGTAAGGCTTTGCTGATATATAATCCCATAACAATAGAGAATCCTCATATATCTGAGAATAATGCAAAATCTGTAATTTCGGTTGGCAGACTTGATTATCAGAAAGGCTTTGAATACCTGATAGATGCTTGGCATGTCGTGGCTCGGAAACATCCTGACTGGCAACTTGATATTTATGGGGAGGGACCATTGCGACAACAGTTACAGGAGCAAATAGATGGCCTGCATTTAGATGACAACGTTTCTCTATGCGGAAGAACTTCGAACGTTAGCAAGGCTTACACGGAGCACTCTGTCTATGTGATGAGTTCAAGGGCAGAAGGATTAGGCTTGGTCCTGTTGGAGGCAGCCTCTTGTGGTCTTCCGCTAATCTCATTTGACTGTCCTTCCGGCCCCAGCGAGATTGTTGAGGACGGAAAGAACGGGTTCCTTATAGATAAGGTGGGAGATGTGCAAGCGATGGCAGACAGAATCTGTCGGCTGATAGAAAACGAAGCATTGCGCAGGCAGATGGGTGAGAAGGCAAGGCAGATGGTACAAAGGTTCTCGGTCGAGGCGATTCGGAAACAGTGGATGGATTTGTTTGATGGCATGTGAATACCTGGCACTCTCTTTTATTATCAAGAATGGAAAATAGGCCCAAAACTAAAAAAGATCATGTTTCTGTCTTTTATCATACCTGTATATAACTGCGAGACATACATCAGGAAATGTCTGGAAAGGATTGCCAATGTCAATCTCAATCCAGTGGAATTTGAGGTTGTATTGGTCGATGATGGTAGCAAAGATAGAAGTGCGTTAATTTGCGCTGAGTACGCCGGAAAGTATGGCAATATACGTTTTTTCCAACAGCAGAATGATGGGCCTGCAACAGCCCGAAACAAAGGACTGGATCAGGCTAAGGGCGAATTTGTCTGGTTTGTTGATGCCGATGATGCGATAGTGCCAAGCATCTTGGAAAAGCTCAAAGACACTATTATAGCATATCCTGAGGTTGACCTCATTTCCTTTGGTTACGTCTCTCAATATCCAGACCATGAAACGGTTTGCAAAATGGTGGAATCAGAGACTGTGTGTACTGGCTTAGATTTCTTGAACAGGAGGGGTGGCAGCTTCCTTTGGAATAATCTTTACAGGCGCTCGTCAATCGGTAATAAAAGGTTCATCAACGGTGTGCATCATATCGAGGACTCGTGCTTTAATATCCAGACCATCATCAATTATAAGGAGGTGGTCATCTTGCCTGATGTGGGGTACTACTACAACAGGAAGAATGTCAATTCCATTTCGCAAGGGAGGCGGCTTCGGGATAGAGTAAAGGCTAATGATGACTCGTTCATCGTTTACAATGCGCTCTATCGTGATATGCATAATACAACGGATGAGCAGAAGAAGGCGTTTCTTTGGCGGAACCTGAACTTCTCGATTGCGGCTCATCTCTATACCATGTTGCGTTTTGACAATGCGAGGACGATCAAACGGTATGTTGCCGAATATCGAAGGATGGGATTGTATCCATTGGAAAAGACTGGCAACAGAAAGTCGGACAGGTTCCTCCTGTTGGCAAATCACGAACATCTGCTTCTCGCTGTAAAGAATTTTGGGATGTGGTGCTATTCAATTTCAAGGGGAATAAAGTCATAATATATGCGTCAGCTTTTTGTAAGACTTTTGGATGTCTTGTGGCGTGAGCCTCGGATGATTTGGAAATATTATAACGTCAACACTAACGATAACGGGAACGGTGGTGTTGACGGGAATAAGTATATCTTCATGGTTGATGGGAAGGTAGGTCATGGGGGAATGTTCGACCGTCTGAAAGGTGCGATTTCGGTTTATGCTATTTCCAAAGTACAACACAAGGACTTCCGAATTTACTTCGTCTATCCCTTTGAACTCCAGAAATATTTGGAGCCGAATAGCTATGATTGGACGATAGACAAGAAAGATGTAGCTTTTGCTTATCCTCATTCCCGTCCATTGTTCCTTTATGGTGAGTGCTATGCTCCTGACAGGTTGTTCAAGAACCGGAAATATGAGGCACACTTTTATTATGGCTACGATTCTTTGAGTGTTATCAATAAAAGGTGCGGGACTGGTTTTGAATGGGGACAACTATATCGTGAACTGTTTAAGCCGACTGTCTATCTTCAGCAATATATTGATCATTATAGGCAGGAACTGGGGAGGGACTACATCGTGGTTCATACACGATTTTTGAATCTGTTAGGTGATAAGGTGGAGACGGACATCAATCCAGAGCTACCTCAGCCTGAGCGAGATAGGCTTATGTCGCAGATGCGTGATAAGATTAAAGAGTTAGCTAAGCTGAATGATGGCATGAGAGTTATGTTAGCATCTGACAGCATGGCCTTTATTGGCTACATGAAACGGGAAATGCCAGGAATCTATGTTGTGCCAGGAACGGTAAAGCATATTGATACGGCTGGTGAGACGAATGATGCAGAGAATATCAAGATGTTCTTGGATTATTATCTTATCAGCTATGCTCAGAAGGTGTATAGCTTGGTGGGGAAATGTATGTGGCCGAGTGCCTTCCCTGAATATGCGGCAAAAATTGGTGATGTTGAGTTTGAAAGAATCGGATTATAATGGCGCGTGAACGATTGGTGTATATGGATGTGGCAAAATGCATTGCCATATTTCTTGTTTGTACTGGGCATGCTTATTTTTTGTCCCCATTAGGAAACAGCAGTAAACCATGTGTGTGGATTTATTCGTTTCACATGCCTTTATTTATGTTGTTGTGTGGATTCTTTTCGCTCAATTCGTTCAAATTGCCTCCTAAAGAATTCCTTCTAAAGAAATGCAAAGCATTGTTGCTACCTGTTTTATCATTCACACTGCTCTCTTGTATTTTTTATCTTATTATGAATGTTCCTAATTTGAGTACCGTATGTAAAAGTGAACTAATTGGGAGCATGTGGTTTTTGCGTACATTATTCTTTTGTTATATTATTGTGTATGCAATAAAAAGAACTCGTTTGCCGGACTGGTTGTGTTGTCTTGTTTCGTGTTTGGCCTTAATGGCAATACCCAAAGGAAGCTTTCTTCAAACTAATTATTTATTGCTATTTTTCTGGACGGGCTTTTTTATGAACAAATACAAAGATTTATATTACAAATACAGACTATATGTGACTGCAGTGGCTTTGATTGTTTACATGTTGTGGGGACGCACTGCCACGCCAGAAGTGCTCGGATACGATTTCGTGAGTAACCTGATGGCGGTCCCCAAGCAATACATCACAGCATTGACGTTATCACTCGCATTGATAGGTGTTGTCTATTATTTTTCACGTTTGTCTTCTCTGAGTTTCCTTGTTCGCCGTATGTCAACTATTGGCCGTTATACCTTAGGCATTTATGGTGTACAAACAATTCTACTAGAGCGTATTTCGTATAGTTTGTTCAATAGGCAGATAGCAGAGGCTGATGCTGTAATAACGGACTATTTGTGGATTCCTGTTATAGGTATTTCTTATGGTATTATTTGCTATGTAGTTGTAAAGATAACAAGTTCTTGGAAGATATACAATCTGATGTTATATGGTAATCAATACTAAAATAATATCAGGGTAAAGTGTTCTTAATGATGAAGAATAGGACTCTTTGGAGGTCACCTTATCAAATATGTTTATTCATTGGACTCAAATCTATTTTTGCTAATCTGATTATATTATGTTACTATATTTATTATGGTTTTTGGGCAGTGTGCTGATTTTTTATGGCACGCTGAATTCCAGAAGGAATGAACAGATAGGGGCAGTGGCTGTTTACCTGATTGCATTGGGAATGTTCGTTGGATTAGGAGATATGCTGGGCGGTTACGATAGATACATCTATGGTGAATTGTTTGATAGAATGGCCGATGTTACTCTTGCGGGTGGGAATCCGTGGGCGTCGCAATCGTTTGAGTTCTTTGGAACTGAATTCGGCTATGGAACTCTTTGCGCTTTAATATCATATACCACTGGCAACCGCTATATTTTCATCTTCATTCTGACGATGATAATTTATATATTACTCATTATTTCGTTGCGACAATATGTGGATAACGCGCCGTTTGCTGTTGTAATGTTTATGGGACTATGGGTATTCTTTACTTTTACCTATCTGCGTCAGGTGATTGGGTGTACGGTTGTTTGGCTTTCAGTGAAATACATTATTGATCGTAATTTGAAAATGTTTTTGCTGATATGGTTCATTGGATTTTCGTTTCATAATTCAGTGGTTGTTTTCCTGCCGATGTATTTCCTGCCAATCAGGAAATACCCAATCAATAAAGTAATGGCGGTGATGGCTATCGTCTTTTTCTTAGGCGCATTTACAAGCATTCCTTCAGGACTTTTCTCTGCATACGGTGAGATGGATGAAGAAAGATACCGTTTTGATTATGCTAATGAAAGTGGGTTTCGGGTGGCCTATTTGATAGAGGCTGCTTTTTTCTTATATATGATTCTGACAAACTACCGTCGTATTTCTAACAATAAGAAGGATGTGGTGATGCTAAATATTGCATTAGCTTTTTGTGCCATACTACTGTTATTCCTGAAATCTGAGAATGGTGGTCGATTGGGATGGATGTTCATGATTGGTGTTTTCTGCACGTTGTCTAATATTTGCGTCAAGAGGAAGCAAGTGTTGAATTTTGGTCATGTGATGATAATAGTTTCTTTTTTCTTGTTTTATAGGATATTAGATGCATGGGCATTTAATCTTACTCCATATAAAACATTTTTAACGCCTGGGCATACTGCTGCGGAATGGATATATGAAGATTATGAATATGATAGGGCCTATGATGATAATAAATTTTATCGCAAATGAAAATGTTGTTTTATTAAGCTGAAATAATGGCGAAGATACACAGACAATCAAATATAGAGGTATTGCGGATAGCTGCAATGTTAAGCATTATTTTGGGGCACTCGCATTTTATACTATGTCCTATGCCACAATTGGATACTATTGAACAAAACATGTTTTGTTCAATATGGAATGTAATGTCAAGGTGTTTCAATGTTACTTGTGGGGTCAATGTGTTTATCGCAATTTCTGGTTGGTTTGGCATCAGGTATAGAATTGAGGGACTTGGAAAGTATATTTTCCAGGTGCTTTTTATTCTGTGGATTGTCTATGGTGTTGCAATTTCACTTCATGGAGCAGAAATGAATATTAAGGGGATAAAGATTAGTATGAGCTTTTATGATGGTTATTGGTTCGTATTAGGATATTTGGGGCTATACTTGATTTCTCCTGTATTAAATTCTTTCATAGAACACTCAACAAAGAAAGAGTTTCAGGTGGTATTATTATCATATTATATATTTCAGGGTTATTATAGCTGGCTGAGTGCTTGGTATGATTACTATGACGGATATAGTATCTTTCTTTTCGGCGGTATCTATCTGACCGCCGCTTATTTGAGGAAATATCCTATAGCATTTGTACAAAAGCATTCAGTAATACTATTATTTGTTGTCATTCTTATCATGACAACAATTGCTTATTTCTCATTATGGAAGTTCGGTCATGCAGCAAGACAAATTCGGGATGACAATCCTTTAGTCATTTTTGCTTCCGTATTATTTTTTCTGAGTTTTAATAAGTTGAAGATTCAAAACAGAGTCATCAATTGGTTAGCAGCATCCTGTTTTGCTGTCTACTTGATTCATTTTAGTCCATTTGTCTATCCCTATTTGGTGTCAATGATGCGTTCTATATATATGCAGTTTGATGGATTTTTGTATGGATTGATACTATTATTGTCATTGTTGGCTGTCTATTTTGTATGTGCCTTATTTGACCAAGTCCGCATTCTTGCTTGGAAAGCATTACTACGTATGAAAACTAAAGTTTAGACGAAAACATGTTGATAACGGTTTTTACGCCTACCTATAATCGGGCACATTTGTTACCACGAGTCTATGAGAGTCTGTGTAGGCAGACGTTTAGGGACTTTGAGTGGGTGATAGTGGATGACGGTTCTGTCGATGACACGAAAAGCCTCTCCCTATCCCTCCCCAGTAGGGAGGGAACTTTTTTCCCGATTCGATACTTCCGTCAGGAGAATGGAGGGAAGCATAGGGCGATAAATAGGGGAGTGAAGGAGGCGCGAGGGGAGCTGTTCTTGATTCTGGACAGTGATGATACGCTGCCACCGCAGTCGTTGGAGCTGATTAATCATTACTATCAGCAGATAAAGGATGATGCTTCGTTTGGTGGGGTATGTGGCTATATGGCGCATCACGACGGGACAATCATCGGGCGTGGTAATGATGATGATGTTTTGGATGCTAATTCCATAGAGATGCGGTATAAGTACAACATTCAGGGTGATATGTTGGAGGTGTTCCGCACTTCTGTGATGAGAGAGATTCCTTTTCCGGAAATTCAGGGTGAGAAGTTTGTGTCTGAGGCATTGGTTTGGAATAGGATAGCTTGTAAATACCGGCTGCGGATTTTTCATAAGGTGGTTTACTACCGTGACTATTTGGATGGAGGGCTGACAGATAAGATAGTCAAGATCCGTATGACGAGCCCGATTGCGTCGATGATGACGTATGCAGAGCTAAATAGCTACCAGATACCGTTTGTGTCGAAGGTGAAAGCGGCTATAAACTATTGGAGGTTTAGGTGCTGTTTACAGAACGGGAACGATAACGGGAACTATCCTAAGCTGAGGTGGTGGTGGAACTGGGTGATGCCGATAGGGAAAATTATGCACATTATTGATGTGCATAAAGGTAAGGGGTAAGATGGAAGAAGTAAACGAAAGCAGGAACGATGAAGATATTACAGGTTATAACATCTTTACGCATTGGTGGGGCTGAGAAACTGATAACAGAAATAGCACCATTGCTAAGGATGAAGGGACATGAAGTGGATATTCTGGCCATTGACGGGGAAGAGTCCTACTTCCTTGACACATTGCGTAGTAATGGCTTCAAGGTGATTACATTTGGCAACAAATGCAATCCTTATCATCCGAAATTTGTATTTAAGATTATCGGTATCATGAGGAACTATGACGTGGTACATACACATCTTACATCTGCCCAGTTGTTTGTTGCTATAGGAAGCCTGTTCTCTAAGAAACCAGCTCTGTTTACGACGGAACATAATACCACCAACAGACGGCGAGACAATAAACTATATCGGTTGTTTGACAAATGGATGTATTCCAGATACAAGAAGGTTATCTGCATTTCAGATAAAACTTATGAGAATCTTGATCGTTATCTGCCTGGCATGAAAAACTTATGTCTCATTTACAACGGTGTCAATATTCGTAGGTTCAGGGATGCTAAAGCTTTACAAGAGAAAAACAGCACGGGGAAAACTATTGTGACCATGGTAGCTGCATTCAGACCACAAAAAGACCACAAGACACTGATAAAGGCTATGAAACGGTTGCCAAAGGAACGATTTGAACTCTGGATAGTGGGAGACGGGGAATTGCATGACCAGATACATTCGTATGTAGAGGAAATGGGTATGTCAGACTCAGTTGTGTTCTGGGGTAACAGACCAGATATTCCAGAGATTCTGCATGCATCAGATATCATCGTCCTGTCATCGCATTACGAAGGACTGTCATTGTCGAGTATTGAAGGGATGTCTGTTGGCAAGCCATTTATTGCAACTGATGTGGATGGCTTGCATGAGATTGTCGTTGACGCAGGCATACTGGTGCCTCACCTTGATGAAAAAACACTCGCAAATGAAATATTGAGACTTGCGTCCGACAGTTCGTATTATAATTATATTGCGGATCGCTGTTGGCAGAAGGCAAAGTCGTATGACATCATCAAGATGGTTGATGAATATGAAAGTCTGTATAAATCGATTATAAGATAATCTGCTTTGCATATATGAAAATCCTTATTGTTGGCAAAAACAGCTATATCGGCAATCATATAGATGAATGGCTGACAAAGGCTGGACACCATGTGGAACAACTTGATGTGCTGAATGATGGGTGGAAGGTGTTCGACTACTCATCCTATAATGCCATCGTACATGTGGCGGGAATAGTTCATCAGCCAAAATGTCAGGACTGGGAACTGTATAAGCGTGTGAACACGGATATGCCTGTCGCTATAGCCACCTTGGCGAAAAAGCAGGGGGTGAGGCAATATGTGTTCTTCAGTACGATGGGGGTATATGGAGTGGGGAAAAAACTCCGGCCCAATGTGATAGACGGGAATACTCCATTGCCGACGAATGACAATTCTATGTACGGAAAGAGTAAGTTGTTGGCAGAAATCGGTTTGAAAGGACTGGAAGACGAGGACTTCCGTATCGCTCTTGTGCGTCCTCCATCGGTTTATGGCAAGGGCTGCAGAGGCGGTTATATCACAGGCTTTACGAAGATTGTGAAAATGTTGCCCGTGATTCCACGTGTATACCTTGATGCCCGTCAGAGTTTCATCTATATTGATAATCTTTGCGAGTGCATACGTCTGATAGTTGAGAACAAACTTGGGGGTGTGTTCTGTCCGCAAGATGATGAAATACCAAATGCAAACCGACTTTTGAAGGTAATTAGTGAAGGTATTGGCAAGAAGTATCGCACTTCGAGTTTTCTGGGATGGTGCTTACATTTCGTGAGTTTCATACCATTAGTGAAAAAGGCTTACGGAGGAATCTCGTATGCTCGTGATTTGAGTGAAATGCCTAATTTGAATTATGTGATAACACCTTTTGAGGAGGGCATGAAAAAAACTGTTTCATGATGAAGAAGAAAAAAATAGCGTTTGTAGTTGCAATTCCTGGTTCTGCACAGGCATTCCTAAAGAACCATTTCGAGCAACTGACAAAAATATATGATGTGAATCTTGTGGCTAACTTCCCTGATGAGGAAAGCAAGAAGGAGTTTGAAGAGATGGGAGTTACATGTCTATGGGCTCCTGTCCTGCGACCTATCAGTCTGAAAAATGACTTGAAGGCACTGGCTGCTTTGAGGAAGCTGTTCAAGAAGGAGAAGTTTGACAGTGTCCATTCGGTTACACCAAAGGCTGGATTGTTGACCGCAGTTGCAGGATGGATGGCAGGAGTGAAGATAAGAATCCACATCTTCACAGGGCAGGTATGGGCTACTCGAAAGGGGGTGATGCGTACTGTCCTGAAAATGATGGATAAGATTATAGCTGCATTTGACACACACATTCTTGTGGATGGCGAGAGCCAGAGGCAGTTTCTTATCAAGGAAGGTGTGCTGAAGGCTGAGAACAGTCAGGTGCTGGCGAATGGAAGTATCTGTGGCGTGAAGCTTGAGCGTTTCAGCATGAGTGAAGAGGTGCGCAAAAGAGAACGTGAGAAATTTGGCTTCAGGGATGATGATGTGGTTTTTATCTTCATGGGCAGATTGAATCACGACAAGGGTATAGGGGAACTTTACGAGGCGTTTAATAGGTTGGCTCCAGAGTGTCCTAAAGCCAAGTTGTCTTTGTATGGAGCAGATGAAGAAGGATATGAGGCAAAAGCCAAGGATTATTCAAACCTGAGGCGCGATGAGAATTTCTTCTATACAAGCTGGACGCGGACTCCCTATCATGCATTGCAAGGTGGTGATGTATTTGTCCTTCCAACATGGAGGGAAGGCTTTGGTAGTAGTGTGATAGAGGCACAGGCCCTTGGGCTCCCTGTGATTACAAGTGATGCGTATGGAGTCGTAGATGCGTCTGTTCCTGACGAAACGGGACTCCGTTGTCGTGTTGACGACCCTGAAGGGTTATACCAATGCATGAAGAAATACTATACCAATGCTGATTTGCGTAAGTCTCATGGCGAGGCTGGCCGCAAACGTGTATTCAAACTGTTTGACTGCAATCTTGTCAGCGAGGCGTGGTTGGAGTATTATAAGGAGTTGCTGGGTTAGTTTTTAATGATTATCGTAAGAAAGACATGGGTAAAAAGACCTTTAAAAACAGTGTCTTTATGGCATTGATGATTGTGCCCACATTGGTAGGGGCGTTCTTTGTGCTGTTGTTGGCAAAGATGAGTGGCGTGAAGGACTGGAGTAGGGATTAATGATTATGCGCTTCGCTAATGAATAGTGAATAGTGAGAGGTAAGAGGTGTGTTGTACGCGATTGCCCATTGGTTGAGGGATAAGTGCCCTTGGGTGTGGGACTTGATAGAATGGGGGAACTCGCTGCTGTTCGGTGTAATCTACGGACGGAAGTTGAGGGGAATGGAGGAGGTGCTGAGCCGCTATCAGGGGGAGTATGCCGTGGAGTATCTGGAAGAACGGGACGTGGAAGCGTTGGTGAGGTTCTTCCAGGAACAGCCGGATGAGGCGTTTACGTATTTCAAGCCTCACGGGTTTGACAGGAAGACCATGAGAAAGATACAGCGGAGCAATTCGTTCCTGGCGTTTGTGGTGAAGGAGCAGGGTAGGATAGTGGGCTATTTCTTCCTGCGCTGCTACTTCATGGGTAAGTGCTTCCGTGGGTATATGGTGGACTATCGGCATCGGAACAAGGGTATCTCGAAGCTGACGTCGAAGGTGATGACAGACATGGCAGCGATGTTGGGTATTCCGTCGTACGGGACGATAGCACCGGAAAACATCGCCTCCATGAAATCGCAGAATGCCACGATTCTCAGACAGTTGGAGAATGGGGACTACTATGTGGTATATAATTGATAATTGATAATTGACAATTGACAATTGACAATTGACAATTGATAATTGATAATGATACTGAAATATTTGTTTGACAGGCTGGCTTCGTTGGTCGGTCTTTTTTGTTTGTGGCCGGTGTTGGTGGTCGTGGCCATACTGGTGAAGGTGAAGATGCCGGGTGGACCGGTGTTGTTCGTGCAGAAGAGAGTGGGAAAGGGTGGACGCCTGTTTGACTGTCATAAGTTCAGGACGATGACGGTGAAGCATCATGGAAGCACGGTGAGCGTAGCTGGTGACAGTCGTATTACGCCTCTGGGCGCTAAGTTGCGGCACTGGAAGCTGGATGAACTGCCCGGGCTTTGGGATGTGTTTATTAGTAACATGAGTTTCGTGGGGCCAAGGCCTGATGTGCCGGGGTATGCAGACCAGTTGCAGGGCGAGGATAGGGATGTATTGAAACTGCGTCCGGGAATCACCGGCCCTGCCACATTGAAGTATCGTTTGGAGGATGAGATGATTTCTGAGTTTGTATCGAAGCAACAGGCTCAGGGTGACACCCGCCCTATGCAGGAGATAGCGATAGAATATAATGATACGGTCATCTATCCCGATAAAGTGCGCCTAAACTGCTACTACTACCACCACTATTCCTTCATCAAGGATATCCAGATGATACTTTGTACAGTGCTCGGGAAGAAGATGGAATATGCGGGGGAAGTGATATGATAAAGAGAATGTTGAGAACTACGTATTAATCTGAGCGCATTATACATATAGCAGTACACTACTGCAACTATGGTAACGGCAGCTATAACTTCGTTCATTCGAAGATATAGCTGCCGTTGTTTTGTTGTGCCTATATGTTACGGACAGATAGAATGACGGACAGACAGGGAGACGATAACAAATAATGATAACGGAAACGGGAACGATAACGGGAACGATAACGATAACGGGAACGGGAACGAAGGACGAAAACGATACGCTGGTGCTATGAAAACCAGAAGAAATGTGAGCGGATTTTTGGAGGTTTCAGGAAAATGATGTAACTTTGCAGCCGTGAGCGTGTAAACAGTTTATAAAGAGTAGAAGTATGACTATAGCAAATCCGATATACGACATCGTGTTTAAATACCTGATGGAGGATGAGCGCATTGCCCGTACCATCCTGTCAGCTTTGTTGAAGGTTGAGGTTCTGGCCGTTGAAGTGAGGCCTCACGAGTATAGTGATGACAGTCGTGACACTCTGTCAGTATACCGTATCGACTTTGGCGCCACTATCCGCGACAAGGACGGAAAAGAGAAGCTCATCCTGATAGAGTTGCAGAAGACATGGTTAGAGACGGAAACCTTGCGGTTCCGTCAGTATTTAGGCGTTCACTACTCCAATCCCAAGAATATGCAGGAAGACGGCTATGCACTGCCTATGGTTGCAGTTTATCTGTTAGGACACAAGGTTGGTGATATCGAGGAGCCCGTGCTTTACGTCAGCCACCAGTCGCGTGACTATGATGACAACATCGTGACTCAGGGATTGCCCAACCCCTTTGTGGACAGCCTGACACATGATAGTATCATCGTTCAGATACCCAGACTTCATCCTTACCTCAGTCAGCCTGTAAAACCCGGGGGTAGGAACAGGCTTGACATGGTGCTGAGTATCTTTGATCAGACACAGCGAGACGCCTCCGACAGTCGTCTGTTGCGTATTGATGACACCGCTTATGGAGGCAATGACGACATGGGGCACATTCTGCACCGACTGACAATGGCCGCTGCAGATGCCGATATGCGCCATAAGATGAACGTGGAGGATGAATATTTCAGCGCTATTGAGAAACGTGATACTGAAATACTGATGCGTGATCGCCAACTTGCTGAACAGAAGGCCCAGCTGAGTGAACAGAAGGCCCAGCTGAGTGAACAGAAGGCCCAGCTGAGTGAACAGAAGGCCCAGCTGAGTGAACAGAAGGCCCAGCTGAGTGAACAGAGAAACATGCTTCGAACGACTATAAAGCTGTTGTTAGATGCTGGTAAGTCACTGGAAGAGGTAGCAGAGAGCTTAGGGCTTGATGTAGAAACAATAAAGCGGATGTGAGAAACAGCTGACATTGTACGAAAACGAAGACGAAGGACGAAAACGAAAACTATCCTCGTTTGAAGTGGTGGTGGAACTGGGTGATGCCGATAGGGATGGTTATGCATGGAATGGATGGAAGAGGGAAGAAGGAAGAGGGATGATGGAAGATGTGAGAGGGAAGATGGAAGATGTGAGATGGAAGATGTCACACAGAACTCACAGATCTCACAGAATTTTGAGGGATGGGTTAGTGATATTTGTCACACAGAACTCATTGCGTTATCGGCTGGTGTTGAATAATTGAGCAGCTTCAATGCCTTATTATGAGAAAAAACAGTCGCAAAATTTGGGAGGATGGGAATAAATAGCTATCTTTGCAAAAAAAATGGAGTCTTATGAATATAGCGAATCCTATTTACGATATCGTGTTCAAGTATTTGATGGAAGACGAGCGCATAGCACGCACCATCCTGTCGGCCCTGCTGAAGGTCGATGTTATTGCCGTGGAAGTTCGCCCACATGAGTACAGTGACGACAACCGTGACACATTGTCGGTATTCCGAATAGACTTTGGGGCTACAGTCCGTAATAGTGACGGCACAGAGGAACTCATCCTGATAGAGTTGCAAAAGACGTGGCTTGAGACCGAGACC
>JAEEGL016796180.1_pt1 | contig 13843 bp, 7 predicted proteins | sample 9134231 | NCBI WGS metagenome assembly JAEEGL01 (sample SAMN16246548, study PRJNA631951) | gut metagenome | biome: gut microbiome; feature: rumen; material: fiber-attached | host: Bos | place: Iran: Karaj | collected 2018-10
ATACAAGGAAGCCCTTTCCAACCTGAAGGACAGCTATAGCCAACTTGGCAAAGTGGCTAAGAACCTCTTCTATCCCAACTTCATCGCACAGATGGGTCCTGCGGGCAATGCCGCTGCTTTCATGGGCTATTACATGGCCGCTACAGGCGACGATAAGGACATGAGGGAAGCCGCTGCCATGGAACTCCAGGAGATGGATGTGGATGCCCTGTTTGCCGAAACCGATCCTCAGGTGGAGCACAAGATGTTTGCCGAGATGCTGAAACTTTATCGCAACGCCTTCAGTGCCGAAGAACTGCCTGAGTTCTACAGCAAAGTCGTCGACAAGAAGTTTGATGGTGATATCGACGCTTTCGCCGACTACGTCTACGAAAACTCCCTCTTTGCCACGCCCGAGAGCATCAAGGCCTTTATCGCCAAGCCCAGCGCCAAGAAGATGAAGAAAGACTATGCCTTCCAGATTTGCCAACAGATGACCGAGAAGATCATGCAGGCTGCTCCTGCCTATCGTATGGCCCAAACCACCATTCAGGAAAACGACCACATCTTTGTGAAAGGTCTGCGTGAATACTATGCTGACATGTATCCCGACAAGAGCCTCTATCCCGATGCCAACTCCACCATGCGTATGAGCTATGGCTCGGTGCAGGACTACATGCCTGCCGATGCCGTGCATTACGACTATGTGTGCACCGCCAACGGTATCCTCGAGAAATACGTGCCTGGCGACTATGAGTTCGATGCCCCCAAACGTCTCATCGACCTCATCGAGAAGAAAGACTTCGGCCCCTATGCCGACGAAAACGGCGATCTCATCGTGTGCTTCCTCTCTACCAACGACATCACTGGCGGTAACTCCGGCAGCCCCATCATGAATGGCAAGGGTGAACTTATCGGTTTGGCCTTCGACGGCAACTGGGAAGCCATGAGCGGCGATGTCAACTTCGAGCCTCGCTTGCAGCGTACCATCAATGTGGATGCCCGCTATGTGCTTTTCATCATCGACAAGTACGCTGGCGCCACCAACCTCATCAGTGAACTCGACATCCGCAAGTCAGAGCCTCAGCCCATTCGCGAAGAAGTTGAAGAGGAAGTCGTACCAGAAGAGCCGAAAGCACCCCAAGGTGCCAAAGCCAAAAAAGGCAAGAAATAAATGATCAAACGGTTGCTGATACTGCCCTTGTTGTTGATGTCTTTGATAGGCATGGCACAGCCCATTGAGAAGGCTTGCTTCTCGGTGCCGGGAGGCTTTTACGAGTCGTCGCCGACCCTGGAGATCGTCCCGTTCTATCCGCAGCATCACATCCGTTTCACCACCAACGGCAATCGTCCAACAGCACAGTCCCAGCTTTACACTGGGCCATTGCTGTTGGACGAGAACCTTTATTCTACCTCCAACATCTACACCATCCAGGTAGCTCCCGAGAAGGATATGTTCTACCCAGAAGATGTTGAACATTGCATTGTGATTCGCGCGGCGGTTTTCGATGCCAATGAAAATTGCATCAGCGAGGTGACTACCAACAGTTATTTCATCCAATCATTAGGTTGCGACGCACACGGCCTTCCTGTGATTTCACTATGTGCCGATTCACTGGACTTGTTTGACTATTCCCACGGTATCATGGTTCCCGGGGCTTGGTTCAACCCCAATCTTGTGGACTGGTCGGGCAATTATTTTTGCCGCGGTATAGGATGGGAAAAGCACTGCAATGTGGAGTTTTATGAAACCGACAACACTGGAATCAACCAAATTGCCGGTTTACGCACCCATGGTGGTGCTTCGAGACGTTTTCAGCAAAAAGGATTCAAGATTTTTGCCAGAGAGGATTATGGCAAAAAACGATTTGGACACTCCTTCTTTCCTGAAAATGCCCCTCTCGACAGTTATAAGCACTTAAGCCTGAAGCCTTTCCGTTGTAGTAATTGGATGACGACAGGCATCCAGGACCATCTGGCACAGCAAGTGGCCCGTGCCCTCGATGTCGATGGGTTGGCTTCAAGACAAGCCGTGCTTTTCCTGAACGGGGAATACTGGGGCATCTATGCCTTGGAGGAAACCCCGGATGAACGTTTTTTGGAAGATCATTTCGATGTTGACTTGGAAGAAAGCACGATCATCAAGCAATGGATTTTTCTGGAGCATGGAGACGACACCCAATGGAATGAGTTGTTTCAGTGGGTCATGGACACCGATCTCTCCGATGAGGAAAACTATCATTTTCTATGTGACAGAATCGATATCGACAACTTTATCGATTATCAGATTTTTGAGTTGTATTCCGGCAATGTGGACTGGCCTAAAAACAATGTTCGTTGTTGGCAAGGCTTAGGGGGCAAGTGGCGTTGGATCTTTTATGACGGTGACGGCTGTTTCTTCCGTGATTGGGATGTGTTTGCCAATGTCACGAACACCGACACCATACCCGTTGGGAACAACCCGTCGGCTTTCCAGGCCACACTTTTTTTCAGGAAACTCATCGAGAACCAGGAATTCAAAAACCGCTTCAGAAATCGTTTTGAGCAGCTGATGTCGGATCAGTTGCAATACGAACGGATTGCCCCTCTATTCAGCGCGATCTGTACGCTGATTAGGGAGGAAATACCCGGACAAAGCGGTCGTTTCGGTTTTCCCTCATCAGTGGCGAAATGGGAGGAAGACGTGATTCATGTGGACGGATATCTCCTCACTTTGAATTCCGTGATGGAGACCAAACTGAGTAGTTTCTTGAACACGCAGGAAATTCCCGACATCTCGTCACCCATTTGCTGTTACCCCAATCCCTTCGACGGTCAACTGACGGTGGAGATTGCCTCATCGACCGTCAAACCCTGCGAGATAGGGGTATTCAACGTGTTGGGTCAAGAGGTTTATCGTGAGCAAATCCAGCTAGGCGCCGGACAGAACCGAATGACGGTCAACCTTCCGCTGAACCAAGGGCTTTATTTCTTGAAAATCGATAGTCAAGTCACCAAAATTGTGAGACAATGAAAAAACACGCCCTTCTCTTCGTTATTGCGGTTTTGCTTGCTTTGGTGGTGGCTTTCTTCATCCACCAGGGTGTGAATTGCCATTTCCGCCCGATGACCAACTTCGGATGTGGACGCACGGTGAGTCTGGACATGGACTTGGAGCAAGCGGTAACTGAAGGCGTTTGCATCCCTTCAGTCAAACAAACCAAAGAGGAAGACGGATTGTTCCACTTCCGTTTCATCGCCCCTCGAAAGGGCATGTATTACAAGATTTATTACCAAAACGAGAGCTATAAGCTTCCCGATACCAGTGCCTTGGCAGCGGAAAATTTCTACGGCAGTTGGGAAGATGTCTCGATTGGCTTCAAACCTATTGATCGCTGGGTGGTCCGTGATGCATTACGCATTGTGGGCAACCCGAGGGACGAAAGAATCTATTACGGTTCGGCTGCTACTGAGGATTGGGGCACGAAATCCCGTATCGACGCCAATGTGCAGCAAATCCGCAACGACAAGCCATGGTACGATGCTTTGGTTCAAAAGGCCATAGACAACCACATCAGTATCGATGACCAGCTGTTTATCGATGCCGTATGGATGGCAGGCCAGAATTTGAATGATGCGGTCAACCATCGATGGAAACGCAACCCAAGGGCTGGAAAATACAGTTTCATGTTGGTGCTCTGTGACGAGGAAGGTCTAGCCGAGATTCCCGATTACATCCAGTATATTGGCCGATCGGACGAAAACGGTCGTTTAGTTAATCCTTTCGGATGGTTTGAAACACATCCTTCCAAGCATATCAAGGTTATCCAATCAGGTCGAATGCTAAAGACCCGTGCCGTGTTGGATGGCCGTCAAGGCATGAATTGTGGTGATCAGACGCTTCCCAATGCGCTTTTTGAACAGTTCTTCAGCCATGTCAGTCAACAATACACGCTTCGCAACATTCCAGTCATCAAGGACGTGGTGGGGGAGGATCCCTACACCCGAGAGGAGTATGAAGCCAACAGGACCCGCTTCGATTCCGCGCAGTTGCAGATGAACTATCCAGTGGTCAGCGACAAGCCTGGTACCACGGTGAAAGTGGCTCCTGACGGCAGCTATATCACGCTGATTAACCCTGCCAGTACCGAGGATAACCTTCGCAAAGAATCCACAGGCATACGTACCCGTGTGGGCTTCACTTACGGCAAATATCGCGGCAAGATCAAGTTCCCTGTGATGCTCAATGACGAAAACATCTGGAATGGCTTGACTTATGCTTTTTGGCTGATTTATGCCGATGGCGGGGTGTGGAACCAGCGCCGTCCCAACTTTGTCGATGGCGGCTACATTCCCAAGTGGGACGATACGGAACATCCGCAGCGTACGCCTTATCATCCTTATTCGGAAATCGATATCGAAATCGTAAAGGCCTCAAAGTTCTGGCCGTGGGAGTATTACCGTTGGTCGCGCAGTGATAGGGAGAACTGCGAGGAGGATGCTACGCTCAACAATGATGTGATGTTCTGTTGCACCAACTGGGATTTGGCTTCCACCGAACCACCGAAATTCAAGGGAGGACTCGACACCATCGTTTACGACAAGGAACACAGTTTCGAGGCGATGCGTTGGTATCCCCACTACAAGGCCTTGACTTCGCGTTCGCCGATGCCCAACAGTGCTTTCAAGGAGGATTGGTATTATTACGAGATTGAATGGCGTCCCACTGAGATTATCTGGCGTCTTGGCCCTGATCCCAAGCACATGGAGGTGATGGGTTATATCGACGATCAGCATTCCAGCATCCCCAATAACCAGATGAAGTGCATTGTCACCCAGGAGTACCACTATTCCGAATGGTGGCCACCCATTGTCTGGGAGCAGGGCTTGATTCCCTACAATAAAACCGACATCGAAGGTCGTGTTTATGAAATAGTGATTGAATAAACAAACAACATCTATATGGTATTTAGTAGCAACGTTTTCCTCTTATATTTCCTGCCGGTTTTCCTGCTGTTCTACTTTGTGTGTCCTCGCAGGTACCGCAACTATGTCGTTTTACTGTTTTCCATCGTGTTCTATGCCTATGGTGGGCCGGAATTCATTTTGATCTTGCTGGCATCCACCACGGCGACCTTTTTTTTGGTCAAAGCGATGTGTCGAACGGAGGCGGTCCGAAGGAAGAAATGGCTCTGTGCCGTTGCCATCATCATCAATCTTGGCCTGTTGGTTTATTTTAAATATGCCAACTTTTTGGTTGATAATGTAAATGCCATACTTTCGTTGTTTCATATCAACGGTATCAATCTGGCGAAGATTGTCCTGCCCATCGGTATTTCCTTCTTTACCTTCCAGTCGATTACTTACGTGCTCGATACCTATCGTGGGCAAGTAAAGCCCATGGACAAGCTGACAGATTACATCGTGTACATCATGATGTTCCCTCAGTTGATTGCAGGTCCCATCGTGAAATATGGCGATGTGGAGCAGCAGTTGCGCCATCGTGAGAGTCCGCCCGAAGAGTGCCTCCATGGTTTTTACCGTTTTGTGATCGGTTTGGGTAAAAAGGTGCTTATCGCCGATGTCATTGCCGTACAGGCTGATGCTTGTTTTGGAGGTGACTTGGCGACCTTGGACATGGGCACGGCGTGGATCGGCAGTTTGGCCTATACCATGCAACTTTACTTCGATTTTTCGGGTTATTCCGACATGGCCATCGGTTTGGGTCGCATCATGGGATTCAAGTTCCCCGAAAACTTCAACAACCCCTACACCTCCAAGTCAATTACCGAGTTCTGGCGTCGCTGGCACATGACCTTGGGCGCATTCATCATGAACTACCTGTACATCCCATTGGGTGGCAACCGCAGGGGCAAGGGCCGCACCTATTTGAATCTTTGGATCTGTTTCCTGCTGTCGGGATTGTGGCACGGTGCCGCCTGGACCTTTGTGGCCTGGGGTGCGTTCCACGGATTCTTTATTGTGCTGGAGAAGATGTTCAAGGTGAAACGGGACCAACGCTCGGCATTCGGTGGCGTGCTTTTGACGCTGCTCACTTTCTTAATCGTGAACTTTGGCTGGGTGATGTTCCGGGCCGACACAATCGGTCATGCCTTCGACTATTACAAGGCCATGTTCTCGTTCAACTTTGAGGGCTTCAGCTGGGGGGCTGGACGTCAGTTCTACACCATGCTGATCATTGCTTTGGTGTTCTCTTTCCTGACGCTATTCCCCTTCGGCAAGAAGATTGAACAGGCGGTGTTCTACAAGAAATACGGAACAGGTGGACATATCATCGCCTGGTTGTTAGCTATTTCCCTGCTGTTCTTTTCGATAGCAGCAATGAATGCCACGGGATTCAGTCCGTTCATCTATTTTAGGTTCTAAGGCTGTGAAACACAATGGATTATACATAGTATTGTGTGTCTTGACGGTGATATTGCTGGCATTTCCTGCCGTGCAACAACACACCAAATTGTTCAAATTCAAGCCTTTGGCTGGAGCTGTTGTCGCTACGGAGCCTCCACAACTCAATGTCAAGTCGTTTATGGACGGCTCATTCCAGCAACAGGAAGACCAATACCTTTCAGAGCATATCGGTTTTCGAGAACCCTTTGTGCGTTGTTACAACCAGCTCTGCTGGTCCTTGTTCAGAAAAGTTCAGAACGAGACCATCTTTGTCAACGATGACAATTGGTTGTTCAACGATTTTACCGTCAAACATTATTATGGGCAGTCCGTATATGATTTTGTAGACAGTAACGAAGCTGCTGTTCAAAAGATGAATCATGATGCCTTTATGCTTTATCAGCTGCAGTCTTTATTGGAGGAGTACGGGGTGCCGTTTTTTGTCTGTCTTGCCCCGGGAAAAGACGTTGTTTTTGGTGAGCACGTGCCCGAAGTAAAAGGGTTTAAACGTCCACCAGGCATCCTTGCCATTGACTACTATCCACCTCTTTTTGACTCCTTGGGCATTAACTATATCAATTTTTCCGATTATTATCTTGACATCAAGGACACATCGCCTTATCCGCTTTATCTGAAGTCGTCATCACACTGGAGTAATGAGGCAGCGGTATATGCCGCCGACACATTGTTTCGTTATATGGAGAACTTGTGTGGTTTTAATATGCATAATTTGTCTTTTGGTGAACGCTACCTCGACAAGACGCATTTCCTTGATTCCGACCTCGAGGACATCATGAATCTGATTTGGCCGATTGAGTCGGGAAAGAATTATTACACCCGTGTCACCATCGACAATGATAGTATGGCTATCAAGCCGCGACTGCTTACGATAGGCGATTCCTATTTCAAGGGATTCTACTATAATCTCTCGTTGGACCAGTTGTTTGAGTCATACCATTTTTGGTATTATAATAACACAGTACTCTATGATCCGCTACACGACAACGTTCGTCAAGCCGACGTGCTAAGGGAAATGCTCTCTTCGGATGTGGTCATGGTAATGTATTCGCCATGCAATCTCTTCGACTTGAATCGGCAGTTTTTGACCAATGCCTTGTTGAGTTTTTATTACGACGATCAGGTGGTAAAAGCCCAATTGGCATCCGTTCGGCAAAACAATCCTGAATTAAAGGAAGACGATGCACGGTATTTACTCTATAGTTTTCCGGGATACTATTTTGAAGTTTTCAACGATGCCCAAGTCGCTCCCTATCGCAACAGTCGTGTCAGCACGGTGTTATCCCAAATCAACGACCCGGAGAGAGAACGTTTTCGTCGTGAAATGTTGAGCAATACGGAATGGCTGAACTCCATTAAGAAAAAGGCTCAGAAGTCGAACATCACCATCGACGAGGCCATGGAGCGCGACATCGATTGGATTTTCCGTAAAAACAATTGAGTTTACGGTTTTTCGGGCAGGACAATTTTCCCGGATTGAATGTCCATGTTGATCATATAGGTGGCGTTTTCATGCACCCATTCGTCCACAGGAACGCCTTTAGCGATGGCTTCCTTTTCCAGGGCGCCGAACCAGTCTTTGTCGTACCGTATTTTTTGTTCCATTTGCTTGATGAGGATCTCGCGGTATTGTTCGGGATCAAGGTCTTGGTCGCGCAACGAGGGCATTCCCTGCAAAACCCGTTCGGTTTCACGGTCGATGGCTTGTTGCAAGTTGAGGTTTTCGGCTACCATGGAACCTTGGACCATAGTCATCCATTGCGGGTCGCTTTTAATTTGCCGGCGGATTTTGCTCTTTTCCCAATAGGCTTCAGTGAGGAGCAGGGGATTACGGGCGATGGGGATGCCTTCTCCGGCGATTTCGGGGAAATAGGCTTCCGGATCTTTGCGCAACAACTTGCGGGCAGCACGCTCGTCGAGAGAGAGGCTGTCCATCAGTTGTTGTTGGCGTTGGTTGAACCGCTCGTCGCCAATGCAGAGTTGGATGATGGCATCTTCGGCGAAGCCTTCGGTGGCACGGTACAACTGGCTGGCGCTTGAGAACCAGACGACATAGTCGGCATCGAGCAAATAGTCCAGTCGGTTAAGGAAGGCGACGCTGTCCAACAACCGATCCATGCCTTGGTAAGCCACCTTGTTGTAGTACCAAAACTGGAAATCGGAAAAGACATCCTTAGGGGGCAGGTAGGCAATGCTCCGCAATAAGAACGAGTTGCCGACAAACAAAGCAGCGGGCTTGACGGTGGTGGAGTCGCTGACAAGCCAATAATCCCGTTCTTTATAAGCAAACTGAGGGTCGAACTTGATGGGACGGAGCAGGTTGAGTTCTCCTTCGAGGTCGCGGTTCTGGTCTTCACCGATGCGGCAGGAATCGGAATAGTTGTTGCCATAGGCGACCTGAGGCAATTGGATGCCGCGCAACGAACCCATGAAACGCATCAAAGAGTCGGTAGCATATACACAAGAGAAATTCCAGTGGTCACCAGTAGGCGGAAACAGGAAGAACGAGCAGGTGTCTTTCATCTTCATGAAATAGTCGTTCATTTCAAAACAAGGCATCCCCGTCTCTTCGAAACGTTTCTTGAAATAGATTCTGGGATTGAGCGTGGTGGTGTCGAAATCCCGTGGTGGCAAGTATTCGGGATAAATGACATCCTTGCTTGGTGCGATAAAGGTGAACAAGGTCACGTCGTAATCGGCCAATACGCCTTTTACTTTGTTCAGCAGACGTACCTGTTTCTCGTAACCAACGCGGGCTGCTTCGGCGTTTTCATACCAGTGGTACATTTCCGTTCCATAATAATCTTCAATATTATGGTCATAAAATAACCATCTGTTTTTACCCGAATAAATATAACTCACATATTCCCTGCTAAAAAGGTCCCAACTCGTTTGATGATAAAGCCTGATGATGGGTTCGCGGAAACCATATTTGTTGGAGATGTAGTCCTCGACCTTTTTTTGGAAATAGCCGTTTTTGTACCACTCCCAACGGAACTTGGGTTTGTCGGGTTCCAGGAAGTAGCCCATGAGCGGCTTGGTCTTAAAGGGCTTCAGGTGCTCCTGAACCATGAACGAAAACAGGAACAGCATCAGGATGCCGAAGAGTATGCCGTAGAAGATGGAGTTTCGTTTTTTCATGGCTGTTGGGTTTTTTGGAGGTTGATCTGGCGTTTGAACTCCAGATAATACTGTGCATTGCCAAGGATCGACTCTTCGACGGTGATGTTGCGCTGTTCCGCTTGTTCCACTACGCCGTTGTACCAGGTGGAGTCGCGTTTGATCATGTCAATAATGGCGAGCAAGGCTTCGTCATCATCTACAAACCCCGTTTGATAAATGTTTTGAATGGTTTTGGGGAAACCGAACATGTAATTGTAATACATCGGGGCGGTGAACACGGCTAACACCACGTCGGCCTCATTCACCATTTCGATGGCGTCGAGTTCTCTGTTCAGCACCATCCAGTTGTAGCGGGGTCGGGATGAATAGATGTCTTTGTTATACAACCAAAGGTCCCAATGGTTGAATACTTCGCCGAAACCTGAGTGCACCAGTTGGTTGGAATAACTGTCGCCAATGACGAGGAGGTTGGGATGGTCTTTGCCAAGTGTGTCGGCATAGAAAAAGGTGGGATTGGGCAAGGCGGGTTTCGACAAGGGGAAGAGCAGGTTCATGTCTTCTTCCAATTCGCGGTCCATGACATAGTAATCGGTCGAGACGACCGTATTGACCCGTTGGTCGGAAGGCAGGTTGAAGCAGGTCAGTTCCTCCATTTTTCTGAGGATGGAATCGGCCACCCAAGGAATGGTCGATGCGGCCCAATGAGTGCCTGTTTTGGCGTAGAGGGGATATTCGACGGTGTTTTTGACGCTTCTGAAACCATTGAGAAAATCGACATGGGGGATGCCGTGTTCCTTGAAAAGCTCAATATAGTATTCCTGTAAGCTGAAATCGGGAATGTTGTCTTGATACTGTTTCGGCAACCATTCCGGGTAAACCCGGGTTTTTGAAGGGGCGAAGATGAAAAGGAACTCCGTACCGTGTTGACGCAATGTATCAACAAGTCTCAGGGTTTCCTCCACGTTCTTTTGGGCGACTGCCTTGGCTTCCTCGACATTGGAAAATGTAGTCCGGAGCATCTTTCCGGAGACCTCGTCAAGATACATTTTCAGGAAAAGCTCATGGTTAAAACCTTCAACGATATTGTTGTTGGTGATGTTGTCGAAGCAGGAATATACCGCTTGGTTGTAACTGCGGATAAAGAATTCCCGAAAGCCGAGGTGTTCGCCGATGTATTGCTCCGCTTGATCCTGGTAGTTGCCCGACGCAAAGTTGTCCAGCGTTAATACGGGCCGTTCCACAAGGGGCGTGTAACCGTTCAAGGGTTTTATCTTGAAAGGGTTCCACTGGGCTTGAACAAACACCACGGCGAACCCTAACATGGTCAGCAGGCATAATATGATACAAACACGGCGTTTCATCAGAATCTAAAGTAAATGAAGGGACTGAATCCACTGGCGTTAAGGGCGCCAAGGCAAAACACAAAGGCGACGAGGCTAAGCAGCAAGGCAACCATGTGTCCCGTCTTGTTGTAGTCGGTGAAATAGACCTTGTCCTGTACCTTAAGGCCGAACTTCGAAAGCGTGAAGAACGAGAAGAAGGCGGCCACCAGCATGGTAATATAAAGTTGCAGGTTGTCGCTGAAATGGAATGGCGTAAATTCAAAAGCGAAAAGCCGTTTGATAAAGAGCCACGACAGGTCGATGCGCTCGATGCGGAAGAAGCAACGGGTGAGCACAATGATGAGGAAGGTGAAAAACACACTTGGAATCTTGCCCAGCCGCTCGTTGAATTTTTTCAAGAACAGCTTGTCAGCGCAGATAAAGATGCCTTGCAAGGCGCCATACACCACAAAGTTCCATGCCGCACCGTGCCACAGACCCGAAACGAGGAAACAGAACCACAGGTTGAAATATTTGCGCGCCTCGGTCTTCACGCGGCTACCGCCCAAGGGGAAGTAGAGGTAGTTCTTGATGAACACGCTGAAAGTCTGGTGCCAACGCCTCCAAAATTCCGATATGGTGGTGGATACGTATGGGTTGTCGAAGTTTTCGGGGAACTTGAAGCCCATCATCCGGCCCAAGCCGATGGCCATGTCGGAATACCCCGCAAAGTCGAAATAAATCTGGAAAGTGAAGGCAAAGATGGTGATCCATGCCGTGGTACTATCCAAGACGGCAATCCTGCCGGCAATGTCGGCCAGTTGGTCGGCGCTCAGCACATCGTAGTTCGAGGGACCCAGCACTTGGTCCACTTGATATCCAATGATGTCAGCAATGAGGACTTTCTTGCACAAACCAATCACAAAGCGGTAGAAGCCGTGTAAACGGTCGGTGTAAAGCGATTCACGGTTGCGGATTTGGTCGGCAATATCGCAATAGCGCACAATGGGGCCGGCGATCAACTGGGGGAACATCACGATATAGAGCATGTAGTCGCTCAACTTGTCCATGGGCTCATTCACCTTGCGGTAGGTGTCCAAGGTGTAGGTCACGCTTTGGAAGGAGAAGAAGGAGATGCCGATGGGGAGCAGGATCTTGGTCCAGCTAAGGCTCTGGAAGCCCATCCAGCCCAACACCGAGTTAATGTTCTGCATGGTGAAGTTGCCGTACTTGAAATAGAACAGCAAGCCGATGCTGATGGCGATGGAGACGCCACAAAGCAGTTTCTTCAGCCCAGGCTTCCCGGTTTTGTTCATCCATCGCACCAAATAGAAGTTGGCAATGGTGGAGAGGATGAGTTGGATGACGAACTCGGGTGCGCCGTAGGCGTAAAAAACCAATGAGGCCAGCAGCAGGAAATAGTTGCGGGCTTTCCTGGGCAGTAGGAAATACACCAGGAAGAACACCGGCATGAAGTATAGGAGGAATATGTTGCTGCTGAAGACCATCAGAGTTGGTTTAAGGCCGCAAAGTTAAATAAAAAAAGTGTATTTTTGTCACGCCATGAAAGAGTTGAAAAGCAAACTGCTATCGGAGGTCAGCCAATGGGTTCGCTTGAACCTTTTGCTTTTGGTTTGCATGGTGGCGCTGCGTCCCTTGTTTTTTATGGAGGTGTACTTCAGGTTGGGATTGGAATGGCGGCAGTTGCTCACGGTCCTTTCAGGGTCGTTTTTCGATTTGCTTTTGGTAAGCCGTATCTTCACCTTTGGCCTACTCCCGTTTTTGTTGGTTTATTATTTCTTTCCGAAAACTGCAAAGGGGATTTTCAAAGGCCTGATCATCTTGTACGCAGTGGTCTCGGCCTTGTTGGCGGAATATTACTGCAACCTGACCATGCCTTTGGACCACGTTGTTCTGGTGTATTCCCTAGAGGAATTGAAAACCACCTTGTTTGCATCCACCACTTCTGTTTCATTGGCTCAGGTGCTGTGGTTTGTGCTTCAAGTGGGTGGGGTTGCGATAATAGTGAGGAGTGAGAAGGGAAAAGAAATGAGAGGGAAGTGGCGTTGGTGGGTTGCTGGGGTGTTGTTGATGTTGGTGTTTGTTCCCTATAAGCGTATTGTTAGGAACGAAAACCTCTATTCCAACCGTAACGATTTTTGCTTGGCAGTCAACCAGCCCTCCTATTCTTACATCAAGATCACGGATTATTGGCGTAACGAGGGCGGTCAGCGGGGAGAGGAAGACTATTCGCTTTCCATGGCGCAACTTTCCGCTTACCAAGCTTGTCATCCCGAGTTTGAATACGACCACCCGGGCTATCCCTTCTATCGGAAGGCAAACGATCCGGACGTATTGGGCCCGTTTTTTGGGCAAACCTCTGACGGCCTCCCGCCTAATTTGGTTTTTATTGTGATAGAGAGTTTTGGTCGCCGTTTGACGGGTGTGACGGATCCTCAATTGTCGTTCACCCCGTTTATCGACAGTTTGGCTGCTACAGGCTTGTTCTGGCCCAATTGTTTTTCCACTTCAGAGCGAACCTTTGGCGTGCTGCCCTCGATTTTTGCTTCGGCTCCGCACGGACGTTACGGATTCGCGGCGATCGAACCCATGCCTCGCCATCATTCCTTGATGCTTGATTTGGAACGGAACGGCTATACCACCTCGTTTTTCTATGGAGGCAGTTCCGAGTTCGACCATTACGACCGTTTCATGGAAATTAATCAGGTCAACCATGTTGTGATCCCCGATCGGATGGTGACCGACAGCAGCCAATATTACCTTTTGGCCGACAATTACCGCTGGGGGTTGGATGACGACCAGTTGTTTGACTATGCCAGGCATTTCAAACAGGACAACCCCGACCAAAGGCCTCATGCGGACATCTATCTGACCCTTTCTACCCATGAGCCTTTCATGGTGGAGCAGATAGAGCAATACGAAGAGCAGGTGAAAGCGATGGTGGAGCAGGTCCCAGATCTCGACAAGAAAGAACGTGACAATGTGCTTCGCAA
>JAEEGL012741376.1_pt1 | contig 13842 bp, 16 predicted proteins | sample 9134231 | NCBI WGS metagenome assembly JAEEGL01 (sample SAMN16246548, study PRJNA631951) | gut metagenome | biome: gut microbiome; feature: rumen; material: fiber-attached | host: Bos | place: Iran: Karaj | collected 2018-10
CATTTCATTGCATTTGGACGAAGGTCAGCGGGATTTGACGGCTCCTGCCAACGCCCCTTTTGGAGTTCCCGCGAAGCAAAACAGTTGAAAAAACCTTGCTATATCTTGGTTTCCGCGTTTTCCTCCATCGAATCGTCTTTCCGATTTTTCCGTGCAGAACCCGTGGAGATCCGACCCCTGAAGACTGAATCACGAAATAAGGCATCGTGGTACTTTCCGAAGTACACGGTGCCTTTCTGCATGTCAAAGGAGGAAAACATGGCAGAGAACCCCATCGATCTGGGCCTCAAGGGGGCCTATGTTCTGGACCGCATCCGGAACGAAATCATGGGCCGTATGGTGGAGGATAGCGTACTGCTGGAAACGAAGCTGGCGAATCCGAAAAAGCAGGTGTTTGTGCTTCAGTTCGCCGTCGGCGAGTTCGACATGGTCATTTTTGACCCCGTTGCCGTGTCCTGCGCGATCTATGAGATCAAACACAGCACAGAGATCGTCCCGGAGCAAGTCCGCCATCTGAATGACCCGCAGAAGTGTGCCCCGAACACCGCTACGGCACGATCACAGGCAAATGCGTCCTGTATCGCGGCACGACACAGGACATGGATGGGGTGAAGTATGTGAACGTGGAGGAGTGGTTGAACTTGTGAACGATTCCCAGATTTGCACGTTTATTCTTGGAAGTGCCGGGTTCCCGTCAGCTGCATCCCCGTGTAGATCCCGTCCTTGAGCCCGCGCAGATGACTCTTGTGTGCCGCTGCAAATCTGTTTTTCACATTTCTTCTCCTTGCATAATATTCACAAATAAGACATTTACATGAGATGGCGGTTTGAATACTGTTTCTCTTGAGGAGGGTGTGATCAGTAATTTTCCCGCCCTCCTCATTTCAATGCCATTATAATGTCGAATATAGCTATTTCGACAACCACTCGTAAATCGATTTGATCAATTCGAATTCCGTAGTGGAGACACTGTACGATGGCTTCGTTAACTTGTTTGCTATTGCGGTCATTTTCTGAAGCCATCCGGTTTTTGATTCTTTTGTTCCTGCCTGACCACGCTCCTCAGGCCGAGTCAGCACATCATCAAACAATGTTGACCAATGGTTCCCTGACGTCGCAATCGTTTTGCACTCAGCAAGTGTAACACATTCCCATATTGTCACATTGCCCTCAGCGGCGCCATTTCGGACAGCTTCGTAGTTCTGATCGTCGGCTTCTTTTTTTGCGCGATCATAAATAGGCCGGGGCAGACCTTGAATCACCCAATTCTTCCCGTATTGACCTTCAAGTTTTTCAGCAATAAGCTGTTTTGCAATCCGTTCGATATCGCGGAGAAGCTGGATGGATTCATTATTATATGCCTTTGCTTCATCCGCCCAGAATTCTCGCATACCCTCGGGCGAGAAATCCGGTCTTGAATCTGCAATAGCACGCTGGAAAGCGCGCCAGAAACGCTTGTCCCCACCGCTTCCGAAATAATTCCGAACTTCTTTTCTTTGCTCTGCAGTAAGATTGTTCAGATAATCATTCAGTGGATCGAGGTAAAAGGTCACTGCTTGAACGATCTGGTCCGTGGGTTGGGTCTTTGGACTAATCTCATGCCTTTCAATCAGCAAATTAACAATATCGTTTATAACTCTGATTATGGCTTGGATACCGCGGTTGATGGTGAGCATCCCTCCCTCACTATCGCCCTTATTCCATTCATCTTCTGTGTTTGCCTTAATATATCGAAGGCATTCTTCAATAAACGGGTAGAACAGATCACATGAAGCTTGATTGTCACCCAAATCAAAAGTACCATCTGTTACGATAGTATTTTTCTTTCCAAAGGCACTAAAGAATGATGTCCGCTTCAGCGCTGCTTGTACTGCTTCCACAGTAATGCATTTGGTGGGGGAAGTATCATCCTCACCGACAACAATTCTTCCGAGCAGCGGAGATGTTTCTTCTTCAGCCAGCATCTGGGCAAGCTTTGATCGAAGGGCCTGTCTTCTCTCGTTATAATCATTGGATTCCCATAACATATCCGCATTTAGCGTTACTCGCAGCGTTTTAGGAACCGCTTTCTGGTTTTCGTTAATGTCCATGAACAGCTTTATCTGCTCTTGGCGCTCCAGGTTTTCAAATGCGACGACAGGAATACTATTGGTTTTCGCATATTCAGAATCTGAATATCCGTATAAACGATGCTGCCCATCGATAATATATGCGGACCGATACTTTTTTGGGAGGTGCAATATCCCAAGCCGGGAAACACAGTTTTCAACCCGGTCACCTGATGGATCGAACTGCAGTTTCCTCCCGTTCGTATCAATGCTGATTATGATAGAATTAGGGAAATACCCTCCTGCTTCTACGAATTTCTGAACTTCAGATAACCGTTTTTTCTTAATGATGCGCTGATATGTAGGCATCATGCTTTTGTTCGCTTCATTTCGGTGAAGTACATACCCAATTTTAAGAAGTCTCTCGGGTTCGATCGAGAAAGAATAATATGTAAAACCACCCATCTTGCCCTGAATTGCAGGGATGCGGTCATCCATATTCTTGATCTCAACATTCGCAAACAGGTTGCCGAGAAGCTGATATTTTGCAGCAGAACCCAGATGCTTCACGAGATCCGTATAGTAATCCACTACGGCATCGCCAAAATGCACAATTCTCCATTCTTTTAGTTTCTGTTGATCTGCTTTACTGAGGATGTAATTCCTTGTTGCCCAGATGAATTTAACTTTCCGCCCGGGGAATTGTTTTCTGGCCTCTTTTGCCAAACCGTCCATCTGGCCGCGTAATGCTTCAATGCTTTTCTTGAACACCCCGTCTTTAAAGGTCTCTGCCGCTTTACACTCAACAATGATAACAGATTCCTCATCTGCAGCAAACACATCGATTTGCTGAGTAAAATCGGGGTTCAGATTATCATATGACATCTCGAAATTCCGGTCGCAATTCATATGAGAGAATCCCATTTTTGCGAAAAGAAGCCATACCCTGTCTTCAAACTGCTCGTCAATGGGCTTCATTTTCTTTACACTAACATATTTGGGATCCTTATAATCCTTATGGAACTCCCATCCTTCATCGAGCAATTCTTGAAGAGAACTCCGGCGTTCCTTACTTAGTATAAAGGTTTTGCTTCTCTGCGCCCTGGCGGAGGATAATTCTTTGCCGGAGACAATTTTATCCCATCTTGTTTTCGACACCATTTACTCTACCTCCGGAAGATTTGTGAAAACGTATTCTGATCCTGGTTCCCGTCTGGCATTTCGACCACCAATCAAACTGGCACGCTGGAATTCCAGGCGACGATCACCCTTCTCAAATATTTCAGCAATAGTCTGATGCGCAGCATTTGTTAGAATGTAATAAGCGTCTTTTCTCTTAATATAATCAACGAATCGACTGAGTCGGTACTGATCATCCAGGGAAAAAAGACTCCGATTATACTTTATAAAGCCATTATTGTTGTGAGAAACATTATAAGGAGGATCTAAAAATACGAGATCATGTCGTTTAATGATATATTTATTGGCTTCAAAATCGCATGATTGTATTCTTGTATTAATAAGCCGCCGACTGGCTTCACGGATCTTCTCAGCGTCAAACTCCCAAAAAACTCTGTTTCCATATGGCACATTATACTGCCCTTGCCTATTCACACGGTAAAGTCCGTTATAGGATGTCTGATTTAGAAAAAGAAAACGCGCGGCACGGGATATTGGCTCCACTGGTGTCAGCCCACGCACATAGTAGTAGTTTTCTTCCGTGTTTTCGTAATTCTGGACGATGTCTATTATTCCTTCTGGATTATCCCGAACGCAAATATATGTGTTAATAAGTTCTGCATTTTCATCAGAGAGATAAGCTCGACGTTGACGCTCAATATTAAAGAATATAGCTCCACCACCAAGAAAAGGTTCGTGATAGTGGTTTATCTCTTTATTTCCAATTATGGTGCCCAGGTGAGGGACAAGCCAAGTTTTACCACCTGCCCACCTGAGAAATGGTTCAAAAGGCATAGAACCGCCTCACAGTAAATGTTTCTACAAAATAAAAGTATAGCATACTCATTTCGATATTTACAGATCAAATTTGCAAAATCAGGCTGATTCAACATTTTTCGCCCCTTTTCTCTTTGTGCTGATGATTCCCATCTTCATCATCCTTCCCATACTGCCTATCGCAAGAAACGATTGTGGTTTCCTCCAAGCCTTGCAAATGGCAAAGAAGTCTGATACATTTCAGCTATCATTCCGCCGAGACCATGCAGAGCCTGCTGGCCCCCAAGCCCGCAGAGGAAAAAAAGGGGACGGTTGCAAGCGCCGCCTGTGGCGGATGAAGCGAGCAATAAGGAGTGGCAACAACACGGCGATTGGCGTGCGGGCACCGCCCGCGCTGACAGAGCCGATGTTGCAACAGGATGTGACTGCCTGAACAGAAAAAGCTCCTCATATCCCGAAGCGGAGCCCAGCGCAGCGGGTCCGCTTCGGAAAGGAGGAGCGACGGAATGAGTGAGAGATGACTTTTTCGCGAAGCAAAAAAAGTCGTCGCGAACGATATGCAGTCCGCGACGACGTGGCGGAGAGAAAGGGATTCGAACCCTTACGCTCCTGTTCCGGCGCTGAGCCGGAACAGGGCCGGCTCAGTTGGCCTTAAAGTTATAGATGGGTTTCAGTACTTCGATGACATCCACCGATTCGCGGATCACGTCGATGATGTCGCTGAGTGATTTGTACGCCATGGGAGCCTCATCTAGGGTGGCCTCATTGACCGAGGTGGTATAGACGCCGGACATCTCCCTGCGGTACTCTTCCAGATCCAAAGCTTCCTTTGCAGCGGTTCTGGACATGATGCGGCCTGCTCCATGCGGCGCGGAGAAGTTCCATTCCGGGTTTCCCTTGCCGACGGCCAGCACGCTTCCGTCGCGCATATTGATGGGGATCAGCACCTTTTCGCCTTTGTGAGCTGCGATCGCACCCTTGCGCAGGATCATTTCATCGGTATCGATATAGTTGTGGATTGTGTGGAAGGCGTCCTGTGCGGTAAGGCCGGTGCGCTCCAGAAGGATCTCGGCCATCTTCTCGCGGCTGCGGCGGGCAAACTGCTGGCAGATCTCCACGTCGAAGAGGTAGTCCTCAAGATACTGGCCGTATACGAAGCACAGGTCTTCAGGGATCGTCGCTTCGCGGGCATTCCAGTGCAGCTCTTTCAAAGCCTGCTGGATCTCCGTTCTGCGGCCGGCGGCTTTGTACTCCGCGATCAGAGCATCACGCTTCAGAAAGACGTAATTGTACTGGGATTTATCAATCAGCTTCTGATTGCGTTCCCGCTGCGTATACCTTGGCGGCGGAGGAGGCATCGGCGGCGTCTTTTCAAAGTGCTTCAGTGACAGTCCGACGTGACTGAAAAGACGGCGCATGACCTCCACATCATTGGATGCCCTGTGCTCAGGTTCTGGCGCATGCTCGCCGAAATCAGCCAGCAGTTCATAAGGCTGCCCGAAGTCCCGGTCGGTACGGTTTGCGCAGAGAGCCCGGACTTTGCTTGCAGCAGAAATCATCTTGGGCATTGTGTCACCGATCAGCCAGGTCCAGAGTTCAGCCATAAACCTCATGTTGCTTCTGGCCCAGACCAGGATCGTATCGTCCGGGATAAGCCATTCCGCGAAATCCGTCATGCAATCATTCACGGAAACTCCGTTTGTAAACGCCTCCAGCATATATCCGCCAAGAGCCATATGGTTCCGGTCTCTCAGGCAGCCGGGCATCGGCCTTACCAGTCTGTTTATGGTTTCAACTTCGTTCCATTGCTCATCCACGCGGGCTGCGGACAGCTGAGTTAAGTATTTTCTGCCGCTGTCTATCCACTCTAAATCGAGCAACACGATCATCTGAGGACACCTCCAGTCTATGAACCCTGTCTCGGGTTGCCATCTTACACACAGCATACAATAGCTGGTGTCCCGAAATCCGGACAGCAAGAGCAAATCTCCCACTCGCTACACAGCTAAGTGGGAGACAGCTTATCAGGGATGGCAGTTGCCGCACGGCCTGTATCCTGCTTCGACGGCCGCATCTCTGGTGTCAAACAGGGTCTGGTTCTTTTCCGCAGGGAGATTCGGACATGTCGGAAGATGGAAGACATGAGATCGCAGGTTCCCGATATACCCTTCGGTTATCGGCGCTTTTGTCTCGTCCGGCTCAGCCAGGCGGCTGCTTTCTCCTGTGGCGTAGTCGATCACTATGCCTGGCTGCACGTTGAAAACGAACACGCAAAACGAAATGCCGCTCCCTTCATCTTCAACCGAGAGAGCTTCCATCAGGACTCCTGATGCGACCAGATTCTGACCTTCAAAGGCCGGCGTGACCCGGAATAGGACGTGGTTGCCTGTACGCTGGACATATCCGGCGACACGATTCTCAAACGGTTGCATACCGTCTACGTTCATGTATCTGGTGCCCGTGATGAGGTTCTGGACGTTGTCGTTTTCACCTGCAAGCTGGTAGCCGATCAAGTGACACCTGTTGTACAGGTAGTGATCCTCGATCAGATCATCATAGCGCACAGTATGCCAGCCGGACGGCTTGATCATACCGATCTGGCCTCTCGGTTCTGTAGGAATGATCTCCGGGCAGATATTTGCGAAGGCGCACCCGCAGCGGCCAAGTTCGTCCAATGGAGTGTAGTATTCAAAGGCCTCCGTCGTGAGCTCATTCTCAGTGAAGAACGGCGCGGATCCGTTGATTTCCGTGTATGGCTGACCGGTATACTGCGGGATCGCGTCCATTGTCGTTGCCGGCACCGGCTCCGGAGATTGTTCAGTATCCACGCCAGGTGGAACATCGTCGGTCGCTTTGTCGCTGGGAAGAGTCTCTGCTGGTTGAGACACGCCTGGTTGTTCAAAAGCCTGGATCTCGATTTCTGCAGGATGATCCGGGTAGATTTTCGAGACCATGCCGGGAAGGATCAGTACGGCGATCAACATGATGAACAATGCAGATATGCGTCTGGAATAGTAACTCATCAGCCTCAACCTCCTCCCTGATTCTCCTGTGCAGGCTCAGATACGCCCAATCAGTGTCCGATCTTCTTCATCGCTTCTTCGCATTCCCGGATAATGGCAAGCTGGCTGTCAGTACAAAAAGGCGCTATCTTCCGCATGTTGGTGATGTGCTTTTCACATAGGGCAATACGGCCCTGCCGCGTTTCGTCGTTCCTGGTTCGCTGGATGATTTCGATACTCTCCATGATGATGCGCCTGAGCTGCGGGAGCAGGTAATCCGTGGCCGACCGCAGCTTTTCGATCGGAATGGATTCCGGATCCGTTCTGGAAGGCTGCGCAATCACGATGGATGCCCACAAAGCCTTATCCACCTTCACTTTGTGCTTTTTCTGGCTTCTGAAGTCCTTGATGACGGACGGCGTGACCAGAACACATGCTGCGATGCAGGCAAAGAACTCAATCTTTCCCGCCAGGACGCCATCCTGCCAGCCGAACATATAGCTGAGGACAGCCAGAGCAGCCAGAAGGCAGTAACGAACGACATCGTATACCCGGCTTCTCGGGGAAAGAAGAGTCGTGGCGATCGTTAAGGCCAGGCTCAGCAAGACAGCAGGCCAGAGCTCAGGCGAATTCGCTTTTTCCAGAGCAGGCCACGCAACAACATAAACCCAGCCGAAGAACGCAACGAGCAGAGAGATCCAGGCTAACAGTTTCTTTATCACAAGCATCACCGTCTTTTTCACTTACCGCTCTTCAGAACTCATCATCGAAAATGTCGATGATGGCCGCCTCATCGACCCACGAGGGATCGGACTTGCTTTTCGTCATCCCGGCATGACATGAAGGGCACTCTCTGAAGGGCCGATCCATCTTGCAGCCGCAGGCAGAGCAAATGTATTCGTCCGATTTGAACAAGTGCGTGCGCTGCGTTAGGTACGCAGTTTTTCCCGAACGTTTTTTCATAGCTGCAACCCTCCAAACAGTTCGAAACCGGCCATCTTTAGAGCCAGTTCATCTCCTCCTTGCTGGACGCTGCGATGGCGCTCTCAACCTCGGACTCGTCGAGGGCGAAGGCCGTGGTCGAGAACAGCAGCGCGGCAAGGATCACGATGCAGATCAGCATATAAGTTTTCTTGTGCTTCATTTCTGACTCCTCTCTTAGATGGACAGCGGGTTGGCCAGAAATGTGCCGACCATAGATACGAACAGGCGAAGACACCAGGCATTCATGATCAGAAGGAAGAACTGACCTGCCAGCATCCTGCACCATGAGCTGAAGATATTGGAGGTGTTCTCCGAAGCGCCGGTCGCGAAGGCAACTGGCGCTGTGAAGATGAGAACACCGACCATGATGTATCTTTCCGCTGCCTCAAACAGAAGTTTGATATAGTTCCATGCGATGATCACAATCAGAATGATGACGATCAGACTGACTGCGCTGGACGAGAGACAGCCTACGATGACGGTCAGGACACTGCCGAAATTCGCAAAGTCGATGCCCGGCAGAGAGGCGTCTACGATCCAGGAGTATGGAGTCCCGGCGATCTGAAGGATCAGAGCCATGATCTGGTCCGAGAAATACGCCAGGAAAATAAAAAGTAGCGAACGGAGCACGAGCTTTATGGGATCCTCCGCACTGAGGCCCAGGCCGGCTCCGAAGTTTTTGAACAGCTGCCACACGAGGTTCAGAAGAATGAACCCGATCGCAATAGCCACAAAGATCTGATACATCGTTTCGGCTGCCGGGAAGTACCGAAGGAACGTTCCCATATCGCAGCCCAACGCGCCGAGGACTGAACCTGTGATGATGTCCAGGAGGCTCATGATTTGTGTGGCAATCCATTCTACGATGCTGTCAAGGATGCCCATTGTCTCACCTCCGGAAATGCTCAGAACAGATCTTCGTCAGGATAGATGTCCAGAGGCATGAAGCGGACAGCGGTAAGGCACAGCGCAACGCCTGCGACTATGCCGCCTACAAGGAAGAGAATGCTCTTTTTCATAGCTGGCTCCTTTCGTTCGTGATGCTGTCAGGCCGTCCACGCGCCGCCCGCAAAGAAGGGCGTGACGTAAGCCATGATAAAGCCCAGAGAGTTCAGGATCGCCCAGGTGATGATGATCCGCTTGAGCCATGCTCTGGATTCATCGACGGTCTTTCCAGACCTGGAGAAGTTCATGAGCAGCAGCGCGATACTGGCGGTCACCACGGCGGCGATCGTCGAGATAGCGAGAACCTGCGTATAGACGTCCCGCATGATCTCGCTGGCCTTGGTCCAGATGTTATCTGCCGCGAAAGCCTGAGTGCAGAACAGCGACAGTACCGTAGGGACAGTGAAGGCGGTAAAGAGCATCTTGCCTTTATCCTTGGCTCTGAACCGTTCCCGGACCCTGCGGGTGAATGCCTTGATTTTGGAATTCATAGTATTCTTGGCTCCTTTCAGAAATTGGCCGAGAAATGCAAAAGCCCGGATCGGGAGCAGACAGTGCGATCTGCTTCGTATCCGGGCCTGGAACGAAAAGAGCCGCCCAAAGCGGGCGGCTTCTCGTCATTGCATTTTTTCAGCGTGGTTATCATATCACATGTGTAATTCGGTTGCAATCAGAATGCCGAACGGATTTTGTACGGATTTAGTCCGGCAGAAACTGCTTCACGATTTCCATGCAGTCGCGTGCGGTATATCCCCACAGAATCCGGTCGATCGCTTCGATCGCGGCCTTGAGATAAACGTGATATGTCGTCGCCGAGAGCGGAAAGCCCGCTTTCTCCAGCTCAGTCAGGATGCAGTCCCTGTTCCTGAGCTTCTGCGGCGTGAAATAGGTCAGGTAGAGGATCTGATACATGAGCTCGCCGTGATCGGGATCCTGCCGCACCGACTCCAGCGCGGAGGTGATGATCTCAAGCATGTTCCGGCTCCGGACGATTGACCTCGTATAGCCCTCAAGCCTCGTGTTGCTCAGGTCCATGCCGGCCAGCTCCGCGTTGACTTCCAGCGTGGAAAGCCTGGTGCCGTGCGCCATCTCCATGCGAAGATTGAGCTCTTCTTCGGCGATTCGGACCGCATAGGCCACTCTCCGGTACTTCTTGAGCAGCAGCTTTGTGTTATGGAGCCGATCATCGCGCTCGTCTTCGTCGGCGTCGCTCTTCGCACCCACATGGCGTTTGATCTCGTCTTCAAGCTCTTCCTTGATGATCTCGCCTTCAAGCGCATACGCCGGACGCGAGGATCTGTGTTTTTCCACAGGCATTTTAATCAGCTCCTTTCCTGCTTTTCTTCTCCTGGGGAGGGCCGCGATAGTACCCGTCTTCTATCTGATGCTTTCCCCAGTCTAAACTGCTATAGAAGATTAAAGGCGTCGGCCGGGCAAAAAAAGAGGAGCGTTTCGTCTGAAACACCAGTATCCGCAGGGATTTCCCGGCGTGAAGTGCGCATTCCCGATCTGGGACGCGGGTCTGAACCGTCAGTTCGAGATCTTCAGGGACATCGTCCTTTACGATCTGGGCTATCCCGAGCAGTTCTCCGATCAGGCTCAGCTTCAGCTTCTCGCAGTCGTCTCCGTAGATCATCTCCCGGAACCGGCACGGGGAAAGAACAGAGCCGCGAGAGCTCGAAAAACTCACGCGGCTGATGATCCCGGCTTCTTCGATTTTCAGAATAAAACGCCCGACTCTGGATTTCGACCATCCCCAGCGCCGGGCCAGATATGTGTATGACAGGAGCGGCATGCCGCCCATATTCGCGTAGTAGACTACCGGCATGTATTCGGATCCTTTGACGCCGGGATCATTGAGTATCGTGTGCAGCCAGAGATCCATAATGGCGTCCAGCTCGCTGAATACGATGCGTCCGGCCGTTCTTGAGGCTGCCAGCAACTTGCGGCCGACAGGCAGCGGGAAAAAGAAAAAGCCGGAACCCTTGTAGCTGTAGTAGTTGTATTCCAGATGCGTACAGTGACGCTTCCAGTCGGCAATGGTGAAGCGAAGGATGCCGGCGTCATTGTCCAGGATCTCGTAATCAAGGAAACCGCCGTCGCGGAAGTAGTCCATGATCTCCATGGCATGCGCTTTGGAGTGCGCACGAAGGATCCTCGGGAGCGCGGATATCTTGCAGATCCACTGTCCGGGTGACTCCATGTACCGCTTTTCGTTGATCACCCGTGAGTTGGATCGGAAGTCGGCATAGGAGTAAAGTGCCATCAGGCTGAAAAGATGCAGGGTGCCTTCGTTGCGAAAGTCCTTGTGGTCGTTGAAAAACCGGAACCACTTCTTCAGGATTCTGGATCTCGCAAAGGAGACGAGCTGCATGTGTTGGGTGCATGACAAGTCCAGCACCTCCTCTCATCATATAATGCAGGGGGAAAATCTCAAGTTCTCTGGTCAGGAGAACACAGGCATTTCAGCCTCAGCCCATGCTTGTGGGTGTGCCGCCCCTCGGTGTGTGGCCTAGCCGGACGGGAGTATCATTGTTTTCCCATGCAGTCGTCGCAGCGGGCTTGTCCTCGACCCTTTTCACCTTGCCTGGTGGCTCTTGCATGGTAACGTCTTGAGATTGTATGAACTTGTCAAGGTGCGCCTTTGCAGTGTCGATGAGAGGCTTCTTGGTGGGCGATTATCAAACCGCGTCTTGCACTCTCGCAATAAATGTAGAAATGAGGCCATTTTTATACCCACCTCCGCGAAAAAAATTTTTGACAACAAAAAAGCGCCCTGCAAAAGCAGAGCGCTAAGCGGTACATATTCAATCTGATTGGCCAGGAACAGCGGGGATTTACCGGCCGCTTTCCATCACAGCTCTTTTATGATCGCCTGGACGATCCTCTGAACCTTTTCCTGTTTCTCGACGGGCAGCTTGCTTACCTCATGGGATATCACAGCGCCGTACTCACTCTTCTCTTCCGGAAGGGGCAGGAGCTCATACGGACTGAGTCCCAGCTCGTTCAGCAGATTCACGAAAGTAGACAGGCGCATTTCCTTTAGCCCGCGTTCCAGCACACTCAGGTGCTGGATGCTGATGCCGATCCTGGACGACAGTTCCTCCTGCGTCAGCCCACGCGCAATCCGTGCTTCCTTGATTTTCTTTCCCAGTGCGACAGTATCCATGCCAAGCCCCTCCTTTAGAATGAGAAAATCATTCTATAGATTTCATTATAGGGGCTCAGATTGATAATTTGAACAATCTTGAGAACTATATTATAATTCAAAAGAATTACTCGCGGGCAAAAAAACAGCTGAGTTATGCCCGCAAAGCCAGATTGTCCATCAGGTCCTGACCGGGAAGTGCACCTTCGTCGTCCGGGATGCCCTCGTCATCCTCCAGATCCTCCTCGTCATCCTCCGAAGTATCGTCATCGGCATCAGGGCCCGGCTGGGTTGCCGTGTCTTCGCCGGTGATTCCGTCGGCAGACTCGCCGTCAGCGGGTCCATCGTCTCTGATCTGGGTGGGCGCTCCGGTGAGCGAAGTCCATCTCAAAGGATATTTCAGCCGCTTGTTGTAAAGGAGAAGAAGGGCTTCGGCATATCCCTGCGTACCTGCATGGCGGTCCTTTGCCGTTCTGATGACTTCCCGGATCGAAACCTTTCCAAGCCGCTCGATGAACTGTTCGTCCCTGAGCTTATCCCCGTAGGCAACGACAAGCTTGGCTATGCCTTTCAGCATGTTGCTGCACATGGAGTCGACTTCGCCTTCCCATGTCGAAACAGCGAGGAAAATCGTTCTGTCCAGGACCTTGTACCCGTACTTCTTGAAGATGTACTCCATTGCGGATACGGCCTGAACATGACCGGGTATCCTTCTGGGGGAGATGACCAGATTATAACCCTCGACGATCTGCTTGATCGTCAGCTGGACCTCGTTGCCTGCCTCGATATTGGCGTTGAAGATCTCTATCGCCTTCAGCGGCTTGGTGTATCTCTTCTGATTGGCAAAGATGTCCGCTTCCTGCTCATACTCCAGATCGTCGTAGATCATGCACCAGACCGGCGTATCACGGGACTGCGACGCCGACGCTACGGTTTCGATCGTATGCTGGCCGTCGAAGACGTAATTGACGCCGTCTCTCCGGCTGACCTTTACCGGGTTGATCTGGTAAAGGTCGAAGTTCATCGCCGTGCGCCCCACATGAACATTGGAGATCGGGCGCTGATACGGCTGGTTCGAGACAAGATTCCGGATCGGGATCAGCTCGAAATGGACATTGGGAACGAAAGCGCTCCGATTATCGTCGCTCATTGACTACCTCCTCAATGGCAAGTAAGACAATATCCACGCTGTCCCGCAGGGCCAGCAGTTCCGTTCGCAGCTGTGTCCTGGCCTTGTCGGAAATCACATGCAGATTTGTCTTGGTGAATATACGGTCAATGGAAGAATTCCAGGACGGGATCGTAAGAGACAGGCTTGCGACCTCGCTGTCCGGATCGAATGCGGGCATATCCTTGACGGAAGGCTGCACGCTCACCGCTGCCTTGCGGCGCTCCCGTGCTGCGGTGTTCTCCTTGTCGTAATCCCTGTTTTCCGACAGGGAGTCGAGAATGTCCTGGGAGTGGCAGACGGTCTTGCCTCTTTTGATCAGGGAATTTGTCAGCGACCTGACCTGGCTCTTGCTCATTTCCGAGATCACAACCAGGTCGTCTTTCTTGATCCTGATTCTCCCGGAGAGGTACCGTTCGGAAAGCCGGTCATCTTTCTCGGCGATTCTGTCCACCGCTTGCGTTGAACGGGTCATTCCGGGGAAGCGGTGTGCCCTTGTCGTGTGTATTCCAGTCTTCACCGGGAACCGCATCTATAAGCTCTTCACTGTAATACTCGCTCCCGAAGCTCGCGATCCATTTGCTTGGCACG
>JAEEGL012901737.1_pt1 | contig 13842 bp, 8 predicted proteins | sample 9134231 | NCBI WGS metagenome assembly JAEEGL01 (sample SAMN16246548, study PRJNA631951) | gut metagenome | biome: gut microbiome; feature: rumen; material: fiber-attached | host: Bos | place: Iran: Karaj | collected 2018-10
AAAATCACTGTACAAGCGGTTTTTCTCAGCAGCGGTCTTAGCCAGATCGTTGGGGTTGACAAACTCGTATTCCACATGCTTGCTGTAAGCACGGAACTGATCGAGCATATCCTTGATTTCGTTGTGGAAATGCCGGTATTCTGCGGACAAGTCGTCTCCCTCCAAATAGACGCGGAAAACGACCTGATCGTCGAGGTTTCTGAGCATCTCCTTGGTATGCTTGTCAAGAGTGAAACGTTTTTCGGAAGTAAGGTCTATACGAGTGAATATGTAGCTGCTGATTACGTTGACAAAAATCAGGATGAAGAATACAGCGACAATCTCAAGTATATTAGAACGACGAAGGTTTTGTTTTTTCTTGGAATTCGTATTTTTCATTTCTCTTATCCTCCTCTATTTTTGCCATTTACGGGATTGAAGAACCATGCGCGTCAACATCAGAAAAAGTGTAATGGCCGAAAGGAAATAGACAACATCGCGAGTATCGACGACACCGCGCGAGATGGATTCGTAGTGTGACTGGAAACCCAACGAACGCAGCATCAGCGCAAAACGCCCATGGACGAGGGCGTAGAGTGATTCAAAACCCAGATAACAGAAAACGCACAGCAGGGCGGCGACAATGAACGCCACAATCTGGTTATTGGTCAGCGAGGAGGCGAAAAGGCCTATGGCTACGAAGGCTGCACCAAGAAAGAGAAGGCCGATATAGGAACCAATCACGCTACCGGTATCGATATTTCCGACCGGGTCGCCAAGACGATATACAGCCCAATAGTAGATTACCGTAGGAATAAGCGAAATCACCACTAACGTAAGTCCAGCAAGGAATTTGGCGAAAATGATGGTAAATTCCGACAATGGCTTGGTAAGCAACAATTCCATAGTTCCATTCCTTTTCTCCTCGGCAAACATACGCATCGTAATTGCAGGAATAAGGAAGAGATAAAGGAAAGGACCAAGCAGGAACAGACCGTCAAGACCTGCGTACTTGTAGTCAAGCACGTTGAAACTTGTATGAAAAACCCAAAGCATCAGTCCAGTAAGCACCAGAAAGACTATAATGGTCAAGTAGCCCATCAGGGAAGTGAAGAAAGAGGAAATCTCTTTTTTGTAAAGCGTAAACATTTATTCAAAATTAATCAACATTAACATCTATCTTGATTTTAACCGGCAGATGCCCGTCTTAAAGATAACGTTACGGTTAAAGTTATAAGTTAATTGTCAAAACGTACACGTTTGGAAGCATTTGAACGGCCTTGGTATTCGCCAAACGATAGATCAAGGACTGTCTCAAAGAGGAGCCTAGTTGCTTTTACAATATAACGACGGTCTATATTCTCCACAATGTCGCTTGGGACATGTGCATGACGCAGACCTTTGTAATTGGTGATATTAATTGACGGAATGCCGACATGGTCGAAGGCGACGGCGTCACCCTTGGGCAAAGTCTTAACACCAACAACCATATCGCTTGTACAATAGGTTGTGTCAACCTTTCTTGCCACATTCCACAACTTCGGGTAGCGTTTGTTGCCCAAAACTGAAATACTGTCTCCACATCCCACAGCTGAGATATTGATAAAAGCTTCTATGCTTTTAAGTGGGGTGAAATTAGAAACAAAAATCTGCGAACCAAGGTGTTGCTGTTCGCCGGCAGAGAAAAGGACAAAAATAATGCTGCGCGACGGCTGGTCGTATGAAAACTGCAGCATACGCGCCGTTTCCAAGAGGGCTGCCACACCCGATGCGTTGTCATCAGCACCAGGGAAGAGGCACGTAGTTCCTTGCATTCCCACATGGTCGAGATTGGCACCAACCACAATATACTCCTCGGCCAACTTGGGGTCGGAACCAGGGTAAATGCCAATGATGTTGGCCGTCAGCGAAGCCGGATGGTACTTTGCGTTGACATCAATTTCAAACTTCTTGCGGAGATGGAACGATTGAGGTTCCTTGGTCTGCTGTATTTTTTGCACCGCCTCCTGCAGGTTCATGAGCTCCTCTTTCAAAAGACGTTCGCCGCAGTCGCGTGTGGACTGAATTATCGGGAAAGTAGCCAGATGCGGCAAAGCACCACTATAAACAGCCCCCTGTACTTCGTAAGGCGAACAGGTCGGCGACATGTTGACAACCACAATTGCACAGGCTCCATGACGTTGCGCTGCACGAGCCTTGTCTCTAAGATGCACATATTTATCGGTAACTGACGACGGCAGAAAGTTTGGCACACCGCTCATCACCATGACAATCTTTCCCTTTGCATCCACATTGGCATATTCGTTAAAGGCAGGATTGTCAATGCCATAGCCACAGAAAACCACCGAGGCGTCGGCATATCCCCTACCCGTCATGCCTGCACAGCAGAAGTCCCTTCCGAGGACATAAATCTGGCGATTGTTAGGGTTGATGTAACTATTAAAGGTACAGTTCTCAATCTTGTTGCACTCCGTTTCGAAATACTGTGCCCACTCGCCTTTGTATGGTTGTACGCCATAGCGTTGAAGGGCTTCAATCACATAATCTGCGGCGTCCAGATAGCCATCGGTGCCAGCCATGCGACCTTCATATCTCGACAAACCAAGTTCACGGATATGAGTCAACAATGTATCCAATGAGGCCTCTTGGGCCATGCTCCTTGTCGGCATAAAGAATGCCATACAAGCCGCAATCATAGTCACTTTTACTAATTTCATATTTATATATATTATATATATAATTGACAATAAAACCATTAGTACGCAATATGCATACCAAACCAAATAGCAAAAATACTAAAAATATTTGAAACAAACGTTGTTACGAAAAAAAAATAAAACGAAGATTATTCTTCGCGCCAGAAACGGGAGGTGATGTCTCGCATTTTTCCATTGGCGACCCTGTAGAGGCGTTGGTTTGTGCGACGGCTTCGCAAAGGACCGAGGTGAGCCAGATAAGGACCTAACTTAATGTAGTCAAAGTTCTTAAGATGCGTATCTGGGGACAAAAGTGAACGCCCACTGTACCAAGCAGTATGGAGGTTGCTGTGTTTTTTACGCAGATGCTGCATTAGGCGATCCACCTCAGCCGGAATCGCGTCTCCGCCCATCAAAGCTACACACGTGATATTTGAGTGGCACTTGGCAATCATATCGTCCAAGACATTAGGTGTCAACGGCTCACCCACATTGCCCCAAAGATATGTGGAATGGCAACCAGGACAGTGGCAAGGACATCCCGTCAGGTTGATGGCCAACGCCACTTCATCTGGAATCTCCTGGAAAACGATATCACTATTTAAGTATTTGAGCATCAGAATACTGAGGCTGTGCAAAAGATACACTGACGGCTTGACGCATATTGGGCAGATCTGACGGCATATGCTGCGGTTCAACCATCTGGTTTGGTGTGGCATAGTGACGGCGTGCAGCCTCTTCCTGACGCGGCATTGAAAAATTGCTGACTCTCTTCAGGTAGCCGATAATACGCGTCATATAGTCCACATTCTTCGAGTGACATTTCGGGCACTCTTTGAGGTAACGCTTGTCAATGTGGCCGCAATCGTTGCAGATTGTATTGGGAATGTTGAAAGTAAAGTAGTTGCAACCTTCCTTTGCAGCCACATGAAGCAACTGAAGATACTGCTCTTTGGAGAGATGCTCCTCAAGGTTGAGGTGCAAGGCACTGCCGCCAGTGAGGTGTTCAATGTATGGAGTTCCATGCAGACGGAACTTCTCAAGAATTGAGATTGACTGGTCTTCAACAATATAGAAGTAACTATTGTAGCAGTCGCGAGGAACGAAATAGCCGTCTTCACGATCCCACTTGGCATGCTTCACACCAACATTCTCGGCAGGAATCATCTCGCAATTGAACATGACATCCTTAGTGCGGTATTCCTTGTTCTTTTTCTCCACAAGTCCGAGAACCGTCTGAACAAAGTTGCGATAGTTTTCGTTATCATTAATTGTGAGACCCATGAACTCGGCAGCTTCGACAAGACCGTTGACTCCGATTGTCAGATACTGACGAGCTATATTGATGTATCCTGCATCGAAGAGAGGCAACATGCCGTGTGCAGCAAGTTCTTTAAGATTCTCATTGTACGCCATCTGGACCTTATGACAGAGGTCGATAATGTCGGTAAGGAAGTCACGGTAGTCCATCTTGTTGTTGACGGCATACTAAATACAACGGTTCAAGTTTATGGTAAGTACACTCTTCGAGCCAGTCGATACGCCACCGGCACCCAACGTATAACTGAATCCATTGTCAGTGATTTCGTTACGCAAACGGCAGCAGCTGCTCAGCGAGTCAGCATTGTCGCTCATATAGGTAAAGAAACTGTGCCCGTTGGCGTACATTTCGGCAGTGAATTCAGCCATATCTGGATCCACCATTTCACCGTCCTTACTAAGCAGGGCCATCGTTTCAACTGGGAAAGTCAAAACCGTCTTGGTTCGCTCGGCATTGAACCAGCGCATGAAGCGTCTCTGGAGCCACTTTAAGCCTTCCCAGTCCGGAGCTGAACCGTCGGGAAAACGGAACTCGCCAAAGAGACTGTCAAAATAGGGTTTGTCATAATAAGCTATATTCCAAAACACGGCCTGATAATTGCGGGCACCTGTTGGTTGGTTCAAGGTATAGACAATCTGTTCAAAACAGTCGGTGATGACCTTATCAAGGGTGCGTCTTTTTAGACTCAGATCCACCACCTCGTCTGTATGTCTATAATAATCTTGACCGTAATCTTTGCCGATGAAGTAGTTGAGATACATCAGGAACTCTGGAGTTGCGCATGCACCGCTAAGCATGCTGGACACCATGAAAACCATATTGACAAATCCACCGCAGAAAGACTTCAGGTTGGTTGGAGCTGTCGAGTTGCCACCGATGCTTGCCGTTCCCGATAGCAGCCAAGGATACATGGTTATCGATGCACAGTAGTTGGCCAGCGAAGTCTCGTCGTTCTTGTAGATGAAATGGTGTGTCAAAAGGTCTATATATCTATCCGACAACTCCTTACCGTACATCTGCTTTATTCGGTCGGTAAGCAGGCGACGGTTCAGGCGAATAAAGTTAGACTTGGGGAGCTCACCGATAAGAGTGGCAATGTTTTTGTGTTCCACATTGGCGTTAGCGTCATACTTCGAGCCTGTGGCGGCGTTGGCGGCATCGCAGTAGTCGGCGAGGAACTTGAGCTTTTCCATAGTCTCGCGGTCCTCGGTGTGGCGCTGACGGTAAAGCATGAAACTCTTTGCCACATTGTAGAAACCCTCCTTCATTAGAGCAACCTCCACTTGGTTCTGGATTTCCTCAACAGTGATGGCATTGTGTATATCCAAGTGAGTCAACACTTTGGACAGTTGTCCGAGGTCAACTGGCTCCTGCACGGAGGCAAAAGCCTTGATAATGGCGTTCATGATTTTGTCCAACGAGAACCGTTCGGCATTTCCGTCTCGTTTGGTGATTGTCAGCATACTTGTATCCATAAATGTATTTTTTGCGGTAAGATTTGACGCTGCAAAAGTACTACAAATAGGAACACGCGACAAATAAAGTTCTTAACGAAAACGTGTTGATAAGTGCCGGAATTATTGTCTATGTTGAGTTCTGAGAGACCACTCTATTTTTATTAACTTTATGTTAACAAAATCTTTTTATCCACGAACACACAATGTCATTCCTCCGATACCGAGGAGACAAAACGTCGGTAAGCCGAAAAGGTGTTGGCCCGCGAGAGGAACCCCTGATAATAGCCATCATCATCAATGACAATGAGGTTGTATCGATTGCCAACTTGGAACTTGTTGACCACGTCCACTGGCGGGTCGCTCAACCTGACAATATCGCCTTCTGAAAGCGGATGCATCAGGTCCTCCACATCGGTCTGGTCATATAACTCAGGTTTGAAAATAATTTGGCGTACATCATCCAACAATATGACACCCAAGAACTTGTCATCCTCCGAAAGCACAGGAAAAATATTGCGTTTCGAGTACTTTATAGCCTCCACCAAGTCGCGCAGTTTGTCTTTCTCACGGACAACGACAAAGTTCGTCTCTATCAGTTTCCGCATATCCATCAGCTGCCAAGCGGATGAGTCTTTGTCATGAGTCAGCAAATTGCCTTGTTCTGCCAACTTGCGGGCATAAATCGAGTGACGTTCGAAGGGCGACACACAAAGGTATGTCACTGACGATGCAACCAATAACGGTACCATTAGGGCATAGCCTCCAGTTATTTCAGCTATAAGGAAAATAGCCATGAATGGTGCATGCATCACTCCCGTCATCACTGCCGACATACCCACAAGAGCAAAATTGGCGGTGGACTGTTCGGGAAGACCCAACTGATTGGATAGCACACATATAAAATATCCTGACATACCGCCTATGATTAACGACGGGCCAAAAGTTCCTCCTACTCCTCCGCAACCTATCGTGGCAGCCGTAGCAATAGGTTTCATGAGTATCAACAGAAAGAGATAGACTAATACCAACCAGTTATTGTCCCTCCAAACAGCAAACATGCTGTTATCGAAGAGTTTGTCGTCACTGCCATTCAATAACTCAGTAAGGAAACCATAGCCCTCACCAAAGAGCGGAGGAAATACGAAGATCATGATTCCCAACGCAATGGCTCCTATAACAGCACGCTGTGACTGACTACGTCTCCGCGAAAACCACTCCTCCACCCTGTCGGCAATGCGAAGGAAATAAAGCGATACTGCAGCACAGAAAATACCTAATACTATATAATATGGTATCTGCGAGATACCCACTTCGCCAACCACTTGGAAAGCAAACTGCAATTCATTACCCATCAAGAAGTAAGCCACCGTCGAAGCACTTATGGCAGACAGCATGAGCGGCAAAATAGATGTCGCCGTCATATCAAACATAAAGACTTCTATTACAAATAGTACTCCTGCAATGGGAGCTTTGAAGATACCTGCAATGGCACCTGCAGCACCACATCCCAGCAACAGTTTTACATCGCGTGCCCCGAGGCGGAAAAAACGACCTATGTTTGAACCAATGGCGCTGCCTGTCGAAGCAATAGGAGCCTCAAGACCGACACTGCCACCAAAGGCTACTGTAAGCGTCGAAGCCACAAGCGACGAATACATGTTGCGTGCAGGCAGAACACCGTTCTTGCGTGACAGCGAAAGCAACACCGACGGCAACCCATGACCAATGTTGCCCTTGACAACGAAACGCACAAAAAGTATCGTGAGAAGTATGCCGATGGCAGGATATACAAGGATGAGGAGATTTCCGCCAAGGAATGTCGGGATGTTGTATTCCAGAAGCCATCGGTTAGTAGCATGGACAAGCGTCTTTAGCAGCACAGCCGCAAAACCCGAAAGCAGGCCGACAATGACACTGAGCAGCAAAAGGAAGATTCTGTCGCTCATGTGACGCATACGCCACACTATAAAACGCTTGTAAACACGAGCCATCTAATTCAGTTTCAATATTTTATATACAACAACACCATTCATTGCAGAAATCGCAAAAATACAAAAATATTTGATAATTACAACTTTTCATATAATATTTTTTCAAAACGGACGTTTTTGAAAAATACACAAATACACCTTTACACCATGAAAAAAACATTTCTTTTTATAAGTCTTTGCACAATATTGATGTCGTCGTGCGTCACTTTGGGAAAATACGAAGAATTGGAGGACAAAAACACAAAACTCAGACGCGACTACAACGCCACCCTCGGTGAGCTGAACGACCTACGTGATGAAAATGCTGAACTGCAACGCCAGAACCAGTCACTGAGCGCCGAAATTGTTGAACTAACCGACAACAACAGCCAGCAGGCTGAAGCCAACAAAGCACTCCAGACTGAGATGGCTAATCTCAAGTTAGGCTATGATACCATCATCGAAAACTACATGCAGCAGCTGACAGGTCAGAAACAGGACCTTACGCGAGCCAACAACATGCTTGCCGCTCGTAACAAGGAGCTGAGTGACAAGGAGGAAGCTTTCAAGGCCAAAGAAGAGGCGTTCAAGGTAAAGGAGGAAGCCTTCCAAGCCCAGGAGAAAGCTATGCGTACCAAACAGGCTGAACTGGAAAAACAGGAATCTGATGCACGCAAAGCTTTGCAAGCCAAGGAGAAAGAATTGGAAAACCTGCGTTCCTCGCTCAACAACGCACTCGTTGGTTTCGCCGACAAGGGACTGAATGTCGAAACACGCGAAGGAAAGGTCTATGTCTCGATGGAGAGCAAACTATTATTCCCATCTGCAAGCTGGACTGTCTCGAAAGAAGGTATGGAGGCTCTAAAAACCCTGGCAAAGGTTCTGGAACAGAATACCGAACTGAACATCCTCGTCGAGGGACACACTGACAACGCAGCCTATAAAGGCAGCACCGCAGTAAAGGACAACTGGGACCTCAGTGTTATGCGCGCCACCTCCATCGTCAAACTCCTCCTCCAATACGGTCCAGCCATCGACCCTGCCAGAATAGAGGCCTGCGGACATGGCGAATTTGCTCCCAAGGTGGCTAACGATACGCCAGCGAACAAGGCTCTAAACCGCAGAACAGAAATCATCCTGACTCCAAAGATGAATGAAATCCTTAATCTTCTCGAGAAGTAAAAACTTAATTCTATTCAAATTCCTTTGTTCTGACTTTTTTCCCGAAGGTGATGCTAAGGGGGGGGTAGTGTCCGTCAGTTAAAGGATATGTATTTTATTCCTTCCCTTAATGGTGATAGTCTGTCTTGCCCGAATCGAGTTGATAGTTTGTAGATAGTTAATTCCGTATATGATTAAATATACGACTCAAAAAAAACGCCCCAAAATTTAACATTTGAGGCGTTTTTTTTACTTTATTTACTATTTATCGATACAGTGTTCGATGGCGGAGTGTAGCGACCTTTTCCAAGTTGGAGCTGGATATAGTATTTGAGTTCCGTGTTGGCAGGGGCGGTCTGGTCCACAAAGCTGACCTCGTCGCGATTGAAGGTTGCGATGTCGCGGAATTCGCCGTCGCCCTCAGCGCGGTAAACTACGCCGTAGTAGTCCTTCTTGCCGTCATACTCGTAACTCCATTCCAGTTTCACTCCCTTCGGGTCCTTGTTAGTCTTGCATTTCAGATTGATATCAACATTCACCAGAGGACTTTCAGTGACAAGGATGACAGCCTGACCTTCCATGCCACTGACGTTGCCAGCACTGTCGATTGCCTCGATGCAGTAAGCGTAGGCCTTGGGGTCGGGCGCAGGAATATCGGTAAAGACAAGAACGCCGTCAGCGCCGAAATCGGTGGGGTATTTTACTGCTATGCACTCCCAGTTTGCAGCCTCGCGGAACTTGCGGAAAATATGGTATTTCTCCACGTCTTCAGAGACACTGCGCAGCCAACGCACCGTGACGGTGTCGTTGTTCTGGCTGATGCCGTCAAGCAGAGGAACTCCCGGAGGGAGCAGGTCTGCAAAGCGTACACGGATGGTGTCCGAAGGCAGCGAATAGTTGTGGTTCTGGTCAACAGCGATGACATAGTAGTAAATTTCGTTTGTCAGCGAAGTAAGGTCAAGAGAGTCGTAATAATTATTCTCGTAGATGTAGCCGTTGGTGCGCTCGATGAACTGATGGTTGCGCTGGTTGGCGTAATAGACCTTGTAGGCCAGCAGGTCCTTGTCGGTGTTGGGATCCCACGACAGATAGACAAGTCCCGTCGAGTCGTCCGAAACGGCCATAAGATTCACAGGAGCCTGTGGCGGGAAGATATCCTCGATGGAGTTGATCATGGCAGGCGAGAAAGAGACGTTGCCCGCGGTATCAACGGCGAAGATGCGGTACAGACCGCGTCCACGACGATAGACGAGCGTGTCGGTATAGGTGCGTGCCGTCTTGGGCAGCAGGTTACTGACATTGTCCCACGGACCCTCAAGGTCGCGGGCGAAAGTGACAAGGAAACCCTTCAGGTCGGGATCCTCACGACTTACACCCCATTCGATGACGCAACGCTTGTTTTCCTCAGGCTGAACCCTGAGCATGAGGGGCTGCGACGGCGGTTCGAGGTCTTCAAGTTTGTACTTCTCCGACTTCTTCCACTCCAGTTTCTCGCCGAAAGCGTCGAAAGCCTGAACACGATAGACATAGGTCTTGGTGTTGTCAAGCGAGTCGAAGAAAATCACGTCGTCGAGCATCCAGTTCGCTACGCTGTCACCATAGGCAGCCACCGTACCCGAGTCGGGCAACATGGGCCAAATAGGAGCCTTATCGTTGCAGCGAGTCCACGTCTTGCCGTTGTTCTCGCTGCGTTCCAGCCAATAGCCCGACAACTTGTTCTTGTCCCAGCGAACAGCCACACGTTGAGCGTCAAGTTGCGAGAAACGTATCTCGGGCATCATTTCGTCTGCCTTGCGGACAAACGGCTTGCAGGGAACGATGACCGAGGTTCCGAAAACCTCGACCACCTCTTTCGGAATACGGCTCTCGAGTGAATACTCGTAAATAACACCCTTCTTGACAGTCGTGTCCACATAGCGCAGACCGAGAGCCATTGCCACTTCAGGTTCCATTTCGGCGGCGAGATAGGCCATGAACTGACGTTGGGTCTGTTCCTGGTACTGCTTGGAGGCTATGCTGAAAAGGTCCGCCTCGGTGCCCTGCTCCGCCTTATTGACGTCATAGTGCATCGTGCCGTACATAGCCTGCGCCGCAACACCGGCATAGTAGTCGGTCGAATCGAAGTGACGCTTCATCTCCTCGAGGCTCATAGGCATAATAGGCTTTTCGCGCGTAATCCAGTTCTCGTGGATAGTGTCGCCATCAGGCAAGACATAATACATAGTGTCGTCATCGTCGGTAGAGCCGCGACGAAGGTCCCATCCATATTTGTTAGAGACCATCCAAACGCCGGCATCGAGAGGAGCCCAGCGCAGCACAATCTTGTCACCATAACTGCGGGCAAGGAGACGCAAACCGAACTTGGCACCGTCGTAGGTCGAATCTGCAGGGATAGAATCGTTCACATAACGCGGTTCTATATTGGGATTCACCTTGGGTGCATCCTGAGCAAAGGCATAGCCTGTAAGGGCGATGAGGATTATCGTATAAGAAAAGAACTTTTTCATTTCTATTATCATCATTAATTATTAAACACTAAACATTAATCACTAAACTACTCCCACCAGTCTTTGCCACTGGCGTTTGACGAACGGAACTTCAGGCCCTGGCAGTCAAGGAGGGTTTGGAAGAACTTGCTTCCCAAATAGAAGTAGAAGCTACCACTATTGGTGCGACACTCGCTCACAACAAACGGGTGAGCACTGCTGTTGTAGATGGTTTCCTTGGTCTTGTCGGCCAAAGCTCCAACAGCGTTGCTGAATCCCGACTTATTGGGGCTGAACCAGTAAAGGTCAAGTCTGTAGTTGCGTCCGCCAGTACCGAATCTGTTGACATCGTTCTTGGAAACGATACCGTCAGTATTACTGATACTGAACCAGTTGAAGTCGTGTTCGCTGAAGTAGTTATTCCCAGCGGTGAATAATTCTTCGAAAAGAGTTCCCTTGGTCTTGCTGACCTCATAGGGAATACGTTTCATATGAAGCACGTAGTCTTGCCAGTAAAGGGCCTGTGCACCACCCTTCTCCTTCATCTTCTCACGCGAAATGTAAGGCTTTTTGCTGTTGTAGAAGCGTTTGATTTCGCCATCGTCCTCATTGGCTCTGAACTGGGCAGTGAAGGAATTAAGCCACCACTGGGCCAGAACAGACTTTGAGAAGGTCAACGGGAAGGTGCTGAAATCGATAGTGTTCAGATAGTAGGCCTGTTTCTTCAGATGATCGAGCTCGTCAGCCTTGTAACTGAATCCGCGACCGTGTTGATATAAACCGCAGTCCACAAGTCCCTGGAAGAATTCGTTATAGTACTTGATATCCTGGAACATGGTTCCCGTAGCTTCGTCGATAATGTCGAACGAGCAGCTGTAGGACAGCTCGGGATCGTATATTATCTTATTGTCAGCCATCACATGCTTTGTGCGGACGCCTGCAACGGCATTGGAGTCAACACGAACCTTTTGGTCAACTACTTGGATGCGCAGCAGTCGCGGTGCACCGGACAGATAATTGTCGTTTAAGCCTGGTATCATCACATTGTTCACATTCCATAGATTGTATGCACTGTAACTGTAAGTACCACCCTTCTTCAAACGCGTCTGCATGCCTCCGAAATTGCTGTTGCCGTAGTTGCGGACAAGTCCGTTCTGTCCTGCTTGATATATACGGCTATATTCATCGTAATTCAGCCATGTCTTCCAGTTGCCCGACTTCACTCCTCCACAGAAGATGTCTCGTTTGTATAGATTCAACGTACCATAACGCTCGGTGCAGTTCTGCTTAGGACGAGTATATAAGTAGGGCCAAGTATTCTTGATAGCCCAGTGGACATTGTTTATCTCATTGGCGTATGTCTTGTAAAGTCTAATTTCAGGAACTGACGTGCTGTTGTCCTCGAAATTAATGGCAGCATGAATAATGGCAGGCAGACGCACACCGCTCTTGTAGAGTTTGGGATCATCGGGCTCGTACTCTGAGAAGAGATAAGCATGGCGAGCCGCATAATCGTAATTATACGACTGCTGCGACCTCTTGCGCACTTTGTAAGTCCTTACCGACTTACCATCATGGGTCCTATCATTTGATTCAGGAGTGTAGAGATAATCAAGCGGAGTACGGTTCAAGAGGTCAGAATAGGTAGAGAAGCCCGATGTAAGACGGAAGTAGAGGTTATACACCGGAGCACCTGCACGTACAGCGGCCACATAACCCGATGCCAGCGACTTACGGCTGAAGTTCATTGCTGTATCGCTGACACCGTTATATGCATTGGTAGCCTCACGCAACTGGGCCCGCTTCATGTTGAAACTGGTAGAGGTGTAACCCTCTCCTGTACCGGCACCGTAGTCCTTGCCGCGGACAGTGTATTGCGAAACCTCCGTACCTTTGTACTGCGATTTTTGAGCATTGCGGTACTGGGATGAGAGTTGCGACATATTGGAACGCTTCTGGTTCTCATATTTTGTCTGCGTCATCACTTGGTTAGCCTGGTTGTTGAGGGCGTTGAGCTGTGCCTGGTAGTCGTTCTTCTTCATCAGCATCAAGCGTACCGACAGGTTGCGTCCCTGGTACTTTGACGACGCGAAGCTGGACGGCAACTTTACTGCTATACAAGGACAACTGCTTCCCTTGTAGCCATTCTTGTAATAATAATAGTCGCATTTGGTAGCCTCGGCTGCCTCACCCCATCCTTTCTCCACTAAGTACGCCATAATCTGGCGACCTTCGGCATCGAGATTGCTGGGGTCAAGAAAATCTCGGTGTTGATAGACATAGATTAGTACATAGTAGCGTCCGCCAATCTGAACCAACTCATTGTATGGCACCTGCGGATCACCGTTGTAGGGCCAGGTGAAGACGACCTGGTTGTCGAGATTCTCAGGCGGTGTCGAGGTCTTGATATAGAACGCGGTATCCTGATAGTAGCGTTTGGTCTTGAAAGTAGTTTTTCCATTGTCAGTGTAAAGTGGGGCGCGCCAATAATAGGAGTTTTTGTAGCTTTTGGGATCGACTTTGTAGCAGTAGGCTTTATTGTCACTAAGCGAGTATATAGAGTCACGCGCCATATACCAGTCGCTCAGGTTGTTGCCTGCCGACTTGCGGTATTCGAACACACGGGCATACAGATGGAAGTAGCTCCATCCACCTTCGCGGAAACCACCGTTTCGGTCTTCAAAGTAGAGGGTATTCTCATCGGTCGATGAAGGAGTTATCGTCAAGTTTCCGTCAACCCACTTGCTGGTCTTCGGGTTCCAGTACTGGTAG